>PPYF01612138.1_pt1 | contig 43090 bp, 43 predicted proteins | sample 1559871 | NCBI WGS metagenome assembly PPYF01 (sample SAMN08240021, study PRJNA423297) | Human gut metagenome, whole genome shotgun sequencing project.
GTTCCCACTACTTATTTGGTGGACACCACTTTGTCGGATGCTTCAGATTATGACCAGACGGTTCACGCTGTACGCTTACGTTTATCGCGCTATTTTGGGCAAAACAGCTAGAGAATTCATCCTGAAACCTGAGGTACAAGTTGATAGATGCCAGACGAATCAGAACCTCTGTGTATTACATGAGTATCACTTGTGTAGCTTTAACCAAGCTTTTAGTTTTGAATCAGCAGGGGTTATTTTGTTCTGTCCTATCAATGACTCAATGCTGCGATGCTCTCCGGGAGGAAGGCCAAATGTGGGCTCCAGCTCATTTACCAAAATTTCGTACATGTGAAGATATCGCTGGAAAGCCTCCTCCGGTGAGCGAATAACAGGAAGCATTGAAGCGGTATAAAACATGGCATTGATCGTGCCACGAAGATAGTGTTCAAGATTGACGGTCAAAAACTGAATGTAAGGGTTTGACTCTGCATTATGGACAATCGCATTCCGCAAGATATAAAGTCGATAAATGTGAAGCTCCACTTTTTCTGCGTGGCGGATAATTTTCTTCCCAAGTTCACGGGGCTGGACACAAAGCGCCGTAAACTTCCTCAGCATATATGACGCATAGGGATAATTACTTAACGCATTTCCAAACTGCCGAGTGAATTCGCTGTCCTTCAGGTAAGTGTAGATATCATCCAAATCAGACTCGCCAGGAAGAACACGGCGTCCATCCAGAAGGGGCAACACCAGTTTCAATTGTCTGGCAATACCTCTCAATGAAATCAACTGTTTCACAACATAATCGAGTCCCATACAGGGCGGGGTGGTAAAAACAACATGCTCATCATGATCAAGCTGGCGGGAGGAAACATCCAGTGTCAGCGCCTCCAGGGCTGACCAGAATGAAGTAAACTGGTTTTCCTGTGTAGTTTTGTTAATCAGACCATTACGCAAAAAATGGAAGGCAGAACTGACTTTTCTCGCAGATTCAGGTGAGGCTTTGGTGAACAAACCGGTTATAGCCGACATAAAATGGCCAAATTCGCTCATCGTCAGTCGATCGCTGTTCGTCAGGATCTCATTACTGAATCCCGGTATGTTTGTTTCATTCCCAGCTTCATCCCTGACCTGAAAGGCGCTGTGTATGTTGATTTGTCCACGTCCGAGCATATATGCGACAACATCAAGAGAATCCTTGAGAACAAAATCGGCCTTAACTTTCGCCGCAAGAACGGAGACAGCCTGAACCTCAATTTCGACTCTGGCAGAGGGCACGCCTTTGTCACTGGTAAAATGAAAATACCTGCAGCCGTTGAATAAGATATGTTTCCCGGCCTGTTGTAACATGTCATGGAGTTTTTCATTTTCCATGATAATGCTGACGATGTATCGTTGCGCTCTGACATTCACCTTTTCTGCCCAGGATTTAAAGCGGACGTCAAAAGGTTGCTTGTAATTCATGAGGATACGCGAATACAGCAATGAGCACTCCGTCAGCGGCATTCCCAGCGTCAGAAGAAAACTCATGATGTTATTACAGAGTGACGTTATACAGGCATAATCACTATCAGACGGGACATCCCCTCTGCCGAGTTCTGCTTCCAGGCGTTCCAGACTTGCAGGTAAATAGTGTTTTTCCAGGGTCAGCTTTAACTGAGTGAATAAACTTTCCATCAAGCCCTGGTTTTTTTCCACTGGGCTACGTTCTTTATCCGACCAGGCGTTTTTAATATCCAGCATATTTTTAAGCTGATCGGGTATGCTTTCAAAACGGCCATCAGATAAAACTACGTCTTCTTTCAGCAGTTCAAGTAGCTCCTGCGCTGCTCTTTTGCGTTTATCCTGCCCTTTAAATTTATTACCTTGCGGGAATAGTGAAAGGAGTTCATTAATTGCATTAAGGATGTTATTGAACCCAACCCTGTCAGTATCCGTACTTTCTTTATGGGCAAGACTTCCCCAGCATTCAATGAAAAATAACTGACGAGGGGAAAGGCCGTTACGTCTCAGGCGAACATCGATCCTCATGCTGTTGCGTCCTTTCTGTGTAGTGTTATAATTACCGCATATTAACGTATTTGAATACGTTGCAGAACTCGCAGCGTATCGTACCGAAAAAAACGGCTCTCTCCAGATCGACTGTGGTTTTGTCCCGGACTGGTTAGGGCCATACCTTTCAAAAGCCGCCTCTGTAGGCGGTTTTTTTTCGCCTGAGCACGTTCGCATCCATAAATATGACGAAACAGGCATTCTGCCCAGTTCAATCGATGCGCCTCTCTATCACCTTCAAACATGCACCATTAATGTACAAAAATGCTACCCCCCCTGGACAGCTCGGCACTATAGGAAAACATAGTCCTCGACCTTCAGGCAGGGGAGGCGGTCAGGCACTTTGACCAGAATGAAACTTTTTCATCAGCTTAACGGCTTCATCTTCTGGCATAGCAAACTGAACTCTATGCCGCGCAGCAACATCAAGTGCAAACACCTTCGTATAGACCTCCGTGGAGCTAATCGATTTGTGGCCCATGAGGCTCTGCAAAACCTTCAGTGGTATGCCGGCGTACAGCATGTGCATCGCGTAGGAGTGACGGAACGTATGGGGGGTCACAGGTACTGAGAACGTCACCCCGTCGGCCGCTGCGGCCTCCACCGCTTCGCTAAGCCAGGTGCGCACAGTACGGTCTGTGATCTCCCAGATGCGGGCCTTCTCGGTTCGGCCGGTCCGCTTGTTGCGTCGCTCGAGAGGAATTTTCAGCGTGGCCACCATCATCTGCAACTGGCTGACATACAGGTGATCGGAAAGCGGAACCAGGCGATGAACCTGACTGCCGGCCGGAGCGCGGCCTGCCGTTCGGGCGGCTTTCTCGGTCCGTTGTTTGAGTGTGGCCAGTTGAACGAACGGGTAAGGCGGCGCCAGCGAAAAATCCCCTCTTGTCAGCGCCAGCGCCTCATTAATACGCGCGCCTGTGTTCCAGAGCGTGGCCAACAGCATCTTGCGATGAAGATCGGGCACATAATGGAGAAGGGCACTGATTTCTGGCGCCAGCAGGTATCTGGGGAGTTCGTCATGAACAAGAGCCATCTGCCGGAGCGCCAGAGCAGCAGGGTAGTCGATAGACACCGGTAGATGTACTGGCAAATTGTGGGATGTATGAGAAATAAGACTCGTCATGGCCATTACCTCCTGCCTTTACCATCATCATTCTCCATAAGTAATTGATAACCCTCCTTGCCTTTCTTCCCTTCCAATACAATTCTGCGCCAATATTTTTGCCGCAAGTCTCTCAGCATGCTGAACATCTCCTGCTTACCTCTCAGATGGACAGATTCCGGTAATTCAACGTATCTACGAAGTTTGGCGGCCAGAATAAAAGCGCGGATGCCAGTGTTCACGCACGCAAGAGTAAGAGGTATGGACACCGGCAGATAATCATTAAATTTTCCCTGTTCTATGCGTAAAGACAGCTCCGCTTGATAAGTTTCAAGTGATCGGAGCCGGAATATCAGATGTGGAGGCAGGGTTCGCCAGTCGCCGTTAACTACTGAAAGATCTAAAACGGGGATTTTGTTATTCTCATGTAACTCATGGATACGGTGCCATTTCAGTGCCACCCAAGCAACAGAATAGCGTTCAAGCAAGAACACTAATTCAGTAACAAGATATTGACACTCTTTATCTGCTTCTTCAGCTACTTTCCGTTCTTCCCGTATGCGGGTAAAATAGTGAGTCAGACCGACGCCACCCAGTGCAGCACATATGGACGAAACCGCCGTGATGATCTGCGGCCACAGACTGGCGCTGTCCTTCACGACCTTCACACCTTCGGTGGCAATAAACCAGTCAGCCATGTTTGTTCCTTTATTGTTCTAAATCCCGCCTTGCTGAAAGCGTCTTCCTACAGGCGTCGGATTATTTTCCGGGGCGCATTAACATCGTGCTTCACCTTGAAAGGGTTGTTTTCAATCCCCGGCTCATCACTGACGCAGTCATCACTTTCTCGCCGGCGCCAGAGGTTCCTGGGTTCCACGTGGATGGCGAGAACATGTCCGTTCGGGGCGAGTAAATGTTTTGCCGGTGGGATCTGACCAACCCCTTTGACAACGGGATATTCCCTGGTACGTTCATAGATGACAGAATGACCTTCGTTTTGTAATTCCCGGATCATCTCATCAGTCGTTCTGAAAACCGGAACAGGCATCACGACATCCTCCGTATACAGACCTGATTATGTTCAGGCTAATTGTCACTTATTAAAACCATCACGCATAACACTTCTTACTGTCACGGTGTGTACATTTGACTGCCGTCATCTTCACGCAACTAAATAATTAGCAGACTGATAACCACCCAATTAAATTACCGGATGACCGTTTCATGGTGATCCGACTTTTCCGTAATTTAAAAATTTCCGGAAGTGTACCACGCCCACGTAATAACCACACCGGCCTTTTATGGTGGTGAGCGGGCTGGCGCGGAGCAGGGGGAAAATACACTATGTAGATGAAAACGCAGCTGACAGCGTGGCACATGTTGTGTTTCTGCGCCGCAGCACGCCGGTGCGCTTCCGTAAGATCCGGAACTACCTTTTTTCGGATCTCAGCAGGAAAAGAGAAAAAGTGTATGTACTGTACGTACTGTATGTATTAATTGTACTGTACTTATTGATCGTATCGTACTGTATTAATTGTACTGTACCGTATCGAATGTATTGTGTATTTTTCATTCACAGGATACACTGCCGGTATAACGCCCCCACGGAGATCTACCATGAGCAAACTGCCTTCCCCCGACATGGTCCGTCGCATCGAGGACGCCGCTGCGGCACTCATCGCGGCCGGCACCCCGAACCCGACCAACGTCCAGGTGCGCGACCACCTCGGCGGCGGCTCCCTGGCCACCATTTCCCCGGTGATGCGCGCGTTCCGCGCCCGGCAGCGCGAACAGGCCAGGGAAGAAACCCTCCCGTTACCGCCGGAGCTGCAGCAGCTGCTGACCGGTCAGCTTTCCCTGCTGTGGCAGGCGGCCGTGCAGCAGGCGGACGTCGGGGCGCTGGCCGCGCGCGAGCAGGCCGACGCCGACATTGAACAGGCCGACCTGGAGCGCGACGCTGCGATGGCGAAAGTCGCCGAACTGGAAAGCGAGCTGGCGGTGCTGCGGGAAGTGCAGGCTGAACGTGACAGGCTGCTGCAGCAGGAGTTGGGGCTTCGGGAGCACACCATTTCGCTGCGCGAGGAGGTGGTGCGCCAGCAGACCCGGAACGAACATCTGAGCACACAACTGCAGGAGATCCGGGAGGAGGTGAAAACCCTGCGGGCCAGTGAAAAGGCGCTGCAGAAAGAGCTGCTGACGCTGGCCCGGGCTGAGCCGAAAGGCGGGAAGGTGACAAAATGACACCAGAAATCAGACGCCGTATCCACGCTTTCCGCAACGCCCTGGTGCTTGCGGCCGACACCCGCTCCAATGAATGCTTCCGGATGGACCGATGGAAGGAGCTGAATGCCTTCCCACACGGCTGCTGCGATCTGGCCAGCAACTTTCTGGCGCAGTATCTTCAGGACGGTGATCCGTCCCTGAAGCCGGTGATTATCCATATGGAGACGACTGAGGATTTCCGGGAAGAGTACCGGTCGACCATTAAATCCCACGTCATCGTGGAGGTGACCGGCTGGTTTGTCGACCTTACCCTGAACCAGTTTGCGGAATATCAGGACCGGGTGGTGATTGATGACAGAACCGGCACGCTGGGCGCCCTGCTCAGAGATATCCGGGGCAGTGGCGGGACAGTCACGGAGCGCAGTATTCAGCTGGATGCGGGGCCGGACGAAGACGGTCATGAACTTTACGCCTGGCTACGGGACACTGCAGACACCCTTCTGACGTCAGTGAAATGAAGTCTGCCGGAGAGAAAATATGAGAAGGTCTGACCAAAATATTCCTCCGGAAGGGCACGGTAAGTCATCCCCCTTTATGGAAGAGGTTAGGGCGGTAGCAAAAGACATTTACAGCAGCCCGGCTAACAGGAAACTGGCAAAAGATTTGATCATTGAGGCCATTAAGGGAGTACCTTTCCTGGGAGGCTCTGTTTCGGCCACCGAAAAGTTTATTCAGGGTATCGCCGGGATAGAACGGGAGCAAAGGCTTGAACGTCTTGAGACGTTTCTTCTGGGACTTAATCGTGATTATGATGAAACAGTGGAATTTCGTGAGGAGGATCTGTTACCGGTCATAAGAAAACTGGCAACAGATGATGAAAAATCAAAGACCGAATATTATACACGCCTGTCGGTGACGCTGGGTCGAACTCCACTCAGCGAAATGCCAGATGACAAGCGATACCATTTTATTCGCCTTGTCAGCACGCTGACCAGCTATCAGATCAGGTTTGCCCGGGAACTTAAAATTCGTCAGACCGTACCTGTGCGTGACAGTGCCTCCTCAGAAGAAGCCGAGCAGGCTCTTACGAGCCAGGACAGTGGCATAGCTATTCAGGCGGTGCGCGCCTTACAGAACGCAGGACTGGTAAAAGAAAGAGCAGCACCGGATACATGGAAAGGTTCACCGTCAACACCTCTGTACGAAACGACCTCTGACTTTGACACTCTGATGAGTCTGGTGTTTCACCCGGATGATTTTGCGCCAGAGTTGGTCGGGTTAACGCGCAAAGAGATAAGCGATATCATCATTGTAGGGACATACGGTTTTATTGATAACCTGTATTCTACCTATTTACCTGATGCTCTTCGCCGGGCGGGTATAAATGCAAAAACAGTCAACAGTAACAACGATCATCTGATGACTGACTGGGCTCCGCTTTATCTTCATACAGGACAATATACCCATGGTAATGATGAATATGTAGAAGTTCATCTTACCCGGGAAGGTACACGTCCCCGACTTAATGAGACAGTGAAATACTGCACCTGTCGGTTTGATAAAAAAACCTACGTGCAGCCCAGGAGCAGAAGCTCAGGTGACGCGAAAAAATTCTGTAAGGAAATGGACAGGGTAGTCAGTTGTGTAAAGGCACAACTAAAAGAACTGAAATAACAAGCCTGACAGAGGTGAACATGGCGTCAGTCATTTCCGGAATCAGGACGGTTTGTTATATGCAAAATTGAATTTTTAACGTGAGGCAGTTATGGCCAGACCAGTAGATGTAGAACGCCGAAATAAAATAATCAATGTGGTGTTAACCAACGGCAGAGCAACCATTAGTGAACTGGCAAAAATGTTCAACGTGACTCCTGAAACGATCCGAAAGGATGTGACAGAGTTGCATGATAAAAATATCCTTCAGCGAGGCCACGGGATTGTCCTCCCGGCAAGCAATTACACAGAAAATCCATTGCCGTTCAAGATTAGTTCCCATGCGGAAGAAAAATCCAGAATTGCTAATTGTGCCGTTTCCCTGATTAGAGAAAATAACGTTATTTTCATCGACTCCGGAACTACTTTACTGCAACTTGCTAATGTGCTGAATATGTATGAAAACCTGACCATAATTACAAATTCGATGATGGCTGCGCAGGCACTTTCAAACAGTAAAAATCAGTTACTGGTTACCGGCGGTGAATTAAGGCCTAAAAGTTATTCATATGTCGGAGCCTGGACAATGAGGGCATTACGCCAGAGCAATATTGATATCGCATTCATGGGCTGTGATGGATTTCATCATAATGGTCCTACTGTGGGTTCATACCGAGAGCTTGAAGCTAAAGAAATAGTACTTGAACAAGCCAGTAAGTCGATTCTTCTCGCAGACACATCCAAAATTTCATTACAGGGATTATATTGTTATTGTTCTTACAGTGAACTGGATACATTAATCTTTGAGAGGGAATTGACACCGGATGAAAGGAAATGTATTCCGGAATCAGTCAATATTTTGAAACCATTCTGACAGATTATTAAAATACAGGCATCAAGCCTGTATTTTATGATGGGCTCATAATGAAATTATGATGTTGTCACTGTCAAATGATACTTTAATATTATTAAAATTATCTACCCGAAGAAGCTTCTGATATTCATATTTTATATCCAGTGATGAACCTACAACGACGACCCGCATGCCCGCAGCAAGAGCAGAGGTAATGCCGGCATCAGCATCCTCAAAAACGACACAATCTCCCGGATGCATATTGAGTCGCTCAGCAGCCAGCAGATAGGGTTCCGGTGATGGCTTACTTTTCTGGACGTCTTCGGCTGTAATTAAGCATTCCGGGACCGGAATGCCTGCACCAAACATGCTTGGCAATGCCACCTTTTTCGCGCCGGATGTTACAACAGCAAACAAATCATGGGGCAATGAGGATAAAAAAGTAACCGCACCTGGTACCGGAGCCATTTTACTCAGTTTTTCAATCGCGAGAGATTTAACTTCTTCAACACATTTTTCATTACTAAAATACGGTGATATTTTTGAAAGCGCTTCCTCTATTGTTCTGCCATGTATTATGGAATGAACATAGTTTATATCTAAATGATGCTTTCCAGCCCATTCACGCCACAATTTTTCTATACATTCGCCCGAATCGACCAGCGTACCGTCCAGGTCAAAAAGTACAGCTTTGCATATTATATGAGACATAATACCTCTGAGATAAAGGTTAATGCTGTTGAAAAAGGTTTTAAAGGCATGACATGCTATTTTGAAAATTCAAAGATCGGAGTGCTTTATACCATGACGGAAATATTATCTGTGGATGCATTCCGGTTAACGTATTATTTAAACCTCAGATAATAAGTTGTTATATTGATTACCCTTCATGGCTGTTTCAATATCGTGGTTCTCAATTAAATGAATGCCTGCTATGCCATATAATTTTGCTTTTGAGGCAAAAGATGTAATGTCAGTTTCATTGATTTCATACAGAAATAATGAAATTAGCATCGGGAGGTTAATCCCTGTAATAACACAACCATTTTTGAGTTCATGGACAAGTTGACTGGCAACGTATTGGTGGCAACTCAATCTTGCATCGATTAAAAAAGCTGTGCCATGAGTGGTATCGAGTTCCTTGTTGGCTTGTCTGTAACGATATACGAGTTCCTCAATGCTTTCTCCTTCTTGAAACTGTATCGTTCTGACATTTTCTACCTGACCAACAGCTCTCTCTGCCATTTGGAGTAATTCACAGGCAAGTAGACCATTTGAAGCGATTACGATAGCAATTTTCATGGTTCCTCCCGGGTTAACTGAAGATTAAGGTCTAACCATATGTGTTTAATATACTCACAAACAAAGCAAATACAACTTATATAAATTGGTTTTAGGTTTGAAATGACTTATTTATGTGATGATTATCACGAATTTATGTTTTTATCTCTCAGAAAACAGATTTAAAACAAGAAAGTGCTTTCACCAGAAGTATACATCTCAGAAAAAATGGTTCTGGTTATGTGGAGACCACCCAGTTAAGCAACTGGGCAGAGTGGTAGGATGGCATGGAACATACAGTTTCTGGAGTGCGAAACTTCGGGTGATTTTAACGCAGGATGTCATCAGGAAGTTTTAAAATTCCGATTGAAGGAAAAATTATGTCGTATATTACTGCGATAAGCCCTATTTCTCGTCAGCGTCGTAACACCTTGTCTCATAAGTGGAATTCCCGCGAGGAGTCTGACATACTTCCTTTCTCTGTGGCTGATATGGATTTTCGTGTATCTGACGCTATACAAAAATCACTGGCAGGCATAGTTGAGCAAGGGATTTACGGTTATTCCTTCGTCCCGGAAGAGTATTACACTGCGTTTATACACTGGATGGACAGACATCACGATTTACTTGTACCACGTGACTGGCTTCTGTGCTCATCAGGGGTGATACCGGCAATCATGGCCGTCATAAATTCAGTTGCTTCACCTGGGGATGAAATTATCATTCAGGAGCCGGTTTATCACCGTTTCAGACAATGCATTGAACACGCCGGCTGCAGAACAATTGTAAATACATTGATCAACAGGGAAGGCCACTATGAAATCGATTTTGCAGACCTGGAGCTTAAAGCAGCGCGTCCTCAATGTAAAATTTTGCTGTTCTGTAATCCTCATAATCCGGTAGGAAGGGTCTGGGATAATGAAGAATTGATGCAACTATGCAGTATCTGTAACAAACATAATGTGCTGATTATTTCTGATGAAAGCCACTGCGATCTTATCCTGGGCAATGGTTCTCACATCCCTTTAAACAGCAGAAGTATCAACCCGTTATGCCGTACAACTCTCTGCTATTCACCAGGTAAAACATTCAATGTATCGGGACTGAGGCAGGCAATGATCGTGATCAATGACGACGTGCTGAGAGAAAAAACCGCACAATTCCTTGCTAAAATTCATGCTGATGATATCACCGCTATGGCTGTCGCGGCACAGATTGCCGGCTATGAACATTCTGAAAACTGGTTAAATGGAGTCCTGCATTATATATATGAAAATATTCGGCTGATGCAACGATATCTGAGTAGATATTTCTCTGTATATATTCTTCCTCCTGAAGGGACATACCTTGTATGGGCTGATATCAGTAACACCCATTATTCAGGTTACAGCCTTTCAAAAAAGCTTGAATCTGTTGCCAGGATACGAGTCACTGATGGTGCGGTTTTTGGCCCTTCCGGGCGTAATTATATCCGGATTAACATGGCGTGCCACCGGGAAATACTTCGGACTGCATTGCGTCGTCTGGGGGAGTGCCAGTGGCTGACTGACAAACCGTAGTAGCTTCAGCATGATCAATCAGAACGAGAAACACTATATCGCTGATATTCATCTTTGCAGATGAATGACAGAGACAACATAAAAAGGGTGAGAAAAACAAGAATGAACAGCGTTGTCGTTGAACCGGCGAGAACCAGCATATACCCCGCAACAAGACTCCCCAGTCCGGCGCTGAGCTTCACAAAGGTGCCACTGATTGCCGATATTCTGGCAGCAAGTGCTGCCGGCATTTCCTGAATAGTAAATACATTATAACCCACGTTCCAGACACCGCCCAGGATGGCCTTGAAAACGAAAAGCACGAACATCCATACAGGATTAGCTGAAACTATAAAACCGGCAAAGACCACGACACGCAAGATATTAATGACGAGAACCAGTTTTCTGAAGTTAAGCTGGTTGATGATTTTCCTTGCCAGAATACTGCCAATAAGCCCACCGGCCCCCAGACCTGACAGTACCAGACCAGTGATTTCAAAAGCATTGCTCTGTTCTCTGAGTTCCCAGATTACGGTCAGATAAAGAACCGGATGCAGAAAATTATTGATGGCCGTCAGGAGGATCATTAAAGAAAAGAGCCGGTGAGAGGATAACCACCGAAGGGCATGATGTATATCAGTTGTTATACCGGATTTCATATTTATGATCTGTGCAGGCTCTTTTATCTTGATGAAAGAAAGAAAGAAAAGCGCAAGAAATGAGAGCATGAGCAACAGGTAATAAGGAAGGAAACCATCCACAGCGATTAAATAGCCACACAACGCAGGCGCCAGCAGCTGCACAGCTCGTGTCCTTATTTCATAAGTAGAAAGAGAGGTAGTCGATTTTTGTCCCTGAATAAGATTTTTAATAACGACAGGCTCAGCCACCTCTGTAAAGACTGTAAAAATACCGTACAGGAAAGATATTAATAAAATCACGGGTAAGCCGTAGTCATGAACCAGCTTCAGACACACAATAAATAAAATTGTACATAGCATCCTGCCTGTTTCACTAATTTTAAGTGTACAAATTTTATCGGTTTTTTCAATGAAAGTTGAGGAGACAATTTTGATAAAAATAACCGGACTGTAAAAAGCAAAAACACACCAGCTTATCTCTACAGGATCCAGGCCAAGGCTTAACGCAAGCAAAGGTAATGCAATATGGTAAATTTCAATCCCTAGCAGGGACAAAGCTGAACTAGCTACAAAGAAATTAAAATTTTTATGCATAATGGTTATAACCAGAAAGGGCCGTCAGGCCCCTTCTCTCCTGATTTAGTGTTCCGCGAAAAATGTCGGATCCCAGCCTCTGAGAGCATCGCCATCAATAAGATGAAATTCATAGTCCACATCCTGCTTGAGTACGTAAGAAGCGACTGTCAGAATATCATAAATGCTGCAGTTATGCTTTTTCAGCAAAGAATAAACATCGTCCCAGCCAACGATCTCCTGTTTCTCTACTTGCTCTTTCAGGTTTTCAATTTCAGAAATGAATTTCTCATCATTACTACTCGCAATAATGTTGTTCCACGCGGTATCAAGACTAAAATCATGTAGTGGGTGTTGCGATTCCAGTTCAGTAACAGCTTCATTAAGTAGTTTGTTGTCTGCCCGTGAATCAGAACGAAGCTGGTTGTAAAGGGATAAACGCTGCTCTCGCTCAAAAAGAATACCCATCTCTCTGATAATATCAGCAGGTTCATCAGGTATATGAAATAACCGGATAACACCGTTAGGAATACGAATGATGCTACGTAAATTATCTGCTGTCCGAAGACGAGCTTCTGAAGCACCTTTTAATTTATGTAGTCTTGCACTGGCAGGCATTCTGATAACAGATGACGTGTCTTCAAAAAAGAGGATCATGGCATCTCCCAGACAGTAAAGGTGATCAACAAGACTCATTCTGTCGATAGTTGCTTCACTGTACTGGTAACGCCAGGTTTCCCTGATTTTAAGGCGGTCATACTTCACTGTGGAGAATGCTTTCAATCTGAAGTCGTATTTTTCTATCAGACTGATAACAGCCCTGGCCTTACCTGAAGCAAAGACTTCCGGCTTGAGTACAACAACGGCTGTTCTGACCATCAGGTCGGCAAAGTTATCACCGATAACCTCATAACCATCAAAAAAGCTTTCTCTGAAATAGGTTTCCGTTGAAAAATAATTTTTTTTGGAACCAAAAATAGTGAATAGTTTCCATTCTCTGTCAGTTGGTGTTCTGTTTATTTTTACAGACATGTTCTAATCTCCTTTATGAATTCTCCTGCTACATTGAGACAAAAATGCGCGTGCAATATAGCTATCAAGAGGAGACCGCATCCACTCAAGATGCCATTGTACGCCGTAGATAAACGATGAATTTTTATGCCTGATGGCCTCCACGGTTCCGTCCGGTGCGAGACATTCCACAACCAGGTCTTCCCCCACGACTGAAATCCCCTGAGTATGAAGCGAATTCACCATCAGACCGGTTGTTGAGTTATCCTGCTCTGCAAAAATTTTATTCAGAAACGCGTCGCTGGTTACAGATACTTCATGTGCCGGTGCATATTTATCCTGGAGAGTATCGAATTGACCGGCCCGGTGATCCAGTTTCCCGGGTATCAGGTGAAGATCTTTATGCAAATCACCGCCAAAAAATACATTCATCTCCTGAAAACCTCTGCAGACGGCAAGAAGGGGTTTGTCCGCAGTCAACGAGTAATGAAGTATATTCATCGCCGTATAATCACGAAGTAAGTCATGAGTTCCTGGTGTGTCAGTTATATAAAATACGTCTGGTTTACCTTTTGCTCTTCTGAGCGAGATGTTACTGGGTGAGCCAGGAAGAAAGAAACCATCAACGATATCTACAAGTTGGTCAATATCTCCTTCCATAAAACCAGGGGATAACGCTGGAATTAAAATTGGTACAGCACCCAGCGTATCCTTGATAAATTCTATATAGCTACGAAAGACGACATGATGAAGGTCTGAATCTTCGTCAATCATTCGTGCACAACATAAAACACCAATTATTGGTTTATTCATATCAGCGATTTATCCAGATATTTTTCCGTAGACCACTGAGATTCAAGGTTATAGGCTTTACAGCGATAATCAACCTCAGCAAATTCGTACTCTTTTACGCATTTCTTTCTTTCCTGTTCTAACCATGAAAGTACAATTTGAGAATTTGGTATCAGTGGGTCTGTAGTGTTATTGAAAAACTGCGCTGACGCAAAAAATATTTCATCGACCATACGTAGTGTTTCAATGATATAATTTTTATCTGTCATAAGTTTATTTCTTAAGAAAAGGGTAAGAAATTGCTTGCTAAGTCTCTCGTCTACACCAACTTGTTGCATCCGGGTGAGTAACCATTTTCTTTTATAATCTGTATTTCCCATAAGACATGTGTAAGCCAGCATCTGTTTAATGAGGTTTTCACGAGCCAAATCAACACACCTTTCTATTTCGTCCTTTCTCCAGGCACCTGTGATATCCAGAAAGTCTGCAAAATCCGATGCATTAAGACGATAGAGAAAATAATTTAGCATACTTACAGGGAATTTACTCTTAATCTCTTTTAACGCATCATTATTATGAAGACAAATACAGTTATGTATCCTGTGCATAAACGACATTTGCCGTTCCGGCATTTCTTTTGTAAGTAAGATATGATTATTTACAGCATAACTGTAATTTGCTTTGAACTGCTCAGCAATGGAATTTATATCATCGTATGTTTTAAATTCCACATCGACTTTTACCCTTGTTTTTTCAACAGGAAGGTGTACCAAAAGGATATCCTTATGTTCACCTTTTTGTATGATTTCTTTTTCGGGGCTTATAGCTCTAAAAAAATTAGTAATATCGATATCAGATGAATTTCTGATTTTATCAGTAATAACATAAACATCTATATCGGAGTATTCATTTCCTATACCTTCTACCAGAGTACCTGATGCAATAACTATATCATCTGGTTTTATCTTAAGTGGCATAAGATAAGCGTTTAAATCAATAACAGAGCTATCTGGTAAAGTGAAATTAAATGACATATATTCCATTATTCATTCCTACATTTTTTAATGTTGTACGATAAGTGTACAAAGGACAAATCAGTTACGACAGTTTTGTTACAGTTATTTATATGCAGATCACACAAATAACAATCTCTTGTTCTATGCGCAAAATGATGAATGAAAATTGGGCTATATTCTGTTATTTTAAAAAATCCAAATGTACTCAAGAAAAATAGAAATCAAATAATTTGCAAGCAAAATAGTAAATGAGACTGATATGAAAATATTCATTCTAATTATGATGGTGTTTTTATTCCTATTAATAATTACGACCCATTCACATCTAACCCATTCATTTTCCGGAGATAATTCATTCAAAGCAATTGATTTTAGTGATCCTTCTGTCATTGTTACCCATTTCTTAAACTAATGTTATTACGCTTTTTATATATCCGTGTAATAATCCCGCTTAAATTGTTACATTTTAGTTGCATGACAACTCACTACCTGTTAAAAATTATAATACTGTTATGGGTATTATTCTTTGAGCACCTTACTAGTTTGGGTCAAAATAAATGTATTTGAGTTACACCATATATATTCTCTTAAGCATATTATATTACGTGCATGGTACTGTCTGAGTCCTACTAAAACAGCACCCATACATTATAATAAAAAATTACTTTATTTTTTCACTGAGAAAATAATTATTAATGCTTGTGGTATAAACAGCCAGAACCCTGATGCAGGAATTAATATACATCCAATGATTGAAATAATCATTATGCTATAACCCAGAAATTTAGGGGCGGGCTCCTGTGTTTTCTGTATAAAAACATGGAGCAATTGACCAAGCATGATAATAATTAACCCACAAAAAAGAAACCAAAAATGATATTCAAGGTTTATATCCTGGGCTATTACATTGAAATATCCTCTATGGCCGATTTCATTGATCGCACTATATCCTAAAATAACGCCTACTATAGTGTGAATAATGCCAGTTAAAAACATAAGTCGACCGCTTAATTTCCACATATCAATATCCCTTTATCAATCGAAATAAATAGCATTATTTTAATCAATAAAAACATGAAAAAATTGATCTTCTTCTAAAATGCCAACTTATGTTTCAATTTTTCACAATGTAGTTATTTATACTGTTTTCTTTCCTCCATGTTCTCAATGGCTTGCTGTATCACGAAAACTCCCTGTAAATCAGAGAGCATTACTCCGATACCGCGGGCAAACGGACTTGTCAAAACATTGAGGAAAATTGGTCGGTAACGAACTTTGTTCATGCTCGACTGGCTCCGCTATCCGGCATTTCGCCGACGGTCCAGGCGGAGCGGCGGGCAACGGAAGTAGTGGTGCTACCCTTAACGGCGATGCTTTGCGGAAAATTCAGATTCACCTGTTAGATAAGTATCGCAAAACGCCATCGCCTGCCTTGGCGCTGGAAAATCCAGCCCGAGTGGTGAGCGTTGTACGGGATGTGAAGGCGTAATCATGGAGTGGGTCTCGCTGATTGGCTATCTGGCGGCAAGCCTGACGACGCTCTCATTTTTACCGCAGGCGTTTAAGGTCATTACCACCCAAAACACCCAGGGAATATCCGGGCTGATGTACGTGATGTTCGTCTGCGGTTTGACTCTGTGGCTGGTATACGGCGTGATGATTGAAGATACGGCGGTCAGTGTGGCGAATATGTTAACGTTACTATTCGCCTTGCCGATTCTGATTATCAAACTGCGTCGGGGATAGAAAGGGGAACCTCATCTCTCCGGCCAACACCAATAACCAATAAGATGTAGGCCGGAGCAGGTGATGTTATAAACGACCCAGCAGGTTCGAATATCCAAACTGACCCCAAGTATAAAGGTCGTAAAACAACCTTAGCGTACAAAAATTTTCGCAACCTAAACTGACTCCGACAGATATTCAGGTTCAGGGAAAACCATTTTCTGTCACAGATTTCCGCTTAAAAATGACTAATTTTCCGCGTTAAAACATGACCGGCTTCGCAAAGTAAGGCCCTTTTTTGATCTGCCTCCCTCTTTTCTTCCCTCACGTAGAACACGTTTCCTGTTGGAGGCGGAAATCGCCTGTATGCACCGTGACAAAATTCCGCTTAGTATTTCACTCAACTTAATTGAAGAAATATGCGAATGAGGATGTACGTATATGTTGATTGCACGAGAAAATATTTTTTTAGACCAACAATTTCAGGATAAGAAGGAGATCTTCCGCTTTATTGCTTTGCATGCCGTAGAGCAAGGATGGGCAGACAATAGCGATATCATCGAAGTCGATTTGTGGGAACGTGAAAACCAATACTCCACGGGGTTTGAAAATCAAATTGCGATACCGCATGCCAAAACGGCTAACGTGAAAGAGGCCGGTGTTATTTTTATACGTCTGGCTCAACCTATCGACTGGGAAAGTCTCGATGACCAACCGGTACAAATTATTTTCGGCCTGTTGGTGCCAGAGTCCGGTGCCAAAGTGCTGCATTTGCAAATTATCAATAGCCTCGCCAGTCAAATTATTGATGACGAATTCAGAAATAAATTATTCGCCATTAATGATGAAGAAGAATTATTTCAGTACATGAAATCACGCATCGCCATTGAGGAGGAAGTATGAATATCGTTGGAGTCACATCCTGTATTGCCGGATTAGCGCATACGCCAATGGCGGCCAAGTCTCTTGAAAAAGAAGGTGCACGCCTGGGTCATCAGATAAAAATTGAACAGCAGGGTGCCATGGGCATCATGAATAAAATTTCCCCGGAAGAGATTGCCGCTGCAGATTTTGTATTAATTGCCGCTGACTGTTCCATTGAAGAAGAAGACCGTTTTGCCGGGAAGATCATTATCCGCGTCAAAATTGGTCAATGTGTTAGCCATGCGTCTGATGTCATTACCAAATGCGTAGCCGCTGTTGAGGCTCGCCGGAACAAATAACCCTGGTGATTTTATGAAAAAAATAATGGTAGATATAAAGAATCATCTTATGACAGGTATTTCCTTTGCTCTGCCTGTCATTATTGCCGGTTCCCTGATGGTCGCGGTCGCCAAGATTATCGGTCTGGCGATCGGTGAGTCTAATCTGGACGCCTTCGCCCACAGCGATGGCCTGACAAACTGGCTGTACCTTACACAAGATATTGGTTTTAAAATCATCGGCTTGATGAACTATGTTCTCGGTGCCTATGTGGCGTACTCGGTAGCGGGTAAAAAAGGGCTGGCGGCCGGTTTCACCGCCGGGCTTATTGCCTCGCTGACCGGTTCAGGTTTCCTTGGAGCGGTTATCGGTGGCCTGCTGGCAGGTTATTCCTCTGAGTGGGTCTCACGCAAAATCCAGATTAACGGTTCAGCGGCTTCGTCTGTGCCGTTAATTATCCTGCCCTTTATTACCGTAGGACTGCAGGTTGTCATCATGCTGCTGTTACTCGGCGACGTATTGAGCTGGCTTAATACCTCACTTATGGCCTGGGTTCAGCGTATGACCGAAGACGGCACCAGCACCGTATTACTGGCAGCGGTGCTTGGCGGCATGATCTGTTTTGATCTCGGTGGCCCGGTAAATAAAGCGGCATGGGGAACGGCGAACGTCCTGTTTTTAAGCGGCGTATATCTGCCAGCTATTCTGGTTAACGTGGCGATCATTATTCCTCCACTGGGTTATGCCGCTGCGCGCTTTTTACGTCCGGATAATTTTAGCCAGACGCTGAAAGAAGCGGGTAATGGCTCAGTTATTATGGGGATTCTCGGCATCTCCGAAGGGGCCATTCCGTTTACGCTGAAAAACCCGGCCCGTTTAATTCCGCTGAATGTGCTGGCAGGTTCGCTGGGCGCGGTCACGGTGGCGCTGTTAAAAGCCTATCCCGTTATGCCGCCGTTAGGTGGGTTATATGGTGGTTTTACCGTCGGTAATCCCTGGGCTTATTTCATCGGTGCGTTAGTGGGCACAGCGGTTATTGCCTTTGGTGCCAATATGCTGGTGAATTTCAATGACGACGAATCTGGCCTGAAATCCAGCGATAAAGCCCCGGCAGAAGAGATTGAAATAAAATTTGATTAATTTTCGCACTTTGCGTAATGGGAGAAGTTGTATGAAATCGAAGACCGTACATATTTACAGTCATACTCACTGGGATCAGGAGTGGTACTTTACATCATCACGCTCACGTATTTATCTGTTTAACCATATTAAAAACGTGATCCGTATTCTGGAGAATAATGATGATTTTCCCTGCTACCTACTGGATGCGCAAAGTGCGTTAATTGAAAGCTATCTGCAATGGGCGCCCGAAGACCGTGACGTTTTATTCAAATTAATTGCTGAAAAACGTCTGCTCACCGGGCCGTGGTACACGCAAACCGATCAGTTGGTGATCCACCAGGAGTCGGTGGTGCGTAACCTATATTACGGCATGAAAGTGGCGGCAGATGCCGGCAATGCGATGCTGCTCGGTTATGTGCCTGACTGTTTTGGTCAGGGCGGCAACATGCCACAACTCTACCGTCAGTTCGGCATTCACCACGCGCTGTTCTGGCGTGGGATTGCCGACAACACGCTGCATGAGACCGAGTTTGTCTGGCAGGGCGACAATGGCGATAGCGTCTTCGCCGTGCAGATGCCGTGGGGCTATCACTATGGCGGCCTGCTTGATGAAACGCCGGAAACCATGAAAGCCTTCCTCGACGGGAAAATGGCACCGATTGAAGCACGCAGCAGCCGGGAGCATCTGCTCTATCCGCACGGCTTCGACCAGGCACCGGTTCGCGAAAACTTACCTGCTCTGGTGGCGCAATTTAACGAATGTGATGACACGCGCCACTACCAGATCGGCAGCCCGCTGGCTTTTGTGGAAGCACTGGAAAAAGAGGCCGCGTCCGATGTGCGTGTGTTACAGGGCGAACTGACCGAGGCGAAGCACTCACGCGTGCACAAATCGATCTTCTCCTGTCGTGCCGATCTCAAGCTGCTGAATAACGAGATTGAAGCGCTGCTGGTGAACACTCTCGAGCCAGTACTGGCGATCAGCCGTAGCCTGGGGAATGACTACCCCGCACGGGCGATTGCGGATATCTGGAAGCTGATGTTCTATAACGCGGCGCACGACAGCATTGGCGGCTGTAACAGCGATGACACCAACCAGGATGTCTTCTTCCGCTATAAGCAGGCGCGTGATCTGGCGGTGAATTTGCTTGAGTTGCACACCCGGCTGATAAGTATTCGTATCCCAAGAGAGCACGATTATACTTTCACTATTTTCAATCCGTTAACAAATACCGCCGCTCCGCAAGTAACCTTCGAAGCGTGGCTACCGGGTATTCCGTTTACCCTGCGCGACGCTCAGGGCAAGGCGTTACCCTATGTTATTGACGAGCAAAAAGAGCTTACCGACTACGTTCTGAATCAAACGATCCGCCTGAACCCCGGCAAAGCCTGGCACAAGCCGGAACAGGTCTGGCGTACGACGCTGACCGTGGATTGCAGCGAGCTGCCTGCGCTCGGCTATACCCGCTGGTATCTTGATTTTTCCGCCGACGGCGAGAGCAAGCCAGAAGCTGATGACGCGTCGGTTATCGAGAACGCCTTTTACCGTATCGAAGTGGAAGAGAACGGCCTGCTGGCCGTCACCAACAAAACCACAGGCAAACGTTACACCCGTCAGATGCTGTTTGTGGAAAACGGTGATGACGGTGATTCCTATAACTATTCGCCGCCGCGTGGCGACATGTTTATCACCTCCGAAGGCTGCCTGACGCAGGCTCGTCGTCGTAAAACCGCGCTTAATCAGTCGCTGCAACTGGATTACGTGCTGGCCGTGCCGGCCAATCTTGATGAGCGCGCCCGTGGCGTGACTTCTGGCGAGATGGCGCTGAACGTGAACGTCACGCTGCAAAATGACGACATGATCCGCTTTAGCGTGGATGTCGAAAACAGCGTGCTGAGCCACCGACTCTGCGTGCATTTCGCGACCGACATCATGGCCAACATGTCCTACGCGGATCAGCTGTTTGGTGTGGTGAGCCGTCCGGTGCAGTTGAGTAATGCGCTACGCGTCTGGGAAGCGGAAAACTGGCATGAAAAACCGATTTCCATCGAACCGATGCAGAGCTACGTTAACCTGCATGACGATAAGCACGGCTTCACGCTGCACACCAACGGGGTGCGCGAGTATGAAATCATCGGCGACAACTTCGATACCATCGCCCTGACCCTGTTCCGTACCTTTGGCTTTATGGGGAAAGAGAACCTGCTCTATCGTCCGGGCCGCGCATCGGGTGAGTCGGTAGTTGAAACGCCGGACGCACAGCTTCTGGGGCCGTTGTCCTTCGCCTTCGGATGGCGTCTGTACAGCGGGGCGTTTGATAAGGCGCAGCATGCCCGCGTGTCGAAAGCCTTCCTGACCACCTTCCCGGTGTATCAGGACAGCGATTTCCTCAACGGTCGCCTACGTTTCTGCCTGAGCGATGAAGCGCGAACCTGGCCGCAGCAGCACAGCGTGCTGACACTGCCGTCCGGGGCGGGTGATGCGTTAGCCAGCGTGGTGAAATGTGCAGAGCAGGGGAACGGGCTGATTGTGCGCCTCTACAACCCGAACCTTGAAGCACAAGCCACGATCCCTGCTCTGGAAAAGGCGCGTTTCGTGATGCTCGACGAACACACTGCCATGCAGGAAAGGCCGTTCCTCAAGCCGAATGATGTTCAGACCCTGTACGTAGAAAGAGAATAATGAGAGAAAAATGAGACTGTTTACCAACAAACGCGTCAGGGATATTTTCGTGAAGATTGCGGAAGGAAACGTCACCCAGGCCTCTCTTGCCAAAGAGATGAATGTGTCGACGCGAACGATCCGCAGCGATTTGAAAGAGCTTGGCGACCTTATCGCCACGCAGGGTAACAGTCTCATTTACGACCGGAAGAAAGGCTTTTCAATACAGGTGGATAATCCGGCAGGGCTTAACACCTTGCTGGAACATTCGCAGCGCCCATGGAAAGAGACGCGCTCAACCGCAGAACGCCGCCGGGCACTGTTAACGGCGTTGTTATGCCAGGACGCGGGGATTTCACTGGAGGAGCTTGAGGCGACGTGGTTTATCAGTATCTACAGCCTGCGCAATGATGTTGCCTTGCTTAAGCGCCATTTTGCCCTGTATGACCTTACGATTGCCTCGGAGAGTGCAGACAAGTTGAAGCTGGTGGGCAGCGAAAGCGCCTTTCGTCGTTGCATCTACGATCACCTGTTGCGCTCGAAAGAGGCTGAAGAGGATTACCACGATATCTTCGGTTCAGCGACAGTGTTTTCCGATATTAAGCAGTCGCTGAGTCACTACTTTGTTAACCACGGCTTTGTGGTGAGCGACGTCAATCTGCGTTTTTTCACGCTGATTTGCGGTATCACCTGCGAGCGTATCCGCCGCGGCAACTGGCTGCTGGATTACGATTTCGACGGCTGTGCGGCGCAGTGGAAAACGGTCGCCGGTGAAATTCTGCATACACTGCTGGCTGATGCGGTGGTCAGCGTGCCGCAAAGCGAAATGGATTACATGGCGATGAACCTTGCCGCGTTTTGTGCCGCGCCAACGGAGCATGTGGACGACCACGGGCAGTGCGACGCTGAGCGCACCGTGATGAACCACTTTTTAAGCTATGTCAGCGCCTCCTGGTTTTGCGATGTGAGCTACGACGAGCTGTCGCGCAAAAATCTGCTCAGTCACATCAAGGCGATGCGCATCCGGGTGAATAACGGCATCACCATTATTAACCCGCTGATTGAGCAAATTAAGCGTCATTACCCGCTGATGTATGAGATGACGCTGGCGGCGTTTAGCGAACTGGAGCACTTTTTCTCCTCCAAGATCAGCGACGATGAGATTGGCTATCTGGTGATGCACATCGGTGCGATCCTCGAAGATACCCATCTCAAGGCTGAAGGGAAAAACATCAGCGCGCTGGTGGTCAGCGATCTGGGGGGCGCTTCTACCCGTATCGTCTGCCAGAAGATCGTCAGAATGTACCCGACCATCGCGATTTCGAAATGTATCTCCGTTGAGCAATATAAAGCGATGCAGGAGGTGGAAGAGAGCATTGTCATCAGTCTGGTGGCGATTGAAGAGAAGAACAAGCGGGTCATTACCTTGCCGCCGCTGCCGGAACGCTGGCAGTTGGAAAACATGAAGTACTTTTTAGCCGCTGAAAATTCACCGCCGGAGGCGATGGTCAACTATTTTTCTGCGGACCACTTTTTTGTTTTCGACAGTAATGTGCACACCAAAGAATCATTGATTAACTTCCTCTCTGCGCAATTAGCTCAGAAAGGAAGAGTGGATGAGCATTATTTAGAGTCGGTACTGGAGCGCGAAGCCCGTGCGTCAACATTACTGGATGATAAAATTGCGATTCCGCATCCTCTCGGTTTGGTGGCATTAAGCACGATGGTGACGGTCGCTATTTTCCCGGAAGGTATTGAGTGGGATCCGGGTAAAAATGTGAAGTTAGTCTTTATGCTCGCGATCAGTGAAGATGCATTTGTCGACAGTATGTTGATCTATGACTATCTGACCAATATTCTCGATGACGATGTTATTGATAATTTAAGTCAGTGCGCCAATTACGCTGAATTTATTTCACTTTCACAAAAATATTTTTTATAAAAACAACCTGTACGTATTAATACGCCTTTCATAAGGCGTAGCTTTACGCATTTAAAATAACAAAGGAGTTTATCGTGAAATATAGAAATTACCTCTGTGCGTTATTCGTATTATCCTCTCCGGCTATCTCTGGCGTGACTTTTGATACCCCGGAAGGCCGCCTGAAACTGTATGGCGACGTTGAGTTTAATGTGGATGGAGCCAGCCGCACCGGCCAGCTCACTTCGCTGAAAACCAGCACTGGCAAAGACTGGAAAGCCGGTGACGCGGAACGTTGGGATGTGAATGGTCGTATCCTGATTGGCCTGGATGGCTACCGTTCGGTGGCCAATAACAAATTTGCTGGCTTCACGGTACAGCCGCTGGCGGATCTCTCCGGCTCGATGAACCTTGACGATGCGGCCTTCTTCTTCGGCCAGGAGAATGACTGGAAGGTGAAGATTGGGCGCTACGAAGCCTTTGACATGTTCCCGCTGAACCAGGATACCTACATTGAGTATTCGGGCAACACCGCCAACGATCTGTACGCTGATGGCTATGGCTACATCTATATGATGAAAGAAGGGCGTGGTCGTAGTTCCGGCGGGGCCATCCAGTTGAGCAAAACCAGCGGACCGTTCTACTTCGAGGTTAACACCACTGGTCGTGACGGCACCAAACTCTTCCAGGACAGCGACTACCACGGTAACTCACTGGAAAACAAGAAAAACGTCATCTATGTACGCCCGGTTATTGCTGTCACCATGGGTGATGTGACCACCGCTATCGCCATGGAAAGCAACGTGGTAAATAATGCATATGGCTATACGGGCAGCGACGGTAAATTTGTCGATCAGTCTAAACGTAATGGCTACGGGGCGACGCTGACCTGGAACGGGCAGAAATCTAACCCGACCGATGGGATGATTGTGAACCTCAGCACCGCGTATATGGATGCCACCGACGAGAAAGATTTCAGCGCCGGTATCAATGGATTGTGGCATGACTTCGAGCTTGGTTATATCTACGCGAAGAATGACGTGAAAGCATTTAATATTAATAATGTTGATGTGAATAGCGCGAATGGTTTTATTTTAGGTAAATATGACATTAATACCGTTCACGCCTCATACCGTATTCGCGATGTGATGGAAATGAATAACTTTGATATTTATCTGGGTGCCTACTGGTCACGTATCAGTACGGATGAAGAGCATGATGATAAAGACCGTTATGGTGCACGCGTAAGATTTAAATATCACTTCTAATATTACCTGTCGTTGTTGAGTCTGCTTGCTGCATGAATACATGCAGGGCATCGCTTTGCCATTATGCGACCTGGCATAACAGGCAGACTCTTTTTTTAGCTCTATTTTCTTTCAGGGAGGCGCGATGTTTTATCTGGGGCTGGATATTGGCGGGACCAAAATGGCCGCCGTGGTAATTAATGCCGAAGGCAAAGAGTTTGGCCGTTATCGTACACAGACGGTTAAAGAATCCTATGCCGCGTTTACTGACGGGCTGACGCAGTTTATTAGCGACATTAAACAGGCACTGGATGCTCCGGTGGCGATTGGCATGGCGCTACCGGGCAGCGTATCGCCCATTGATGGCAAAATTAAAAATTCCAATATCCTGGTGCTGAACGGCCAGGATCTGCAATCCGATCTGCAAGCCCGCCTGGGCCCTGCGGTGATCATCGCCAATGACGCCAACTGTTTTGCCTTGTCGGAAGCCTGTGACGGGGCGGGGCAGGGGCACGAGGTGGTGTTCGGTCTGACGCTCGGCACCGGGTGTGGCGGCGGAATTGCGCTCCAGCAGCGTGCGTTTACCGGCGCATGGGGCAATGCCGCAGAGTGTGGCCATATTACCCTTCCCGGTTACAACCTCCTGCGCGACGGGCCGGCGGTGAAATGCTACTGCGGCAAGACCAACTGTACGGAATCTTTTATCTCCGGTACTGGGCTGGCTGAGCGCTATTACCTGCTTTGCGGCGAGATGCGAAGCGCACCGGAGATTCTGCATCTGGCAAAAGAGGGGCAGGCGCACGCTTGTGAGCAGGTTGCGCGTTTTCGCCATCAACTGACTCGCTTGCTTGCAACGGTAGTGAACATTATCGACCCGCACATTATTGTGATTGGCGGCGGTCTGTCGAATGAACCTATTCTGCTCGACGGTATTGAACGTGAAATTGCGCCGCTGGTATTCACCGACCAGTTCCTTACTCCTGTGGTTAAAGCGGTACACGGCGACAGCAGCGGGATGCGCGGTGCGGCCTGGCTGGCGGTGCGGGCACATGTGCAAACAGATTAATATGGTGCAACACTACGCTTAGTGCAGTAAAACTGCTAAAGCGAGCTATACGGTATGACAAACCCGACACAGCAGCTGATTGGGTCATTTGAGAAGCAGCTCCTGCATTAACTTGCCGGGCTGCCTTTTCTGTTTAAAGTGCTGTGTGCCAACCATTTCCTCTCCATTAAGGTTCACCCCTGCGCTGCCGCGGTATTCCCCTTGAGTGAGATATAGGAAAGTTTATCAACCCGTTGGCTGTATGCCGGCTATCCGGTACGGCAGTAAGCAGAGCTTTATGTTGACTGATAGGGGCTTACGCCGGAATCCCTAGTTCTTCCGTTATCCCAGTTTCAGCCTGACAACCAGCGTATCTAGGTCTATAGACGAGTTTTACTGTCTGTAATGTTCAAATATATCAGAGAGTTATTTTACAAAAAAAGTGTCTGGATTATCTGTGATGATTCAGGGAGCGCTCGCCGCAGCCATGTGACCGGGCTTGCCCGCGAACAGGCGAGGAAGCGCAATAGTGGTATAGTTGAGATGAGCTGTTACGCTGAGATGTTACCTTTTAACAGGGGTAGTTAAGCGAACTTAACTGCTTTCCGGACAACGAGTTATCCACATATACAGTCGTTCGATCCAATAACAAGATCCATAAGATGATCCATTGAAGATCAAAAGAAGATCCCCGGATCGTCTGAGCCCTTGTGAATACTGGGCTGAGAACATGATCACATAAGCTGTAGTTGGCATATCATAAGCTGTAGTCGGCATATCATAAGCTGTATCTTGTTTGAGATATACTATGACGAGTTAATGAAATAAACTGTAGTAAGTATCGGTCCTGTAAAAGGGCCAAAACTGTGCATAAGCTAAAGTCAGTGAAAAAGCTGCATGCGGCCTTATCCTGAGAATAACAGTGTTTTTTGTTCTTTAACTATCCACCGATCGGAGGACTTCTGGACATCGACAATCTCGATATAAAAAAGCTGTTTGAAGAGGTGGACAAATCCTCCGGCGAGGTAGTTAACCTCACGCCTAACGCCAGCAATACCGTACAACCTGTGGCACTGATGCGCCTCGGGGTTTTTGTTCCTACTTTGAAGTCACTGAAGAACAGTAAAAAAAATACCTTATCTCGCACTGATGCGACAGAAGAGCTTACACGTCTATCTCTCGCCCGGGCGGAAGGGTTTGATAAGGTAGAGATAACCGGGCCCAGGCTTGATATGGATAACGACTTTAAGACTTGGGTAGGGGTCATTCATTCCTTTGCTCGTCATAAAGTTATCGGCGATAAGGTAGAACTTCCGTTTGTTGAGTTCGCTAAACTGTGTGGTATCCCGTCCAGCCAGTCATCACGGAAGCTACGTGAGCGAATCAGTCCTTCATTGAAGCGAATCGCCGGTACAGTTATTTCGTTTTCTCGTACAACAGAACAGCACACTAAAGAGTACATTACTCATCTGGTCCAGTCTGCCTACTATGATACCGAGAAAGATATTGTGCAGCTGCAGGCTGATCCCAGGTTGTTCGAACTGTATCAGTTTGATCGGAAAGTCCTTCTGCAGCTCAAAGCTATCAATGCTCTCAAGCGCAGAGAGTCAGCGCAGGCGCTCTATACCTTCATCGAGAGTCTCCCACGGGATCCTGCACCCATCTCGCTTGCGCGTCTCCGTGCCAGGCTGAACCTTAAATCTCCTGTCTTCTCACAGAACCAGACGGTCAGGCGTGCCATGGAGCAGCTAAAGGAGATCGGTTATCTGGACTACACCGAGATCCAGCGAGGGCGGACAAAGCTTTTCTGTATTCACTATCGGCGTCCTAAGTTAAAGGCACCTCATGACGAGAGTGCTGAAAATATGCAATTACCGGATTCACCGGCAACGGATGTCAGTCCTGAAATGGCTGAAAAGCTTAAGGTTCTCGAGAAACTGGGTATCACTCTAGAAGATCTGGAGACACTGTTCAAATCCCGCTAAATATAAGCTGTAGTAAGTAACAACCCATTGTTTACTTACTACAGCTTATAAAGCTTTCTGTGGTCAGTATTCTGCTCGCTATAGCTTATATCTGTTGTATTCACTGATTTGCATCACCTTAATAATGCTCTACGACATAACCTCAGAAGACTTGCGAGAGAGTCACTATTCCTGATGAAGGAGTTTACTCACTATAGCTTATGTTGCTTGCTACAGCTTATTTTTACCGGCTATTACTCACCATAGCTTATATAAGATGCATTAAGTGACACTTTCACTTCAATGGAGAGAGGGCGGAGGATTACCGCGGCAACCCGACCATCACACATGACTGTCCTGGCAGAAAGCCTGCAGGTTGCTGATTGGTATCAGGCCTGTTTTGATGCTGGCCTGCCGGTCACTATCTAGGCGAATATATTTAAAAGTGATCTCGATTACGGTGGAAGGATTCCGGCCGCTACTGTCACGGCACGACAAATACATCAAATCATGATAGGTTATAAATGTAACTAATTGATATTTAACATAAAACGCATTAAGCGAAGTTGCAGGTGTAGCAGCTAAAATACGGCTCGGCCACTGACATATCCATTTCATCAACTAACAGGCTCGATGAGTTCTGGTCCCTGGTTCTTCACATTACCAACAGCGCGCGATACGGGATGCCATATGAAATGATCAGCAGACACAGCTCCATCAGCAGCAATTTCTTCAGCCTCCTTGCCAGACACGTCCTGTTTTATCCATTCCCGGGCAGCTTCCGGTACCAGGACAAGCGGCCGCCGGTCATGTATATCAACGAGGCCTTTATCAGCTGCGGCCGTGACAATCAGAAATCCTTCGGCCTCATCACCACGCTCAAATGGGGTGCTTCCAATCGCGGCCATGAATATTGGCTGGCCATCTTTACGGTGTATGAAGTAGGGTTGTTTCTTATCGCCTTCCTTCTTCCACTCGAACCATCCATCAGCAAAACAGATAGCCCGTCCATGCAGCCACAGCGATTTGAACATTCTGCTCGATGCGGCTGTTTCCATCCTGGCATTTATCAGCGGTGTCTTATCCCACCAACCTGGCGCATATCCCCAATGAACAGGATCGAGGTGCAGCTGTTCGTCACGTTCGCTCAGCAGTAATACCCTTGTACCCGGGGCAACGTTGTAGCGGCCGATTGGTACCGGGTCATAAGTAATATCCCGATCAGATTCATCAGCAATCAGTGACAGGTAATCTTCGCGGGTCATCGACTGGGAAAAACGTCCACACATACACACCTCCTCTGGGCAGACTCAAAGTATAGATAATGCCGCGTCAGCGGCATGGAGGCGCCAGCTGAAGTTAAATGGAGTACGACAGGTAAATGGCGCCGGTGCCCGGCGTAGCTGGCTGCCGTTTTGATAGGTTCTGCCTGAACCACCCCTTTCCCTGCAAAGCCATAACCGCTAAAAACGCTGCTGGCGCCTCTGTACGCGGTCGGAGTGGTCCCGGCAAGGCGACAGCCGCAGTCGGGGCGTATCTCCGCGTTAGCGGGCCGGAGGGCCGCTTACGAGCGTGTACCAAAGAACTGCCCGCAGCTCCCCTACAGCGATGAAGAAGATTAGTTACAACACCCAGTATTAAAGCGATGCTGTTCCCCGGCCTTCGGCCGGGGGCGGCGGCGGTTTTGTAGTGGGTGGAAGCGGCATAATTCTTTCAAACCTGTGACGGTGCTTTTCGCGATTTTCAGGAGGGGCACGGAGGTTCATACCTGCTCCATTTATGGTTATCTAACTGGATGTTGTAACTACTCATGACTATTGCCTGAGATATCCCCGTTATTCACAGAGACTGCGGACTGAAATAATCGGTATGTAGAATTATCTATGGTGGGTATGAATATATTGCACTTAACTGAAGTTCAATTGCACTCACGACAGTTTGCTACTTTGCAGATAACGGTGCACAACAGAATACGTCTGTTTGTTAGCGACGTTTTGTGGCCATTTCGGAGTTAGCAGGGAAGCTCAGTGAGGGCAGAAGTGACGAGAGAACGCCGTTTTGCCTGATTCAGGCAGACGTCATCACCGCAGGAGGCGGTTAGCTGGAGAGAAAATGCAAATCATTTGACTGGTGGCGCGCATTTCTGCGGCCGGAAAAAGAGCTGTAGCTGGTAAAGCTGTTCGTACACCAGTTTGCCAAAACGCTGAGGAGGGATGGATGTTCGAAGGGGGCCCAGCTGACGGTAGACGCGCTCCCCTATGTGGCGCTTCTGTTCATCCGGCGATAACCCCTGTAACTGTTTCCTGAGCCGGGATTCTGCCCTTTTTTGTTGTCTGCGCCGGAGAACGGCCAGCCGGTTTCGTTCCTGCCAGCGTTGTTGAGCTTCTTTCAGCGCCTCGTTGTTCAGACGCACCTCACGTTCATGCCGGAAACGCGCCATATCAATCCCTGTAAGGCTCCATCCCAGGTCAGTGATAATGACATGTTTCGGGAAACGAACCTTACCCGTAAAATCAAATTCAGGACGTGGATTTTCCAGGATACCAAATCGTTCCAGTTCATTCAGAAGACGTGACAGGCGGCTGACAACCACATACTGCGAGGGATCTGGTGAGCCATCCGGTCGCGCCGGGCTAAGCTGACGGCTGATTTCGGTAATATTGAGAACAACGATCCCGGTGGCCAGGTCTGCCGCTGAGATGAGAAGCACGAATACCGCATCCAGTAAATCACGACGCACTTTCGGGAACCCACGCTTGCGACCAAGCGCCGTACGCAGCGCAATGAATATCGGATCGGCAGATACGCGGCGCCGCAGCGAACACTGGCCGGTTTTGCGGTCGCGGGCGACCAGACTGGCATAGGCATGCCCGTGGATCCCCTTCAGAGGTTTCCAGTCCGGAGGTCTGAAATAGAACGGGTGCCGGCATTTACAGACCGTTGAGTGGTCTCCCCGACGCCGTCCCCTGACACTGGCCGTCGTTGTCACGTCCGGCCCGGTGTTGAATGAGTCATATCCATTTTCATGTTTCTCCATTTTTTCAAAAAAAGGGATTAGATCACAAAAAGGATGCAAAACCGGACGTTTATTCACATCACCTCTCGGGATGCCTTTCATCTTGCGAAATCAGGAGATGTTAAAAATTGACGGGAATCAATATTTTTTAAGAAATATCTTATGGATAAGAGCGGCTAACACTCAGTTTGATGGTTTTTTATTCTGATAAAAACAGGGTTTATGATCAAAAAGATCGTGTTTTTTAACATTTGCAGACAGACGATCTAATATCAAGCCCCAGGTAAGAATAAATGACTGTTTTGACAAATTTATCCAGATCATTAATCTGGATGTCGTGTTAAGCAGCAGTAGATAAGATCGAATCTTTTAATTACCGCGATATAAACTAAAGATTGTGATTTTTATTTTTTTGCTAATGACACCTTACATAATGTTGGCTTTTGGCTGTCTTTTCTGGTTTTCAGGACCAACGGGGGCATTTGATTCGCTCTGCACCGGGAAAAGCCAGCGTAAAGCCCTCTGTCCGCCTGTAGGACGCCTGGATCAGATATCACAACTGGTCGTTGTGAGAGCGGGTCAAACATAATGCAAAAACAAGAAGAAGCGTGGTTTCTGGCCACCTACGCGCCCCCCGAAGACAACCGGCTCCGCCTGTTCCGGTTGCTGGAAGAACACAATATCACAGCCTGGACACCGGAATACCAGTCTGTACAACAGTATCCCGGGCGCCGGGTCATCCGGCAGCGGGCACTGTTCACCGGTTATTTTTTTATCATGCTCAACCTGAACCGAACGCCAACAGATTTCATTTATCAGCAGCCCGGCTTCGGTGGCTTTGTTCGTCAGGGAAACCAGTTGCTGCCGGTCCCTGCGCACCTGGTCAGGCAGCTTCAGCGCTGCTTTCCGCAGTGCCTTGACCCGGAGGCCTTTGCTTCAAGATTTCCGCAGTTCGCACGAAAACAATGTCCCGGACTGACGCGAAGTGAGTACAACCGGCTCATCAGGGCCCTCCGGAACCCGGACAGTCATCACCGCAATAGTGCCTTACTCAGCCTGATCTTTCCGACCTAACCAATGCCCCGGCACGCCCTTCCTGACCTTTAATACCCTCCTCCCGGTCACCGTGCCGGGGCATTCCTTTTCCGGAGTCGCATCATGGATACCGCCAACCGGCTGTGGCCTTCACTACAGCACAATAACCTTACGCTTCTCTCACGACTGCTGAACCTGGCGGCGGAGAACGCTGAACTGTTTTTTACCCGCAGACGTCATTCCCGAAGCGAGCGCCGCCGGGTCCTGCAGCGGGCCGTTGCACACGCCTTCATGCAACCCGAATGGCAGCATCTGAAGAAACTGCATCACGGTGAGATCGACCTCTTTATCAGCCGGGGGCTGGCCACAGGTAATGTCATCCGCTATTTACGGGAAACCGCAGAAGTATGTCTGCGCATGTCGGCTATCGATCTCCCGTGTTTTTCCTGCGCGCTGGATGAACTTCGCCATCAGGGATTCACAATTGATACCCGGCTTCCCGAACGGCGATGCCTGCTGACTCAAACCGCGTTCCTGCGTTTCTCTCCGGCAGGGCAACTGACACAACCGCTCGATATCCTGGCCGGTCATGACGAGGAAGCTCTGCGTTGCGTGCGGCGTACGTTCACCAATAACGGCTTTCAGGTTATCCAGCGGGGAACGCCAGCCCGCCGGCTGACACAACTCCACATTGGCAGCGACAGTCTGAGTGAAGATATCTGGGCCTGGCACCACTGCCACACTCAGCGACATGTTCATGGAGACGATGCTGTCTTTCTCTGACGGAGGCTGAATGGAAACGCCCGATGACATGTTGTTACCCGACCCCTTTATCGATTATCCCGATCCCCGACCGGAGATCGCGGTCCTCTCCGCCGACCTCTCCGCCGACAGTCTTGACCATCATGACAGCGGCGTTGATTACACCCGGGTCTATCTGGCCCAACTGAACAGCAGGCGCACCCTGCGCCCGCCACCCTACAGGGAGCCGCCTATGCCCAAAGCCAAATCCTACAAACTTTCTCCTCTGCACACTGACCGCCTGACCCAGACCACTCTCTGTATCGCCTTCAGGCTGCGTACTGAAGTCCGCCCGCGCGATGTCCTGCATGCGCTGATCGACCAGCTTTGTGAAGGGGATGACAGCACCGTGGAAACCCTGGGATTACTTATCCAGAAAAACCAGCAACGCGAACGTAATCGTGACCGCCGCCGCCGTCAGAAACAACTCATGGCCAGCCAGTAAGGAACTGTATGAAAAAAATGTTGTTTGTCATGCCGGCACTGCTGACCGGCTGTACGGGGTTTTCCCCACTGAGATCACCCGCGCCGGAGCTCCAGGTCCCGGCACTGGTGTTTGTTGACGGGCAGATACGCAGCTCAGCAGAAACGGTGGCACATACCCAGCAGCAGGTGCAGGCGACCGTGCCGGCGCCATCCCGCGCAGCCCCGATCCCCCCGACACCCGCGACTGCTACCTCTGGTGTGCCGGCAATGTCGCCTTCCACCTCGCATGACACACTGACCGGTCCCGCAGCCCCGGCAGCGACCACGGCAGCTGGGCTGCGTGTAACCGGCACACCAGAAAAACCGGCGGTTATCAGCCTGCCCGGCGTCAGTAACCTGACAACAGAGCAGTGGATACGCCGTATTCTGCCTGATGGCTGGCAGCTGCAGTACGAAAATGCCCTGCGCCAGACGCTCAGCACCCGACACAAGACTATCTGGCAGAATGATGAATGGACACGGGTACTCGAGCGTCTGCTGGTCTCACAAAATATTCAGGGCCATCTGGACTGGCATGCCCGGACGCTGACCCTGTCTCGTCCCGGCGTTCAGCCAGCAGTCCCCGTGACATCTTCCGCCCCTGCTGCCACGCCAGCGCCGCGTAATCCGTTCCGGCAGGGGCGTGAAGACGATACCTCCATCCCCCCTCCAGCCCCAATACCGGTCGCACCTGCCGGCCCGGTCTGGAAAGCCGAACCCGGCAGCACCCTGCGGACCACCCTCACGCAGTGGGCCTCCACGGCCAGCTGCAGTGGTGGCAAATGGCTGGTTATCTGGCCCGTCGCGGTTGACTATCCAGTTTCTGCGCCTCTGACCTTTAACGGGCCATTTGAACAGGTGATGACCGGGCTGTTTACCCTCTATCAGAAAGCCGCGGTTCCCCTGTATGCCGGAGTCAGTCGCCAGCAGTGTGTGATTTCCGTCAGTGATAAACCTTTTCCGGGAGGCACGCCGTGAACATGCTGGCGCCGTTACTGCTGCTGGTACTGCTTGTGACCGGCGGCTGGTATCAGAGACACGCAGAATCCCGGTTAACGCCGTCTGACCTGACCGCGAGACAGACCGCGAGTGAGATACTGATGCTGGCCGATGCGGTCAATGACTGGCGGTACCGTTACGAGGGTACACCAGCCCTGCAGAACCTGGATCTGCCCTGGCCCCTGCCTGCCGGGATCCACTTCACTGTGCACAACGATCGGCTTTTTATCTGGACCCGGGAACAACCTGGCCTGCTCAGCGCCCTGCGTGCTGCAGCCCGTCAGTCGGTTCTCGTCCTGACCGTCAGTAACGGTACACTGCTGATGGCATCCGGCACGCCGATGGGTGTCCCTCTGCCTTCAGGTATCACTGACAGTGACATTGTCTATCTGAATTAATGAATTAACTTCCCCCGGAGTTTCCCCTATGAAATTACCGTTCCGATCCGGCGCGGTCTGGCTGATGACATCCCTTTTGTCGCTCGCCGGCTGTTCTGCCATGTATGACGACATCAGTCAGGAGGCCGCCGGCATCACCCGCCAGAGCGATACCGCGCTGCAAACCCACCAGGTGGCAGAAGCACCTCCGGTGACGTGGCTTGACAGCCAGTGGGTCAATCCACACCCCCTGACCGTCAGTGAAAAAACCAGAAGCGTCCCGGCCTGCAGCATCACGCTGGTATCTGCTGTTCCCCTCACGCTGTCGGCCGCCGCGCAACGTATTACCGCATCCTGTGGCCTGCCGGTGACGATCCAGCCCCCCGCCGGGCTGTCAGCCCACGGTGAGACCCGCCAGTTAAACGGTTCGCTCCCGCTTCCGGATGCCAGTGGCCGGACGCCACTGGCCACGGCCGGCGCCATGCCCTCCTCCCGGTTAATCGCGGTCACCTCGCCGGATATCGGGCCCCTGAGCTGGCAGGGGCCACTGGGCGGGCTGCTGGATACGCTGTCCACCCGCTCCGGGATGCACTGGCGCCATGAAGGGGGCCAGATAACGTTTTTCAGCCAGACAACCGAAACCTTTCAGATAGCGGTGTTAAATGCCAGTACGTCCATGGATGCCAGCGTGACCGGGGGGACGTCCGCCAGTGCCGGTGTTTCCGGCGGAGGCTCGAACAGCAACTCCCTGTCCGGCAATCAGGATACCTCCCAGAAAACCACGGTACGTCTGGCATCTGAACTCTATGACGACTTGCGTAAAGCCGTGGAAACTATGCTGACACCAGACAGCGGTCGTTACTATCTGAGCACGGCCAGCAGTACGCTGACCGTCACTGACACCCCGGAGGTGCTCGCCCGCGTACGCCATTATATCGAGACCGAGAACAGCCGCCTTAACCGGCAGGTCACCCTGAAGGTGGAGGTTTACAGTGTGACCGCGAAGAAAGCGAACGAGCTGGGGCTGGACTGGAAAGCGGTCTATAACTCGGTGACCGGCATTGGTGCCTCTCTGACCGGCAGCTTTGCCTCCGGCAGCAGCACCGCGTCCAGTGCCGGTATGAGTATTCTCGACTCGGCCACCGGACGAGCGGCCCGCTGGCGCGGTTCTGAGGTCTTTATCAAAGCCCTTGCGGAGCAGGGTAATCTGGCCGTCGTGACGACCCAGACCAGCACCACCACCAATATGGTGCCGGTTCCAGTTCAGGTGGCTGACCAGACGGTCTATCTGGCCTCCACCAAAACCACCACCTCAGACTCCTACAGCTCCACAGAGCTGACGCCGGGAAGTATCACCACCGGCTTTAACATGACGATGATGCCGTACGTTCGGGATAACGGCGATATCCAGTTGCAGTTCAGTTTTAACCTTTCTGACAGCCCGACCATCCGTACGGTGACCTCCTCAGATGGAAACACCTCGATTGAAATGCCCTACACCAAGCTTCGTTCCCTGGCGCAGCGGGTCAACATGAAATCCGGGCAAACACTCATTCTTTCCGGCTATGAGTCCACTGCCGCCCAGGACACGCGTGAAGGAACGTTCACACCGAAGAACTGGTTGTTCGGTGGTGGACGCGGCGTTTCTGACCAGCGCGCAACACTGGTCATTCTCATCACGCCGGTTCTGTCCTGACAGGAGGCCCTATGCACTATTTTACTGTCGGAAAATACCGTCTGGCGGCGGGTCTCTCCTGGTCCGTGCTGACCGGAGGACGTCCGGGCCGTCAGTTACGCGCGCTGACCGGCCGACGAAATCCATGTGTGCTGGTTCGTCAGGGAGAGATGCAGTACGCCGGCGTGGGAGAAGGCCGGGAACGCGCCTGGTCTGTCGCCGTTGCCGCCCTCCCGGCCTTGGGCCAGAACGGATATGCCCTGATTAAATTACCGGATGAACGGTGGCTGTTTCTGGCCGCCGTGGACGGTATGCCCGCCCTGCAGGGAGATATAACCGGTGACAGTGTCACCTGTATCAGGGCGCGCGATCGTTTTCTGGCGTTTCACGACGCCCCTGTCTCCGGATGGCAGGAAACCGGGACAGAGGCGGCACCCGCAGACATTACCGCCCTGCTGCCCCCCCGCCTCCCTGCCGCCGCCCGGTTGTTTATACCCGGGCAGCGTGTCCGCCAGTGTCTTCTCGTCGGACTGGCTGCCGTGGCGATCTGGTATGCCTGGGATTACTGGCAGGGGGTACAGCGCCGGGAAGCGCAGCGTCTGGCCGCCCAGGCCCGTAAACAGGCCCCGAAAAAAACCGGGATGCGCCGTGTTGCCCTTCCCCACCCCTGGGCAACCCTGTCGACACCACAACATCTGCTCGGCGAGTGCCTGACGGCCGTCAGAAATCTTCCCCTTACTCTTTCCGGCTGGACGCTGAAAGGTGGGGAATGCCGGGGAGACGGTATTCGCGCGGAATATCATTTCCAGGCCGGCAGTACGCTTACCCGTTTCAGAGAAAGTGCACTTGCCCTGACTCCCCCACCGGTTGTGATGACCAGTGATGATGGCCAGAGCGGAGAAATTCGCTGGCCCATCCCTGCAGGAGAAATGACGGATGAACATCCGGGGGATCAGACCGAACAGCTCACGCCGTTTATATCCAGTCTCCAGGCACGCAGCGTCACGCTTCAGCTGAAAGCCGATCCTCCACTGCGGCGTCCTTCACAGACCATTGACGGCGAAGTTGTCCGTTATATCCAGGGCTGGGAGTCCTGGTCATTTTCCGTCACCTCGCCACGGGCACCGGATCGCTGGTTTCCGTTACAGAAAGGGATACGCATCACGGATATTGCGTTCAGTCTGAGCGCGGCCACCTCCATCACCTGGAAAACGAGCGGACAGATTTTTGCCGTAAAGGAGAACCCCCATGAAGATGAAAAATAACCTCTCCGGCCTGCTTCTGCTGGCAGCCTCTTTCGCCGGCCATTCCGCCACGGTGGGCGAACTGGAAAGTGTTCAGGAAAACAACCTGCTGCTGGAAGCGCGCCTGAAAGGTGCGCGTATGCTGGCGGAAATGGCAAAACACAATGAGCCGGCTCAGCCGCTCTCTGTTCTGCCCCGGGGCGCCACGCCCGCCTCTCCGTCCGCCCCTGTCAGCATGCTGACCGGTATTCACGGGAAAGGGGGTGTGCTGACGGCAGAGCTGCAGCGCAACGGGCTGACTCATGAGTTACGTAACGGCAATCCGTGGCCGGGGAGCCGTCTCACGGTAAAAAGTATCACCCTGAAAGGCGTCACACTGAGTGACGGCACTGTGATTATTCCCGGTCAGGAGATCCACCATGAATGACATACCGGTGCTCCCTCCGGTACCGGCAGCCATAGCCGACGCCGTGGTCATTGATGACCATGCGTCTCCTCCGGTGGTGCTGGTTGACCGCGAACAGAAAACGGACGCTGCTGTCCAGGCGTGGGTGGAAACACTGTGCCGTAGTCACCCGGAGGTGGACGTGACGTTTGCCGGGCGAACGGAGCTGGCCGCCTTTTCAGGTAATCCGGCGGCGGCAGAGGGACAGTCGGAGACCCAGGACAAGGTGATCCGTCTGTTTCGTCAGGCCTGCGAGGTCGGTGCGTCCGATATTCATCTCATTACTGAGGGCAATTCTGGCCTGATCCGCATGCGCGTCAACGGGGAGCTGTACACCGTCTCCGAACCCCCTGCGCGGGAAATTATGACCATGGCCACCACGATTTACGGCACGATGTGTGATGCGTCTGAGCCGCACCTGGTTGAAACCCGTGAACAGGATGCACGGCTGAAATCCACATTTCTGCGTCAGGCAGGCCTGTTTGGCGCGCGGTACAGCCACCGTCCCAAGGTGGGAGGACTGCTGATTGTCATGCGGACCATTCCGGACGATGGTGACGCTGCCCCGACGCTCGATGCGCTGGGATTTTTGCCTGAGCAGATTAACCTGATTGAGGAGCTGGAGCGGCGGCCGGAAGGCGTTAACGCGCTGTCCGGACCTACCGGTTCGGGCAAATCCACGACCCTGCGCTGCCTGAGTGCCCGGTTTATTCAGCGCACCCGGGGAAGACGTAATCTGATAACCATTGAAGATCCGCCTGAAGGGCGTATTGCCGGCGGAATACAGACGCCGGTTATCGCGGATAAATCCTCCCAGGACGACACCATGCGGGCGTGGCAGACGGGCATTCAGTCATCCATGCGTCTGGATCCGGATGCCCTGCTGATTGGTGAACTGAGGGACTACCCCTCCTCCCTGGCCGGGATCAGCGCAGCCCTGTCAGGCCACTGGGTACTGACCACCTTCCACACAACAGACCCGCTCAGTATCCTCACGCGTCTGCAGATTTACGGGCATCCTCCCGCGCTGCTGGCCGACCCGGGATTATTTGTCTCTCTGATTTCCCAGCGGCTGGCCCCGGTGCTGTGTACCTCGTGTCGGATCCCCTGGACGGAAGCCGTCATGCAAAACCACATCACCGAAAAACAGCAGGCTTATATCCGAAACTGGGTGGACGTGACACACGTCCATTTCCGTAATCCCGACGGCTGCCCGGCCTGCCGTAAAAAGGTCATGGGGCAGGAAATCAGCCACGGCCTGCGGGGGCGTACGGTGATTGCCGAAATCGTCCCTACCGATCGCGGCCTGATGGAAACCTGGTTCGATAAAGGCGTTCTGGCGGCCAGGATGTACTGGAAAAATCGCGGCGGTATTACCCGCTGCGAACATATGCGACGCAGGGTGGCGGAAGGCATGATTGATCCGCTGATGGCCGACGATATCTGCCCGCTCAATGAGGACAACCGGCTGTACGGGGAGGTGGCAGATGATTAACGTCCTGCAGGTACAGGTCTGGCTCCAGAGACAATGTTTTCTCGCCCAGGCCCGGGTACAGCTCTATGAAATTCTGCTGCTCCAGCTTCGCAACCGGCGTGGTGTGGATACGGCGCTGGAGAATATCCGGGAAGTCTATTCAAAGGGGGGAACCCGTTCCAACGCCCACACGCAACTGGCCAGCGAAGCACTGGCTGCCCTGGCAGATAACCGTCCGGGACACCGTATCGAAGATGTGCTGAGGCGCTGGTTACCCAGTAATGAAGCCGCCCTGTTACATACCGGACTCCGTACCGGGGCCCTGGAGTCCTCTCTTGAGCAGGCTATTGTCACGGCACGGACATTCGCCGTCATTCGTTCGGCTACCCTGCAGTGCATCGCTTATCCGATGTTTTTCCTGGCCCTGATGGCCGGCATTGTCGGCACGTTCAGCAGTGAAGTGATGCCGGTTCTGCTGAAAATCGTTCCGGAATCACGCCTGACCGGTCCACTGGCATTCATGCACGGGCTGTCACAGGTGGTCAACACCTACGGGCTACTGATCCTGCTGAGCGGTTTTGCTGTTATGGCGCTCATCGCCTGGTCTCTGCCTGACTATACCGCCGGAGGCCGCCGTATCCTGGACAAACTCCCGCCCTGGTCCGTTTACCGGACACTACAGGGGGCCGCGTTCCTCACCAACATGGGTTCGCTCATGAAAGCCCAGGTCAACCAGGCAGAGTCACTGCTGATCCTGCAGGGATTTGCCAGTCCGTGGCTGCAGCAGCGAATCGCCGCCACGCGCCGCGAACTGGCCGGAGGAGCCTCCTTCGGAGAGGCCCTGAGCCGGACCGGCTACGGTTTCCCGTCGGAGGATGCGATCGCGCATATCCGGTTGCTGGTTATTGGCGATGGGGCCGCGGAGGCACTGGCGCGATTTGGTGAGTGGTGGATTGGTGAAGCTGCCCGTCAGGTGGCGCTCATTACCCTGCTGATTAAGGCCTTCTGCCTGCTGACCATGCTGATGTTCATCATCACCATGGCACTGGCCATCGAGACGCTGCAGTCCCTTCTCAGCCTCCCGGCCTGAGTCGCACTCCTTGTTACACCCGTAGTTTTTCTTTCACTCATAACCGGAGTCTCTATGCAAACTTCTTCTGCTCTTTCTCTCCAGTCTGTCCAGTCTGTCCGGCGTCAACCCGCACGTGGAGTGAACTCCCTGGATGCTTCCATCACCGTGGTGGCGATAATTGTTATCCTGGCCGTACTCCTGGGGTTCTATTATTCCTTTTCAAAAAGCTCCGCCTCCGGCACAGAGCTCACCAATATCCAGAGCCTGATGACCAACACCAGTTCCATGCTCAAAACCCGTAACGGTTATGTCGACGTCAGCATCGATGCACTGTACCGCGCCGGTGGCGTGCCGAGCGCCATGAGCTACGACATGTCCGGAGGGACGCTGAACAACACGTGGGGCGGTGAGGTCAAGGTGGCCACCGGTACCGGCAGTTCCGGCGCAACGGTTTCTAACGAGAATCTGGCCTTTACCCTGACGTACGAAAAGGTTCCGGAATCCGCCTGTGTGAATATTGCCAATCAGTTAAGCCGGACAGGGGCTATCGCCGGTATCACTGTCAACGGTTCCGTGGTGGATAAAGATGATTCCATTGCGGATATCACTGGCTACTGCTCTGACGAAGACGACAACACCCTGGCGTTCACTTCCGTACGCTGATCCTGTTCCGGGAGGCGTCAGCCTCCCGTATTCCGGAGACTGTCTTATGAAAGTGCTTCTGTCTCTGCTGTTACTTCTCTCCAGCGCAAAATCGGCGGCCTTCTGTTTTGAGGCGGCCGGAGCCCGCTACAGCATTGACCCGCTCCTGCTACGGGCGATAGCGACCGTAGAGAGCCAGCTGAATGCCAGAGCCATCAACCATAACCGGGATAAAAAAACCGGAAAAATCCTCAGCAGCGATTACGGCGTGATGCAGATTAACTCCACCCATATCGCCGGGCTGCGCTCTGCCGGCATTATCAGGAGCCATCAGGATCTGCTGGATAATCCCTGTCTGAACGTCCAGACCGGAGCATGGATCCTGGCGCGACATTTTCAGACCTGCCGGGTTAGCTGGAACTGCCTGGGCAGTTACAACGCCGGGTTTAAGGACCGAAACGATGCTATCCGCGAGGCATACGCCAGCCGGGTATATAAACATTATCGCAGACTGATGCTGGATGAACGGGGTATATCCCTGTCCCCCGGAGGCCGCCATGCTGATTAGTATTGTCATATTGCTTGCCTGCTGTCTGACCGGAGGACTGACCGGCCTGGCGTACCTGGGTGCCCAGGAGAAGCATCGCCTCCTGCACAGGAGGACACTACCTGTCGCGACCGGCTGGATGCTGTGTTTTCTGGTGACAGGATCGCTCTGCTTTATGGCCGGGTATCCCGCTCCAGTCGATGTACTTGTGCTGTCACTGCTCTCAGTCGCCTGCTGCATCACTGACTCACTGCGATGCTGGATCCCACATGCGTTCACGCTGCCCGCTCTGCAGGCTGGCCTGCTCTGGCAGTTTCTGGTGATGGACTCACCGTGGTGGCTCCCGGTAACCGGTATGGCCAGCGCTACTCTGCCTTTTCTTCTTTTGCGTATCGGCCATTATCTCTGCGGTATCCGGGGAGAACATCTTTACCCGGGGAGCGGCGATATCGTCCTGATGGCCACGTTTGGCGTCTGGCTCGGTCCCGCTGCCGCCCTCATTATCCAGTTTGCCGGACTACTGCTGTTTATGTTCTGGCTACTGATTACCCGAAGAACTGTAGGGCCTCTGGGACCTTTTCTTTGTCTGAGTGCCGGCGCCAGCATGCTGATGCATGCCGTTTATCCTTTTTTCTGAATGTTGCCCCGGAGGTATCTATGACATTCTCCCGAAACCAGCCGGCCCGCGGAATCAACTCGCTGGATGCCTCGCTGGCTTTTGTCGCCATTTTTGCCGTGATGGCCGTCTTTCTGGCCATGATTAATGACTGGCAGACAGAGCGTGAAAATCAGGTTATCGCCCAGCAGACAAGCCGCGTGGCGGATGCGGCGAAAAAGTATATTGGCGATAATTATAACAGCCTGTCGTCCGCCGCCCCCACCACACTGACGACCGCCACACTGGTGAATGCCGGATACCTTAACAGCACGCTGGCAGAACGAAACAGTGCCTCACAAACCTATGCGATAGGTATCCGCCGGATGAATAACAGTGGCCTGCTCGACGCCCTGCTGGTCACCCTTGATGGCCGCGTCCTGACCTACAAAGAGATGCGCAGCATCTCGGCAAGTATCAGCGGGCTGGGTGGCTATATTGAGGACGGCAACACGGCGACCGGCGCACTGGGCGGATGGGAAGTCAGTCTGGCTGACTACAGCCTGACCTCTTCCGCGGGGCATCTGGCGGTGGCGCTGACGGCGGATACCCTGAATGGCGTGAATGAAGAAAGCGATAGACTTTACCGCTTCTCAGTGAACGGACATCCGGATTACAACCGCATGCACACCGACATTGATATGAACCGGAGCAATCTGCGGGATGCGTCTGACGTCTCCACCACCACATTAACAGCTGATCAACAGGTCTCCCTGGCTACGAGTGGCTTTTTTGGCTGGCGGCGAGACAGTTCCGGTGTGCTGGCCACGGGGTTTTACTATGAGAATGACGGGTCAGACTGGATCCGCACCGTCAATAACGCGTCGCTCTCAACCGGCGGCACGCTGAAAGGGGGAACGATTCAGTCTGAGGGGATGGTCATAGCCGGCACGTATACGATGCCGGGTAAAACCGTGACTGCAGGTGATGCCTGTACCGCGTCTGCGCTGGGTATTTCGGGGCAGATTTCAGACACTACCGGTCTGATAGCCCATGACAGCACTGGCGGCACACTTTCTTGTCAGTCCGGT
>PPYF01188435.1_pt1 | contig 43071 bp, 38 predicted proteins | sample 1559871 | NCBI WGS metagenome assembly PPYF01 (sample SAMN08240021, study PRJNA423297) | Human gut metagenome, whole genome shotgun sequencing project.
CAATTTACTCGGGAATGTCAGACTTGACCCTGCTATGCAATACCCCCACTTTTACAATAAAAAACCCCGGGCAGGGGCGAGTTTGAGGTGAAGTAAGACATGAGACTGACATCTAAAGGGCGCTATGCCGTGACCGCAATGCTTGACGTTGCGCTCAACTCTGAAGCGGGCCCGGTACCGTTGGCTGATATTTCCGAACGTCAGGGAATTTCCCTTTCTTATCTGGAACAACTGTTTTCCCGTCTGCGTAAAAATGGTCTGGTTTCCAGCGTACGTGGACCAGGCGGTGGTTATCTGTTAGGCAAAGATGCCAGCAGCATCGCCGTTGGCGAAGTGATTAGCGCCGTTGACGAATCTGTAGATGCTACTCGTTGTCAGGGTAAAGGCGGCTGCCAGGGCGGTGATAAATGCCTGACCCACGCGCTGTGGCGTGATTTGAGCGACCGTCTCACCGGTTTTCTCAACAACATTACTTTAGGCGAACTGGTTAATAACCAGGAAGTGCTGGATGTGTCTGGTCGTCAGCATACTCACGACGCGCCACGCACCCGCATACAAGACGCGATCGACGTTAAGTTACGCGCTTAATTTAACCGTCCTGTTTCGTGTTGCATCTGCGTTGACTGCACATACTCACTCCGGTCACTTACTTATGTAAGCTCCCGGAGATTCGTAAGTTTGTCAACTTGCTGAAACCCGAAACAGTTAGGTTAAAGATAACAAGATATTAGAATCAGGCCGGGGCGTATCGCGCTCCGTAAACACGGTCGTACATCCAGCCGGTAGCCTGATTCCTTGCATTGAGTGATGTACGGAGTTTATAGAGCAATGAAATTACCGATTTATCTCGACTACTCCGCAACCACGCCGGTGGACCCGCGTGTTGCCGAGAAAATGATGCATCAAAGGTGCAGCCAACTTTTATCAGAAAAAAGGCAAGCACATCATCACCAGCAAAACTGAACACAAAGCGGTACTGGATACCTGCCGTCAGCTGGAGCGCGAAGGTTTTGAAGTCACCTACCTGGCACCGCAGCGTAACGGCATTATCGACCTGAAAGAACTTGAAGCAGCGATGCGTGACGACACCATCCTCGTTTCTATCATGCACGTGAATAACGAAATCGGCGTGGTACAGGATATCGCGGCTATCGGCGAAATGTGCCGTGCTCGTGGCATTATCTATCACGTTGATGCAACCCAGAGCGTGGGCAAACTGCCTATCGATCTGAGCCAGTTGAAAGTTGACCTGATGTCTTTCTCCGGTCACAAAATCTATGGCCCGAAAGGTATTGGTGCGCTGTATGTGCGTCGTAAACCGCGCGTACGCATCGAAGCGCAAATGCACGGCGGCGGTCACGAACGCGGTATGCGTTCCGGCACTCTGCCTGTTCACCAGATCGTCGGAATGGGCGAAGCCTATCGCATCGCAAAAGAAGAGATGGCGACCGAGATGGAACGTCTGCGCGGACTGCATAACCGTCTGTGGAACGGCATCAAAGATATCGAAGAAGTTTACCTGAACGGTGACCTGGAACACGGTGCGCCGAACATTCTCAACGTCAGCTTCAACTACGTTGAAGGTGAGTCGCTGATTATGGCGCTGAAAGACCTCGCGGTTTCTTCCGGTTCCGCCTGTACGTCAGCAAGCCTCGAACCGTCCTACGTGCTGCGCGCGCTGGGGCTGAACGACGAGCTGGCACATAGCTCTATCCGTTTCTCTTTAGGTCGTTTTACTACTGAAGAAGAGATCGACTACACCATCGAGTTAGTTCGTAAATCCATCGGTCGTCTGCGTGACCTTTCTCCGCTGTGGGAAATGTACAAGCAGGGCGTGGATCTGAACAGCATCGAATGGGCTCATCATTAATCGGTATCGGAATCAGGAGAATTTATAATGGCTTACAGCGAAAAAGTTATCGACCATTACGAGAATCCGCGTAACGTGGGTTCCTTTGACAACAACGACGAGAACGTCGGCAGCGGCATGGTGGGTGCACCGGCCTGTGGCGACGTGATGAAGTTGCAGATTAAAGTCAACGATGAAGGTATCATTGAAGACGCGCGTTTTAAAACTTACGGCTGCGGTTCCGCTATCGCTTCCAGCTCCCTGGTCACCGAATGGGTGAAAGGGAAGTCTCTCGACGAAGCGCAGGCGATCAAAAACACCGATATTGCTGAAGAACTTGAACTGCCGCCGGTGAAAATTCACTGTTCTATTCTGGCAGAAGACGCGATCAAAGCCGCCATTGCGGACTATAAAAGCAAACGTGAAGCAAAATAAGAGTTGAGGTTTGGTTATGTCGATTACACTGAGCGACAGTGCAGCAGCGCGAGTAAATACCTTTCTGGCTAACCGCGGTAAAGGGTTTGGCCTGCGTCTGGGCGTGAGAACCTCCGGGTGTTCAGGTATGGCTTATGTACTGGAATTTGTTGACGAACCGACGCCGGAAGACATCGTGTTTGAAGACAAAGGCGTGAAAGTCGTGGTCGATGGCAAGAGCCTGCAATTTCTGGACGGTACGCAGCTGGACTTCGTAAAAGAAGGCCTGAACGAAGGGTTTAAATTCACCAACCCGAACGTCAAAGATGAGTGTGGTTGCGGCGAAAGCTTCCACGTTTGATGCGCATACCGATAACCCCACCGTGGTCGCCTGCGCGTGGGGTTTGTTTTACCTGATTCGCCGTTATCGCGGCGGATCGCAGCCCTGAGAATGTTATGGATTACTTCACCCTCTTTGGCTTGCCTGCCCGCTATCAACTCGATACCCAGGCGCTGAGCCTGCGTTTTCAGGATCTACAACGTCAGTATCATCCTGATAAATTCGCCAGCGGAAGCCAGGCGGAACAACTCGCCGCCGTACAGCAATCTGCAACCATTAACCAGGCCTGGCAAACGCTGCGTCATCCGTTAATGCGCGCGGAATATTTGCTTTCTTTGCACGGCTTTGATCTCGCCAGCGAGCAGCATACTGTGCGCGACACCGCGTTCCTGATGGAACAGTTGGAGCTGCGCGAAGAGCTGGACGAGATCGAACAGGCGAAAGATGAAGCGCGGCTGGAAAGCTTTATCAAACGTGTGAAAAAGATGTTTGATACCCGCCATCAGTTGATGGTTGAACAGTTAGACAACGAGACGTGGGACGCGGCGGCGGATACCGTGCGTAAGCTGCGTTTTCTCGATAAACTGCGAAGCAGTGCCGAACAACTCGAAGAAAAACTGCTCGATTTTTAATTTCTGGAAGCTAAACATGGCCTTATTACAAATTAGTGAACCTGGTTTGAGTGCTGCGCCGCATCAGCGTCGTCTGGCGGCCGGTATTGACCTGGGCACAACCAACTCGCTGGTGGCGACAGTGCGCAGCGGTCAGGCCGAAACGTTAGCCGATCATGAAGGCCGTCACCTGCTGCCATCTGTTGTTCACTATCAACAGCAAGGGCATTCGGTGGGTTATGACGCGCGTACTAATGCAGCGCTCGATACCGCCAACACAATTAGTTCTGTTAAACGCCTGATGGGACGCTCGCTGGCTGATATCCAGCAACGCTATCCGCATCTGCCTTATCAATTCCAGGCCAGCGAAAACGGCCTGCCGATGATTGAAACGGCGGCGGGGCTGCTGAACCCGGTGCGCGTTTCTGCGGACATCCTCAAAGCACTGGCGGCGCGGGCAACTGAAGCCCTGGCAGGCGAGCTGGATGGTGTAGTTATCACCGTTCCGGCGTACTTTGACGATGCCCAGCGTCAGGGCACCAAAGACGCGGCGCGTCTGGCGGGCCTTCACGTCCTGCGCTTACTTAACGAACCGACCGCTGCGGCTATCGCCTACGGGCTGGATTCCGGTCAGGAAGGCGTGATCGCCGTTTATGACCTCGGTGGCGGGACGTTTGATATTTCCATTCTGCGCTTAAGTCGCGGCGTGTTTGAAGTGCTGGCAACCGGCGGTGATTCCGCGCTCGGCGGCGATGATTTCGACCATCTGCTGGCGGATTACATTCGCGAGCAGGCGGGCATTCCTGATCGTAGCGATAACCGCGTTCAGCGTGAACTGCTGGATGCCGCCATTGCAGCCAAAATCGCGCTGAGCGATGCGGACTCCGTGACCGTTAACGTTGCGGGCTGGCAGGGCGAAATCAGCCGTGAACAATTCAATGAACTGATCGCGCCACTGGTAAAACGAACCTTACTGGCTTGTCGTCGCGCGCTGAAAGACGCGGGTGTAGAAGCTGATGAAGTGCTGGAAGTGGTGATGGTGGGCGGTTCTACTCGCGTGCCGCTGGTGCGTGAACGGGTAGGCGAATTTTTCGGTCGTCCACCGCTGACTTCCATCGACCCGGATAAAGTCGTCGCTATTGGCGCGGCGATTCAGGCGGATATTCTGGTGGGTAACAAGCCAGACAGCGAAATGCTGTTGCTTGATGTGATCCCACTGTCGCTGGGCCTCGAAACGATGGGCGGCCTGGTGGAGAAAGTGATTCCGCGTAATACCACTATTCCGGTGGCCCGCGCTCAGGATTTCACCACCTTTAAAGATGGTCAGACGGCGATGTCTATCCATGTAATGCAGGGTGAGCGCGAACTGGTGCAGGACTGCCGCTCACTGGCGCGTTTTGCGCTGCGTGGTATTCCGGCGCTACCGGCTGGCGGTGCGCATATTCGCGTGACGTTCCAGGTCGATGCCGACGGTCTTTTGAGCGTGACGGCGATGGAGAAATCCACCGGCGTTGAGGCGTCTATTCAGGTCAAACCGTCTTACGGTCTGACCGATAGCGAAATCGCTTCGATGATCAAAGACTCAATGAGCTATGCCGAGCAGGACGTAAAAGCCCGAATGCTGGCAGAACAAAAAGTAGAAGCGGCGCGTGTGCTGGAAAGTCTGCACGGCGCGCTGGCTGCTGATGCCGCGCTGTTAAGCGCCGCAGAACGTCAGGTCATTGACGATGCTGCCGCTCACCTGAGTGAAGTGGCGCAGGGCGATGATGTTGACGCCATCGAACAAGCGATTAAAAACGTAGACAAACAAACCCAGGATTTCGCCGCTCGCCGCATGGACCAGTCGGTTCGTCGTGCGCTGAAAGGCCATTCCGTGGACGAGGTTTAATATGCCAAAGATTGTTATTTTGCCTCATCAGGATCTCTGCCCTGATGGCGCTGTTCTGGAAGCTAATAGCGGTGAAACCATTCTCGACGCAGCTCTGCGTAACGGTATCGAGATTGAACACGCCTGTGAAAAATCCTGTGCTTGCACCACCTGCCACTGCATCGTTCGTGAAGGTTTTGACTCACTGCCGGAAAGCTCAGAGCAGGAAGACGACATGCTGGACAAAGCCTGGGGACTGGAGCCGGAAAGCCGTTTAAGCTGCCAGGCGCGCGTTACCGACGAAGATTTAGTAGTCGAAATCCCGCGTTACACTATCAACCATGCGCGTGAGCATTAACAGAGGTTAGTATGGGACTTAAGTGGACCGATAGCCGCGAAATTGGCGAAGCACTGTACGATGCGTATCCCGATCTTGATCCGAAAACGGTTCGATTCACCGATATGCATCAGTGGATTTGCGATCTGGAAGATTTCGACGACGACCCGCAGGCATCCAACGAGAAAATCCTCGAAGCGATTTTGTTAGTCTGGCTGGACGAGGCCGAATATGCCCAGCGCCAGGAACTGGATAACCGCCTGATGATCATCGACTGGGTGCGTGACACCATCAACGCACCGGCAGAAGAATTGGGACCATCGCAACTGGCACAGCGTGCTGTTGATCTGATCAGCAACGTCGCGGGCGATCGTGTGACTTATCGGATCACCAAAGGCGAAGATCTGCGTGAGCAAGGTTATATGGGGCTGCACACCGTCGGACGCGGTTCAGAACGTTCTCCGGTATTGCTGGCGCTGGATTACAACCCAACTGGCGATAAAGAAGCGCCAGTGTACGCGTGCCTGGTAGGTAAAGGTATCACTTTTGACTCCGGCGGCTACAGCATCAAACAGACTGCGTTTATGGACTCGATGAAGTCGGACATGGGCGGCGCGGCAACGGTTACCGGGGCGCTGGCATTTGCCATTACGCGCGGACTGAACAAGCGCGTGAAGCTGTTCCTCTGCTGTGCGGATAACCTGATTAGCGGCAATGCGTTCAAGCTGGGCGATATCATCACCTATCGCAACGGTAAAAAAGTTGAAGTGATGAACACTGATGCCGAAGGGCGTCTGGTGCTTGCCGATGGTCTGATTGATGCCAGTGCGCAGAAACCGGAAATGATCATTGATGCGGCGACCCTCACCGGGGCGGCGAAAACTGCGCTGGGTAATGATTATCACGCGCTGTTCAGTTTTGACGATGCGCTGGCCGGTCGCTTGCTGGCGAGTGCCGCGCAGGAGAACGAACCGTTCTGGCGTCTGCCGCTGGCGGAGTTCCACCGCAGCCAGCTGCCGTCTAACTTTGCCGAACTGAACAATACCGGAAGCGCGGCGTATCCGGCAGGCGCGAGCACGGCGGCGGGCTTCCTGTCGCACTTTGTTGAGAACTATCAGCAAGGCTGGCTGCATATCGACTGCTCGGCGACTTACCGTAAAGCGCCGGTTGAACAGTGGTCTGCGGGCGCTACGGGACTTGGTGTGCGCACGATAGCTAATCTGTTAACGGCGTAAACTAATATGCCGGATGCGGCGTAAACGCCTTATCCGGCCTACAAATTCTGCAAATTCAACAAATTGCGAATCCCTTGTAGGCCTGATAAGCGTAGCGCATCAGGCATTTGCGCCCCGAACGTTGAATGAATTGTGGTTCTTATGTCCGAAACAAAAAACGAACTTGAAGACCTGCTGGAAAAAGCAGCAACTGAACCGGCGCACCGCCCGGCCTTTTTCCGTACTCTACTGGAATCCACCGTCTGGGTGCCTGGTACGGCGGCGCAGGGCGAGGCTGTGGTTGAAGATAGCGCGCTTGATTTACAGCACTGGGAAAAAGAAGACGGCACCAGCGTCATTCCTTTTTTCACCTCGTTAGAAGCACTTCAACAGGCGGTTGAAGACGAACAGGCATTTGTCGTAATGCCCGTTCGCACGCTGTTTGAGATGACACTTGGCGAAACGCTCTTCCTTAATGCCAAACTGCCAACCGGTAAAGAATTTATGCCGCGTGAAATCAGTTTGTTGATTGGTGAAGAGGGAAATCCGCTGAGCAGCCAGGAAATCCTGGAAGGCGGTGAATCGCTGATATTATCGGAAGTCGCAGAGCCGCCAGCACAAATGATTGATTCACTCACCACCTTATTTAAAACCATTAAGCCGGTGAAGCGTGCTTTTATTTGTTCAATTAAAGAGAACGAAGAGGCACAGCCTAATTTACTTATTGGCATTGAAGCCGATGGTGATATCGAAGAAATTATTCAGGCGACGGGAAGTGTAGCGACCGATACATTACCTGGCGATGAACCAATCGATATTTGTCAGGTGAAAAAAGGGGAAAAAGGAATTAGCCACTTTATTACCGAACATATTGCGCCATTCTATGAACGTCGCTGGGGTGGTTTTTTGCGTGACTTTAAACAGAATCGGATAATCTAAAATATGCCGCCCAAAGGGCGGCATTCGGGCTTACTTGCTGCTCTGAAGGTTGTTAACCACCAGTAAATTGTCGCCGGAGAGACTCCGGTTATTATTTACCTCGGTTAACAGCGCACCAGAAACAATAAGTACGATACAAAAGCACCGTATCTTCATTGTGCGGTCCATGCGAAGACCGCATCACGACAGCACCACTGGCGATATTGCCGCGATAGCAAGCGCTGTGAAACACCTGCATTTACGGCCACGGAACATCCTTTCCTAAAGCCAGCGCCCGTTTGCGAGACGGCGGAAAGGGCCGCAGTGGATAATACACTAACAGAACAATAATAACTCTCTTTTGCTTGACAAAAAGAGAGTTACTGGCGAGTATTGTCTCCGCTGAGACGCGCTTGCATTACTACGGTAATACAACCTGCTGGAAAGGCCGCGAACCGGACCAGCAACAAAAAACCGCCTGATTTTGGCGGTTTTTTGTTTTTTAAAGGAAAGTGAATTTACATGTTTAAGTAATATCTTTTACCGGTTAGAATTTTTAATTTTGAGCAGGATTTGTTTATATTTGTCTGAATTCGGACTAATAAGCCAGGTTATTTTATTACCGAACACGGCGGAAAGGGCCGGTGTCGATAATACGCTAAATAAACAATAATTACTCTCTTTTGCTTGACAAAAAGAGAGTTACTGGTGAGTATTGTTTTGCTGTGAAGCACCTGCGTTGCTCATGTAACACAAGTCAACCTGCTGGAAAGGCCGCGAACCAGACTAGCAATAAAAAACCGCCAAATTCGGCGGTTTTTTATTGCCTGTAAAATACTTATTTCACTGGCTCAACCGGTAAATCTGCCCGCGCGCCCCATTCACTCCATGCGCCGTCGTACAGTTTCACGTTTGGCACATCCAGCGTCGCGAGTGCTAACAAAACCACGGCTGCCGTTACACCAGAGCCGCAGCTGACGATAATTGGTTTGTCGTAGCTGACGCCGCGACCAAAAAATATCGCATCCAGTTCATCGGTCGTTTTTAGTTCGCCTTCGCGCACCAGTTCCGTCCACGGAACATTCAGTGCTCCGGGAATATGTCCGCGACGTAAACCTGGGCGAGGTTCATCAACTTCTGCGTTAAAACGTGCAGCCGGGCGGGCATCAATAATTTGCGCCGTATTTTCATGGCTTGCCAATAATACATCGGTTACTTTCACCACGGCTTCAGGATTAAACGCGGCGTTAAACTCTCCTTCCGGCAGCTCTACTGCACCTTCTTCTAACAGCAGATCATCGCGCTGCCAGCCTGCAAGTCCACCCCCCAGAATCGACACTTTCTCTACACCAAAGGTGCGCAGCATCCACCATGCTCGTGGGGCTGAGAAAAGATTACCTTCGTCATAGACAATCAGGTGCTTATCCTGGTTAACGCCTAATTCACGCATCGCCACGGCGAACGTTTCCGGGCGCGGCAGCATGTGCGGAAGCAGGGAAGTGTGATCAGAAAGCGCTTCGATATCAAAAAACACTGCGCCGGGAATATGTCCATTCAGATACTCCTGAGCAACGTTACGATCCTCCTGTCCAGGCGACGCCATGCGGGCATCGATAATCTGAATTTCCGGGTCATCAATATGTTCGGCGAGCCAGTCGGCTCCTACAAACCATGTCGTGGACATAGGCATCTCCATTTTTGCCGGGGTTAGGCTAAATTGTCGGATGTTTAGTGAAAAGCGACAAGCAAAAGAGGCTGATTTGGCTGTCTGAGCCACAATTCTCACTAAAATTCGGATTGTATGGGCGTGATACTGAATTACATAACGTAAATTCTCACGCATAATAATTATTCGACGTTGCTAACGGGCCATTGTGGCAGGGATGAAAAATGAAAAAGTTACGCGTAGCCGCCTGCATGCTAATGCTGGCGCTGGCAGGGTGCGACAACAACGATAACGCGCCAACAGCGGTGAAAAAAGATGCGCCTTCTGAAGTTACTAAAGCGGCCTCTTCAGAAAACGCGAGTTCAGCAAAACTCTCCGCGCCAGAGCGACAAAAACTGGCACAACAGAGTGCCGGTAAGGCGCTGACATTGCTGGATCTCTCTGAAGTCCAACTTGATGGTGCAGCCACGCTGGTGCTGACGTTCTCCATCCCTTTCGACCCGGATCAGGATTTCTCACGCGTTATTCATGTCGTCGATAAAAAAAGCGGCAAAGTGGATGGTGCCTGGGAGCTGTCAGATAATCTTAAAGAGCTGCGTTTACGCCACCTCGAACCGAAACGTGATTTGATCGTTACTATTGGCAAGGAGGTCAAAGCACTCAACAACGCAACCTTCAGTAAAGATTACGAAAAAACTATAACTACCCGCGACATCCAACCCAGCGTCGGTTTTGCCAGCCGTGGTTCGCTGCTGCCTGGTAAAGTCGTTGAAGGGCTGCCGGTAATGGCGCTCAACGTTAATAATGTCGATGTTAACTTCTTTCGCGTTAAGCCAGAATCTCTGCCAGCATTCATTAGCCAATGGGAATACCGCAATTCGCTGGCGAACTGGCAGTCAGACAAACTGCTGCAGATGGCGGATCTGGTCTACACCGGACGGTTTGATCTCAATCCTGCGCGTAACACCCGTGAAAAATTATTGCTGCCGCTGGGCGATATCAAACCGCTTCAGCAGGCGGGCGTGTATCTGGCTGTGATGAATCAGGCTGGACGTTACGATTACAGTAATCCCGCGACGCTGTTTACGTTAAGTGATATCGGCGTTTCAGCTCACCGTTATCACAATCGTCTGGATATCTTTACCCAAAGTCTGGAAAACGGCGCGGCCCAGCAAGGAATTGAAGTCTCTTTATTAAATGAGAAAGGGCAGACTCTGACTCAGGCAACCAGTGACGCTCAGGGGCATGTGCAGCTGGAAAATGATAAAAACGCGGCATTACTGTTGGCGCGTAAAGACGGTCAGACAACGCTACTCGATTTAAAACTTCCGGCGCTGGACTTAGCAGAATTTAACATTGCTGGCGCGCCAGGCTATAGCAAACAGTTTTTCATGTTTGGCCCGCGCGATCTTTATCGCCCGGGTGAAACGGTAATCCTCAATGGTTTGCTGCGTGATGCAGACGGTAAAGCGTTGCCCGATCAACCCATCAAGTTAGACGTGATTAAACCCGACGGGCAGGTTCTCAGGAGCGTCGTTAGTCAGCCGGAGAATGGCCTCTACCACTTAACCTGGCCACTCGATAGCAATGCGGCAACCGGTATGTGGCATATTCGCGCTAACACGGGCGATAACCAGTATCGGATGTGGGATTTCCACGTCGAAGATTTTATGCCAGAGCGTATGGCGCTGAATCTGACCGGTGAGAAAACCCCGCTCAGGTTATTTTCCAGGGTAGTTTGCTGGAATCGGGCGGTCGCCCGGTGACGCGCCGCGCTGAGCAGGCTATCTGGCCTGCCGATGCATTGCCGGGGATCCGTCCGCAGTTCGCCTCGAAATCGGTTTACGATTATCGTACTGACAGCACGGTGAAACAGCCCATTGTTGATGAAGGCAGTAACGCCGCTTTTGACATCGTTTATAGCGATGCGCAAGGCGTGAAAAAAGCCGTGTCGGGCTTGCAGGTGCGCCTGATTCGCGAACGCCGCGATTACTACTGGAACTGGTCAGAAGATGAAGGCTGGCAGTCACAGTTTGATCAAAAAGATCTGATCGAAAATGAACAAACTCTGGATCTGAAAGCGGACGAAACCGGCAAGGTCAGTTTTCCGGTAGAGTGGGGTGCTTATCGTCTGGAAGTCAAAGCGCCGAATGAAGCGGTCAGTAGTGTTCGTTTCTGGGCTGGCTATAGCTGGCAGGACAACAGCGACGGGAGCGGTGCCGTGCGACCCGACCGTGTCACGCTGAAACTGGATAAAGCCAGTTATCGCCCTGGCGATACCATTAAGTTGCATATTGCCGCGCCAACGGCGGGTAAAGGTTATGCGATGGTCGAGTCCAGTGAAGGGCCGCTGTGGTGGCAAGAGATTGATGTTCCGGCTCAAGGGCTGGATCTGACGATTCCGGTCGATAAAACCTGGAATCGTCATGATCTGTCTGGCAGCTCTGCGTTTCGGTGGCGATGGTGATGAGCTGAAACGTGGTGGTAAACCGCCGGTCAATCACGTCAATATTGTCGCGCAGCAGGCGCTGCCGGTAACGCTCAACGAACAGGGCGAAGGCTCGGTTACACTGCCGATTGGCGATTTTAACGGTGAATTGCGCGTCATGGCGCAAGCCTGGACGGCAGATGACTTCGGTAGCAACGAAAGTAAAGTGATAGTTGCCGCACCGGTGATTGCTGAACTGAACATGCCGCGCTTTATGGCGAGTGGCGATACCTCGCGTCTGACGCTGGATATCACTAATCTTACCGATAAACCGCAAAAACTGAACGTTGCCCTGACCGCCAGTGGTTTGCTTGAACTGGTCAGCGATTCACCCGCAGCCGTTGAATTAGCGCCAGGTGTGCGTACTACGCTGTTTATCCCGGTGCGAGCATTGCCGGGTTATGGCGATGGAGAAATTCAGGCCACCATTAGCGGGTTAGCGTTACCGGGTGAAACCGTTGCCGATCAGCATAAGCAGTGGAAAATCGGCGTCCGTCCGGCGTTCCCGGCACAAACGGTTAATTACGGTACGGCGTTACAGCCTGGTGAGACATGGGCGATTCCGGCGGATGGATTGCAAAACTTCTCGCCTGTTACGCTGGAAGGGCAATTGTTGTTGAGCGGCAAACCACCGCTGAACATCGCACGTTATATCAAAGAGTTAAAAGCGTATCCGTACGGCTGTCTTGAGCAAACCGCCAGCGGCCTGTTTCCGTCACTTTATACCAACGCAGCCCAACTGCAGGCGTTGGGCATCAAAGGCGACAGTGGTGAGAAACGCCGTGCATCGGTCGATATCGGCATTTCCCGTTTGCTGCAAATGCAACGTGATAACGGCGGCTTTGCGCTGTGGGATAAAAACGGTGACGAAGAGTACTGGCTGACGGCTTACGTGATGGATTTCCTGGTCCGCGCAGGCGAACAGGGTTACAGCGTGCCGACAGACGCCATTAACCGGGGTAATGAGCGTCTGCTGCGCTATTTACAAGATCCGGGCATGATGTCGATCCCGTACGCGGATAATCTCAAAGCCAGTAAATTCGCCGTACAGTCTTACGCTGCGCTGGTGTTGGCCCGTCAGCAAAAGGCTCCGCTGGGTGCGCTGCGTGAAATCTGGGAGCATCGTGCAGATGCCGCTTCTGGTTTACCGCTGCTGCAACTTGGCGTTGCGCTGAAAACCATGGGTGATGCGACGCGTGGTGAAGAAGCGATTGCGCTGGCGCTGAAAACGCCGCGTAATAGTGATGAGCGGATATGGCTGGGTGATTACGGTAGTTCACTGCGCGACAACGCGTTAATGCTCTCCTTGCTGGAAGAAAATAAACTGCTACCCGATGAGCAGTACACTTTGCTGAACACACTTTCGCAGCAGGCGTTTGGTGAACGCTGGCTATCGACGCAGGAAAGTAACGCGTTGTTCCTGGCTGCCCGTACGATTCAGGATTTACCCGGTAAATGGCAGGCGCAAACCTCTTTCTCAGCTGAGCAGCTGACAGGCGAGAAAGCGCAAAACAGCAATCTGAATAGCGATCAACTTGTCACCTTGCAGGTGAGCAACAGTGGCGATCAGCCGTTATGGTTGCGTATGGATGCCAGCGGTTATCCGCAATCCGCACCTTTACCGGCGAACAATGTGCTGCAAATCGAGCGTCATATTCTTGGTACTGATGGTAAGAGCAAATCGCTGGACTCGTTACGTAGCGGCGATCTGGTGCTGGTGTGGTTGCAGGTAAAAGCCAGTAACAGCGTGCCGGATGCGTTAGTCGTGGATCTGCTGCCTGCGGGTCTGGAACTGGAAAACCAGAATCTGGCGAACGGTAGCGCCAGCCTGGAGCAAAGTGGTGGCGAAGTGCAGAACTTACTGAACCAGATGCAGCAGGCGAGCATTAAGCACATTGAGTTCCGTGACGATCGCTTTGTGGCGGCGGTTGCCGTTGATGAATACCAACCGGTAACGCTGGTGTATCTGGCGCGGGCGGTGACGCCGGGAACGTATCAGGTACCGCAACCGATGGTGGAATCAATGTATGTTCCCCAATGGCGGGCGACCGGCGCGGCTGAAGATCTGCTGATTGTCAGACCGTAAATGCCTCGCTTGTTAACCAAACGCGGCTGCTGGATAACGTTGGCAGCCGCGCCCTTTCTCCTTTTTCTTGCAGCGTGGGGAGCAGATAAACTCTGGCCTCTACCGCTGCATGAAGTCAATCCCGCACGAGTGGTCGTGGCGCAGGATGGTACGCCGCTCTGGCGCTTCGCCGATGCTGACGGCATCTGGCGTTATCCGGTAACAATCGAAGATGTTTCTCCACGTTACCTTGAAGCGCTGATCAATTATGAAGATCGCTGGTTCTGGAAGCATCCGGGGGTGAATCCATTCTCGGTGGCGCGCGCAGCATGGCAAGATCTCACTTCGGGACGGGTTATTTCCGGTGGCAGCACGCTCACTATGCAGGTTGCTCGTCTGCTTGATCCTCACCCCAAAACATTTGGCGGCAAAATTCGCCAGCTCTGGCGCGCGTTGCAACTGGAATGGCATCTGTCTAAGCGTGAAATTCTGACCTTGTATCTTAACCGCGCTCCGTTTGGCGGTACGTTGCAGGGGATCGGTGCGGCAAGTTGGGCTTATCTCGGAAAATCGCCTGCGAATTTAAGCTATTCCGAGGCGGCAATGCTGGCGGTTTTGCCGCAAGCGCCCAGCCGTCTTCGCCCGGATCGTTGGCCGGAGCGTGCCGAAGCCGCGCGTAATAAAGTGCTCGAACGGATGGCCGTGCAAGGTGTGTGGTCCCGTGAGCAGGTAAAAGAGTCAAGGGAAGAACCCATCTGGCTGGCCCCCCGACAAATGCCGCAACTGGCACCGCTGTTTTCGCGCATGATGCTCGGTAAAAGCAAAAGCGACAAAATCACTACTACGTTGGATGCCGGTCTTCAACGACGTCTGGAAGAACTGGCGCAAAACTGGAAAGGGCGGTTGCCACCGCGCAGCTCACTGGCGATGATCGTGGTTGATCATACCGATATGCGTGTTCGCGGCTGGGTGGGATCGGTTGATCTCAACGATGATTCACGCTTTGGTCATGTTGATATGGTCAATTCGATCCGATCGCCAGGATCAGTGCTCAAACCGTTTGTTTATGGTCTGGCGCTGGATGAAGGCTTGATCCACCCGGCATCACTGCTGCAAGACGTCCCCCGGCGCACCGGTGATTATCGACCAGGTAACTTTGATAGCGGTTTTCATGGCCCGATCAGCATGAGCGAGGCGCTGGTGCGCTCGCTGAACTTACCTGCTGTGCAGGTGCTGGAAGCCTATGGACCGAAACGGTTTGCGGCAAAGTTACGCAATGTTGGATTGCCGTTATATTTGCCCAACGGTGCTGCGCCGAATCTTTCACTCATTCTCGGCGGCGCTGGTGCAAAACTGGAAGATATGGCGGCAGCGTATACCGCGTTTGCTCGCCACGGCAAGGCAGGCAAATTGCGCTTACAGCCTGACGATCCGCTGCTTGAACGGCCTTTAATGTCGTCGGGGGCGGCGTGGATCATTCGCCGGATTATGGCTGATGAAGCGCAACCCTTGCCGGATAGTGCCTTGCCGCGCGTCGCCCCACTGGCATGGAAAACGGGCACCAGCTATGGCTATCGTGACGCCTGGGCGATTGGGGTTAACGCTCGCTATGTCATTGGGATCTGGACTGGCAGACCGGACGGCACGCCCGTTGTTGGTCAGTTTGGCTTTGCCAGTGCCGTACCATTGTTGAATCAGGTCAATAATATCTTACTGTCGCGCAGTGCGAATCTGCCGGAAGACCCGCGCCCGAACTCAGTCACTCGTGGCGTTATCTGCTGGCCGGGCGGACAGTCTTTGCCGGAAGGTGACGGTAACTGTCGCCGCCGCCTGGCAACCTGGCTGCTGGACGGGAGTCAGCCGCCAACTCTATTACTGCCGGAGCAGGAAGGCATTAATGGCATTCGTTTCCCCATCTGGCTGGATGAAAATGGCAAACGTGTTGCCGCTGATTGCCCGCAAGCGCGACAAGAAATGATAAATGTCTGGCCGCTACCGCTGGAACCCTGGCTGCCCGCATCAGAACGTCGCGCTGTGCGCTTACCACCGGCCTCGACAAGTTGCCCGCCATACGGTCACGATGCCCAGCTCCCGCTGCAGCTGACAGGCGTTCGCGATGGCGCGATTATTAAACGTTTACCGGGCGCAGCGGAAGCGACTTTGCCGTTGCAATCAAGTGGAGGGGCAGGTGAACGCTGGTGGTTTCTGAATGGCGAACCGTTAACTGAACGCGGGCGCAACGTGACCCTGCATTTGACGGATAAAGGTGATTATCAATTGCTGGTGATGGATGACGTGGGGCAAATCGCGACAGTGAAATTTGTCATGCAATAGTCTGTTTTGTCCCTGATTGTTGCTAAAACTCATTTTATTTTAAAAAAATGTTACCTTCATCAATAGTCAACGGCCCTGTTGCTCATTATAATCCGCGCCATCTCGTACGCTGGTACAGACAACAACAGAACAATTTACAGAGGTAAAAATGGCTATTGAACGTACTTTTTCCATCATCAAACCGAACGCGGTAGCAAAAAACGTCATTGGTAATATCTTTGCGCGCTTTGAAGCTGCAGGGTTCAAAATTGTTGGCACCAAAATGCTGCACCTGACCGTTGAACAGGCACGTGGCTTTTATGCTGAACACGATGGAAAACCGTTCTTTGATGGTCTGGTTGAATTCATGACCTCTGGCCCGATCGTGGTTTCCGTGCTGGAAGGTGAAAACGCCGTTCAGCGTCACCGCGATCTGCTGGGCGCGACCAATCCGGCAAACGCACTGGCTGGTACTCTGCGCGCTGATTACGCTGACAGCCTGACCGAAAACGGTACCCACGGTTCTGATTCCGTCGAATCTGCCGCTCGCGAAATCGCTTATTTCTTTGGCGAAGGCGAAGTGTGCCCGCGCACCCGTTAATAATTTCGTAAATGCCGCGTGCAAACGTGGCATCCGTGCGCCAGAATTTGTACAATGCAGCGCCCCCGGACGAGCAGCCGCTCACCGGGGCGTTTCTTTTTTCAACCCTCCAGGGGCCATAACGTGTAATAACGAGGCCGGAATAGCATATGTCTGAACAATTAGTCACACCTGAAAACGTCACCACGAAAGATGGAAAAATCAACCTGCTGGATCTCAACCGTCAGCAGATGCGGGAGTTTTTTAAAGATTTAGGTGAAAAACCCTTCCGCGCCGATCAGGTGATGAAGTGGATGTATCACTATTGCTGCGACAACTTTGATGAGATGACCGACATCAACAAAGTGTTGCGCGGCAAACTGAAAGAGGTGGCGGAAATCCGCGCACCGGAAGTGGTTGAAGAACAGCGTTCATCCGACGGCACCATTAAATGGGCGATCGCCGTTGGCGATCAGCGCGTCGAAACGGTGTATATCCCGGAAGACGACCGTGCCACGCTCTGCGTCTCTTCGCAGGTGGGGTGTGCGCTGGAGTGTAAATTCTGTTCCACCGCCCAGCAGGGCTTTAACCGCAACCTGCGGGTATCGGAAATTATTGGCCAGGTGTGGCGTGCGGCGAAAATCGTCGGCGCAGCAAAAGTCACCGGTCAGCGCCCAATCACTAACGTAGTGATGATGGGCATGGGCGAGCCGCTGCTCAACCTGAACAACGTCGTTCCGGCGATGGAAATCATGCTTGATGATTTCGGTTTTGGCCTGTCTAAACGTCGCGTCACGCTTTCTACTTCCGGTGTAGTTCCGGCGCTGGATAAACTGGGCGATATGATCGACGTTGCACTGGCAATTTCCCTGCACGCGCCGAACGACGAAATTCGTGACGAAATTGTGCCGATCAACAAAAAGTACAATATCGAAACGTTCCTTGCTGCGGTGCGCCGTTATCTGGAGAAATCCAACGCCAATCAAGGCCGAGTCACTATTGAATACGTGATGCTTGACCACGTTAACGACGGCACTGAACACGCTCACCAACTGGCGGAACTGCTGAAAGATACGCCGTGTAAGATCAACCTGATCCCGTGGAACCCGTTCCCGGGTGCGCCGTATGGACGCAGCTCGAACAGCCGTATCGACCGTTTCTCAAAAGTGCTGATGAGCTACGGTTTCACCACTATTGTGCGTAAAACGCGTGGTGATGATATCGATGCTGCCTGTGGTCAGTTGGCGGGCGATGTTATCGACCGTACGAAACGTACCCTGCGTAAACGGATGCAGGGTGAAGCCATCGACATTAAAGCGGTCTGATAGCCATTACGCCACGGTTACTTTATGTACCGTGGCGTAATGTTTTATGAATGAAGTATTAAGTTGCAATTGTCTGGTCAATATTAACGGTGCGTTTTTGCTGACTTTAAGGCAGTATGTAACGATGCAACAGTAAGTTAGCCTTAGTGAATGTGGGCTTTGTCACGAGCACACAGACGGTCTTATACTGTATGATAACGGTTAACTTAACGGATGTTTCGCGGTGTGGGTGAGCATGATGGTTCACCGGCATCTCAATTCTCATTTAAACGTACCTGCAGCGAATGAATACTGAAGCCACGCACGACCAAAATGAAGCACTTACTACCGGCGCTCGCCTGCGTAATGCTCGCGAACAACTAGGACTTAGTCAGCAGGCCGTTGCCGAGCGACTTTGCCTGAAGGTTTCCACGGTACGCGACATTGAAGAAGATAAGGCACCCGCCGATCTTGCTTCAACATTCCTGCGCGGATATATCCGCTCTTATGCGCGTCTGGTACATATTCCAGAAGAAGAACTGCTGCCAGGGCTGGAAAAGCAGGCTCCACTACGGGCTGCAAAAGTTGCGCCAATGCAGAGTTTTTCCCTCGGTAAACGCCGCAAAAAACGTGATGGCTGGCTGATGACCTTCACCTGGCTGGTGTTGTTTGTGGTTATCGGCCTGAGCGGTGCCTGGTGGTGGCAAGACCACAAAGCTCAGCAGGAAGAGATCACCACTATGGCCGATCAATCTTCGGCGGAACTGAGCAGTAATAGCGAGCAGGGGCAGAGTGTTCCGTTAAATACGTCGACAACTACAGACCCGGCTACAACGTCCACGCCGCCAGCGTCTGTGGATACTACCGCAACCAACACGCAAACACCTGCCGTAACTGCGCCAGCACCAGCTGTTGATCCGCAACAGAATGCGGTTGTTTCGCCTTCGCAGGCAAATGTTGATACCGCCGCGACCCCGGCACCAACGGCAGCAACAACGCCAGATGGTGCTGCGCCGTTGCCAACCGATCAGGCTGGCGTGACCACGCCGGTGGCTGATCCGAATGCGCTGGTGATGAACTTTACTGCCGATTGCTGGCTGGAGGTCACTGATGCTACCGGTAAAAAATTGTTTAGCGGTATGCAGCGTAAAGACGGTAATTTGAACTTAACCGGCCAGGCACCGTACAAACTGAAAATTGGTGCGCCAGCCGCAGTACAGATCCAGTATCAAGGGAAACCTGTCGATCTGAGTCGTTTTATCAGAACTAACCAGGTTGCGCGTCTGACCCTCAATGCCGAACAATCACCGGCGCAGTAACAGACGGGTAACGCGGGAGATTTTTCATGCATAACCAGGCTCCAATTCAACGTAGAAAATCAACACGTATTTACGTTGGGAATGTGCCGATTGGCGATGGTGCTCCCATCGCCGTACAGTCCATGACCAATACGCGTACGACAGATGTCGAAGCAACGGTCAATCAAATCAAGGCGCTGGAACGCGTTGGCGCTGATATCGTCCGTGTCTCCGTACCGACGATGGACGCGGCAGAAGCGTTCAAACTCATCAAACAGCGGGTTAACGTGCCGCTGGTGGCTGACATCCACTTCGACTATCGCATTGCGCTGAAAGTAGCGGAATACGGCGTCGATTGTCTGCGTATTAACCCTGGCAATATCGGTAATGAAGAGCGTATTCGCATGGTAGTTGACTGTGCGCGCGATAAAAACATTCCGATCCGCATTGGCGTTAACGCCGGATCGCTGGAAAAAGATCTGCAAGAAAAGTATGGCGAACCGACGCCGCAGGCGTTGCTGGAATCCGCCATGCGCCATGTTGATCATCTCGATCGCCTGAACTTCGATCAGTTCAAAGTCAGCGTGAAAGCGTCTGACGTCTTCCTCGCTGTTGAGTCTTATCGTTTGCTGGCAAAACAAATCGATCAGCCGCTGCATCTGGGGATCACCGAAGCGGGTGGCGCGCGCAGCGGGGCAGTAAAATCCGCCATTGGTTTAGGTCTGCTGCTGTCTGAAGGCATCGGCGACACGCTGCGCGTATCACTGGCGGCCGATCCGGTCGAAGAGATCAAAGTCGGTTTCGATATTTTGAAATCGCTGCGTATCCGTTCGCGAGGTATCAACTTCATCGCCTGTCCGACCTGTTCGCGTCAGGAGTTTGATGTTATCGGTACGGTTAACGCGCTGGAGCAACGCCTGGAAGATATCATCACTCCGATGGACGTTTCGATTATCGGCTGCGTGGTGAATGGCCCAGGTGAGGCGCTGGTTTCTACACTCGGCGTCACCGGCGGCAACAAGAAAAGCGGCCTCTATGAAGATGGCGTGCGCAAAGACCGTCTGGACAACAACGATATGATCGACCAGCTGGAAGCACGCATTCGTGCGAAAGCCAGTCAGCTGGACGAAGCGCGTCGAATTGACGTTCAGCAGGTCGAAAAATAATAACGTGATGGGAAGCGCCTCGCTTCCCGTGTATGATTGAACCCGCATGGCTCCCCAAACATTGAGGGAAGCGTTGAGGGTTCATTTTTATATTCAGAAAGAGAATAAACGTGGCAAAAAACATTCAAGCCATTCGCGGCATGAACGATTACCTGCCTGGCGAAACGGCCATCTGGCAGCGCATTGAAGGCACACTGAAAAACGTGCTCGGCAGCTACGGTTACAGTGAAATCCGCTTGCCGATTGTAGAGCAGACCCCGCTATTCAAACGTGCGATTGGTGAAGTCACCGACGTGGTTGAAAAAGAGATGTACACCTTTGAGGATCGCAATGGCGACAGCCTGACTCTGCGCCCTGAAGGGACGGCGGGCTGTGTACGCGCCGGCATCGAGCATGGTCTTCTGTACAATCAGGAACAGCGTCTGTGGTATATCGGGCCGATGTTCCGTCACGAGCGTCCGCAGAAAGGGCGTTATCGTCAGTTCCATCAGTTGGGCTGCGAAGTTTTCGGTCTGCAAGGTCCGGATATCGACGCTGAACTGATTATGCTCACCGTCCGCTGGTGGCGCGCGCTGGGTATTTCCGAACACGTAACTCTTGAGCTGAATTCTATCGGTTCGCTGGAAGCACGCGCCAATTACCGCGATGCGCTGGTGGCATTCCTTGAGCAGCATAAAGAAAAGCTGGACGAAGACTGCAAACGCCGCATGTACACTAACCCGCTGCGCGTGCTGGATTCAAAAAATCCGGAAGTGCAGGCGCTTCTCAACGACGCTCCGGCATTAGGTGATTATCTGGACGAGGAATCTCGTGAGCACTTTGCTGGTCTGTGCAAACTGCTTGAGAGCGCGGGGATCGCTTACACCGTAAACCAGCGTCTGGTGCGTGGTCTGGATTACTACAACCGTACCGTTTTCGAGTGGGTGACTAACAGTCTCGGCTCCCAGGGCACCGTGTGTGCAGGCGGTCGTTATGACGGTCTTGTGGAACAACTGGGCGGTCGTGCAACACCGGCTGTCGGTTTTGCGATGGGCCTCGAACGTCTTGTATTGTTAGTACAGGCCGTTAATCCAGAATTTAAAGCCGATCCTGTTGTCGATATATACCTGGTGGCTTCAGGTGCTGATACACAATCTGCGGCTATGGCATTAGCTGAGCGTCTGCGTGATGAATTACCGGGCGTGAAATTGATGACCAACCACGGCGGCGGCAACTTTAAGAAACAGTTTGCCCGTGCTGATAAATGGGGTGCCCGCGTTGCTGTGGTGCTGGGTGAGTCTGAAGTGGCTAACGGCACAGCAGTAGTGAAGGATTTGCGCTCTGGTGAGCAAACGGCAGTTGCGCAGGATAGCGTAGCCGCGCATTTGCGCACGTTACTGGGTTAAGGAAGGAGAAGGACAGCGTGGAAATTTACGAGAACGAAAACGACCAGGTAGAAGCGGTTAAACGCTTTTTTGCTGAAAATGGCAAAGCACTGGCTGTTGGGGTGATTTTGGGCGTTGGCGCACTGATTGGCTGGCGCTACTGGAACAGCCATCAGGTTGATTCTGCACGCTCCGCTTCTCTTGCCTATCAAAATGCGGTTACCGCAGTGAGCGAAGGCAAACCGGATAGCATCCCGGCGGCGGAAAAATTTGCTGCTGAAAATAAAAATACTTATGGTGCGCTGGCTTCTTTGGAACTTGCGCAGCAATTTGTTGACAAAAATGAACTAGAGAAAGCTGCCGCCCAGTTACAACAGGGGCTGGCAGACACGAGCGATGAAAATCTCAAAGCCGTGATAAATCTGCGTCTTGCTCGCGTTCAGGTACAGCTCAAGCAGGCTGATGCCGCGCTGAAAACCCTTGATACCATCAAAGGTGAAGGGTGGGCTGCCATTGTTGCCGACCTGCGTGGTGAAGCATTGCTGAGCAAAGGTGATAAGCAAGGTGCGCGTAGTGCATGGGAAGCAGGCGTGAAAAGCGATGTTACTCCGGCACTGAGCGAAATGATGCAGATGAAAATTAATAATTTGTCCATCTGAGAGGGACCCGATGCAATTGCGTAAATTACTGCTGCCAGGACTGCTTTCCGTTACCCTTTTAAGCGGCTGTTCGCTGTTTAACAGCGAAGAAGATGTGGTAAAGATGTCCCCATTGCCAACCGTTGAAAACCAGTTTACGCCGACCACGGCGTGGAGCACTTCCGTTGGTAGCGGCATTGGCAACTTCTATTCCAATCTTCATCCGGCACTGGCGGACAACGTTGTCTATGCAGCGGACCGCGCTGGTTTAGTAAAAGCGCTGAATGCGGATGATGGCAAAGAAATCTGGTCTGTCAGCCTGGCCGAGAAAGATGGCTGGTTCTCTAAAGAGCCTGCATTACTTTCTGGCGGTGTGACCGTGTCTGGTGGGCATGTCTACATTGGCAGCGAAAAGGCGCAGGTTTACGCGCTGAATACCAGCGATGGTACTGTGGCATGGCAAACTAAAGTCGCGGGTGAAGCACTTTCTCGCCCGGTGGTCAGCGACGGTCTGGTGTTAATCCACACCAGTAACGGTCAGTTACAAGCGCTGAACGAAGCTGACGGCGCTGTCAAATGGACAGTTAACCTCGATATGCCTTCGCTCTCTTTGCGTGGCGAGTCTGCGCCGGCAACGGCTTTTGGTGCGGCCGTCGTGGGTGGCGATAATGGTCGCGTCAGCGCAGTGCTGATGGAACAGGGCCAGATGATTTGGCAGCAGCGTATTTCCCAGGCGACCGGTTCTACCGAAATTGACCGTCTGAGCGATGTTGACACGACTCCCGTCGTTGTTAACGGCGTTGTTTTCGCGCTGGCCTATAATGGTAACCTGACGGCGCTTGATCTGCGCAGTGGTCAGATTATGTGGAAACGCGAACTGGGTTCGGTGAATGATTTCATCGTCGACGGCAATCGCATCTATCTGGTCGATCAAAATGACCGGGTGATGGCGTTGACCATTGATGGCGGCGTTACGCTGTGGACACAAAGCGATCTGTTGCATCGCCTGCTGACTTCTCCGGTGCTGTATAATGGCAACCTGGTGGTAGGTGACAGCGAAGGTTATCTGCACTGGATTAACGTCGAAGATGGTCGTTTCGTTGCCCAGCAAAAAGTTGATAGTTCCGGTTTCCAGACTGAACCGGTTGCCGCTGACGGCAAACTGCTGATCCAGGCAAAAGACGGAACCGTGTACTCTATTACACGTTAATCGTCTCTGTCGTTCACTTTGAAAACGGCTCCTGGACAGGGGCCGTTTTCCTGTTTTTAACAACGACGCGAATATAGCGTGCGTTGTCTGATGATTTATAAAAATGAGGCTTTAAACATGGTACCTGTGGTCGCGCTTGTCGGGCGCCCTAACGTAGGAAAATCCACGTTATTTAACCGTCTAACTCGCACCCGAGATGCGCTGGTTGCGGATTTCCCGGGTCTGACTCGTGACCGTAAGTACGGTCGTGCGGAAATTGAAGGCCGTGAGTTTATCTGTATTGATACCGGCGGGATTGATGGCACAGAAGACGGTGTAGAAACCCGCATGGCGGAACAGTCGCTGCTGGCGATTGAAGAAGCGGACGTCGTACTGTTTATGGTGGATGCGCGCGCGGGCCTGATGCCGGCAGATGAAGCGATTGCCAAACATCTGCGCTCCCGTGAAAAACCGACCTTCCTGGTGGCAAACAAAACTGACGGTCTGGATCCCGATCAGGCCGTGGTTGATTTCTACTCGCTTGGTTTAGGTGAAATCTACCCGATCGCCGCGTCTCACGGTCGTGGCGTATTAAGTCTGCTGGAGCATGTGCTGCTGCCGTGGATGGAAGATCTCGCACCGCAAGAGGAAGTCGACGAAGACGCTGAATACTGGGCGCAATTTGAAGCGGAAGAGAACGGCGAAGAAGAAGAGGAAGACGACTTCGACCCGCAAAGTCTGCCGATCAAACTGGCGATTGTGGGTCGTCCGAACGTAGGTAAGTCTACACTCACTAACCGTATTCTTGGTGAAGAGCGCGTTGTTGTTTATGACATGCCTGGTACGACGCGTGACAGTATCTACATTCCAATGGAACGCGATGGACGTGAGTATGTGCTCATTGACACCGCTGGCGTACGTAAACGCGGTAAAATCACCGATGCTGTAGAGAAATTCTCCGTAATCAAAACGTTGCAGGCCATTGAAGATGCCAACGTGGTGATGTTAGTGATTGATGCGCGCGAAGGTATTTCCGATCAGGATCTCTCGCTGCTGGGCTTTATTCTCAATAGTGGGCGCTCACTTGTCATTGTGGTGAATAAGTGGGATGGCCTGAGTCAGGAAGTGAAAGAGCAGGTGAAAGAAACGCTGGACTTCCGTCTGGGCTTTATCGATTTTGCTCGTGTGCACTTTATCTCTGCCTTGCACGGCAGTGGTGTTGGTAACTTGTTTGAATCAGTACGTGAAGCGTATGACAGCTCCACCCGTCGTGTGGGGACCTCTATGCTGACGCGCATCATGACGATGGCTGTTGAAGATCACCAACCGCCGCTTGTACGCGGTCGTCGTGTGAAGCTGAAATATGCCCACGCCGGTGGTTATAACCCGCCGATTGTGGTGATTCACGGTAATCAGGTGAAAGACCTGCCTGATTCCTACAAGCGTTACTTGATGAACTACTTCCGCAAATCGCTGGACGTAATGGGATCGCCGATTCGTATTCAGTTCAAAGAAGGGGAAAACCCGTATGCGAACAAGCGTAACACCCTGACGCCAACCCAGATGCGTAAACGTAAGCGTCTGATGAAGCACATCAAGAAAAATAAATAATTATCCGTAAGTATTTTATCTGCCATTCCCTCTATGAATGTAGAGGGGTGGCTACCGGAGGAATTCATATGGAACTGCATTGTCCACAATGTCAGCATGTGCTTGATCAGGATAACGGCCATGCGCATTGCCCATCCTGCGGGGAAGTTATTGAAATGAAAGCTCTTTGTCCAGACTGCCATCAACCGTTGCAGGTGTTAAAAGCCTGCGGTGCAGTAGATTACTTCTGTCAGCACGGGCATGGCTTGATATCGAAAAAACGCGTTGAATTCGTGCTGGCTTAATGAACCTTTTTACGCGATTTTTTTACCGGCTGGATGTTTTTTACTTCACTTTCTATCCAGCCGTCTTCCAGACGTGTGGTTAGCATTTCACCCGCTTTAACTTGCTTCACTTTTTTCAGTACATTGCCGTCAGTAGCAGTAGTAACGCTGTATCCACGCGCCAGCGTTGACAGTGGGCTTACGGCTTCGAGGTGCGTTACTGCATTACCGAAACGTTCACGCGTGGCGCTAAGCTGTGCGCGCAGGATTTCTGCTAAACGATATTCCAGTTGCTGAATGCGCGTTTGCGCGCGATGAATCTTCGGCTGTGGATTTTGCTGATTCAGCCGCTGTGTTAAGCTGATTCGCCAGTTCAATGGCGCGAACAATTTGCCCCGGCGCGTCATCGCCCTGAACGGCGGTGGGGTAAATGATCACCGGTAGAGAAGGATCGCGACGTTTTAACACATGCAAAATATCATGTAGCGCAGCACCGGTTTTTGAGGTGATCACACCAACGCAATGCGCAGGGGAGGGAAGTGGTTTTTTGTATTGCTGATCGAACAAACCTTCAGCCTGCAACTTCGCTTTGAGCTGTTCGTACTTCTGTTGCAGCAGCCCTTCACCGGCCGGCTGCATACTCTCAACGATTATCTGGTAGTCGCCGCGCGGCTCGTAGAGCGTAATATTGGCGCGAACTAAAACTTGTTGCCCATGCTGTGGGCGGAAGGTCACCCGGCGGTTGCTGTTGCGGAACATCGCGCAGCGTACCTGGGCGGTGTCGTCTTTGAGTGTAAAGTACCAGTGACCGGAAGCCGGTTGTGTGAAATTAGAGATTTCGCCGCTGATCCAAACCTGTCCCATCTCATGCTCAAGCAGCAGACGAACCGTTTGATTCAGGCGACTAACGGTAAAAATTGCAGGGGATTGAGAAGGTAACATGTGAGCGAGATCAAATTCTAAATCAGCAGGTTATTCAGTCGATAGTAACCCGCCCTCCGGGGATAGCAAGCATTTTTTGCAAAAAGGGGTAGATGCAATCGGTTACGCTCTGTATAATGCCGCGGCAATATTTATTAACCACTCTGGTCGAGATATTGCCCATGCTACGTATCGCTAAAGAAGCTCTGACGTTTGACGACGTTCTCCTCGTTCCTGCTCATTCTACCGTTCTGCCGAATACTGCTGACCTCAGCACCCAGCTGACGAAAACTATTCGTCTGAATATCCCTATGCTTTCCGCAGCAATGGATACCGTAACGGAAGCGCGCCTGGCTATTGCTCTGGCTCAGGAAGGCGGTATCGGCTTTATCCACAAAAACATGTCCATTGAACGCCAGGCAGAAGAAGTTCGCCGTGTGAAAAAACACGAATCTGGTGTGGTGACTGATCCGCAGACTGTTCTGCCAACCACGACGCTGCGCGAAGTGAAAGAACTGACCGAGCGTAACGGTTTTGCGGGCTATCCGGTCGTTACCGAAGAAAACGAACTGGTGGGTATTATCACCGGTCGTGACGTGCGTTTTGTTACCGACCTGAACCAGCCGGTTAGCGTTTACATGACGCCGAAAGAGCGTCTGGTCACCGTGCGTGAAGGTGAAGCCCGTGAAGTGGTGCTGGCAAAAATGCACGAAAAACGCGTTGAAAAAGCGCTGGTGGTTGATGACGAATTCCACCTGATCGGCATGATCACCGTGAAAGATTTCCAGAAAGCGGAACGTAAACCGAACGCCTGTAAAGACGAGCAAGGCCGTCTGCGTGTTGGTGCTGCAGTTGGCGCAGGTGCGGGTAACGAAGAGCGTGTTGACGCGCTGGTTGCCGCTGGCGTTGACGTTCTGCTGATCGACTCCTCCCACGGTCACTCAGAAGGCGTTTTGCAGCGTATCCGTGAAACCCGTGCTAAATATCCGGATCTGCAAATCATCGGCGGCAACGTGGCAACAGCTGCAGGTGCACGCGCTTTGGCAGAAGCTGGTTGCAGCGCGGTTAAAGTCGGTATCGGCCCTGGTTCTATCTGTACTACTCGTATCGTTACTGGCGTAGGTGTTCCGCAGATCACTGCCGTTGCTGACGCAGTTGAAGCGCTGGAAGGCACAGGTATTCCGGTTATCGCAGATGGTGGTATTCGCTTCTCCGGCGACATCGCCAAAGCTATCGCCGCTGGCGCAAGCGCGGTAATGGTGGGTTCCATGCTGGCGGGTACTGAAGAATCTCCGGGTGAAATCGAACTCTACCAGGGCCGTTCTTACAAATCTTACCGTGGTATGGGTTCCCTGGGCGCGATGTCCAAAGGTTCCTCTGACCGTTATTTCCAGAGCGATAACGCTGCCGACAAACTGGTGCCGGAAGGTATCGAAGGTCGCGTAGCTTATAAAGGTCGCCTGAAAGAGATCATTCACCAGCAGATGGGTGGCCTGCGCTCCTGTATGGGCCTGACCGGCTGTGGTACTATCGACGAACTGCGTACTAAAGCGGAGTTTGTACGTATCAGCGGTGCGGGCATTCAGGAAAGCCACGTTCACGACGTGACCATTACTAAAGAGTCCCCGAACTACCGTCTGGGCTCCTGATTCTCTTCGCCCGACTTCATGTCGGGCGATTTATATTATCTGTTTCACTTGCCTCGGAATAAGCGTCAATGACGGAAAACATTCATAAGCATCGCATCCTCATTCTGGACTTCGGTTCCCAGTATACTCAACTGGTTGCGCGCCGCGTGCGTGAGCTGGGCGTTTACTGCGAACTGTGGGCGTGGGATGTGACAGAAGCACAAATTCGTGACTTCAATCCAAGCGGCATTATTCTTTCCGGCGGCCCGGAAAGTACTACTGAAGAAAACAGTCCGCGTGCGCCGCAGTATGTCTTTGAAGCAGGCGTACCGGTATTCGGCGTTTGCTATGGTATGCAGACCATGGCGATGCAGTTGGGCGGTCACGTTGAAGCCTCTAACGAACGTGAATTTGGCTACGCGCAGGTTGAAGTCGTAAACGACAGCGCACTGGTTCGCGGTATCGAAGATGCGCTGACCGCAGACGGTAAACCGCTGCTCGATGTCTGGATGAGCCACGGCGATAAAGTTACCGCTATCCCGTCCGACTTCGTCACCGTAGCCAGCACCGAAAGCTGCCCGTTTGCCATTATGGCTAACGAAGAAAAACGCTTCTATGGCGTACAGTTCCACCCGGAAGTGACTCACACCCGCCAGGGTATGCGCATGCTGGAGCGTTTTGTGCGTGATATCTGCCAGTGTGAAGCCCTGTGGACGCCAGCGAAAATTATCGACGATGCTGTAGCCCGCATCCGTGAGCAGGTAGGCGACGATAAAGTCATCCTCGGCCTCTCTGGTGGCGTGGATTCCTCCGTAACCGCAATGCTACTGCACCGCGCTATCGGTAAAAACCTGACTTGCGTATTCGTCGACAACGGCCTGCTGCGTCTCAACGAAGCAGAGCAGGTTCTGGATATGTTTGGCGATCACTTTGGTCTGAACATTGTTCACGTTCCGGCAGAAGATCGCTTCCTGTCAGCGCTGGCTGGCGAAAACGATCCGGAAGCAAAACGTAAAATCATCGGTCGCGTTTTCGTTGAAGTATTCGATGAAGAAGCGCTGAAACTGGAAGACGTGAAGTGGCTGGCGCAGGGCACCATCTACCCTGACGTTATCGAATCTGCGGCGTCTGCAACCGGTAAAGCACACGTCATCAAATCTCACCACAACGTGGGCGGCCTGCCGAAAGAGATGAAGATGGGCCTGGTTGAACCGCTGAAAGAGCTGTTCAAAGACGAAGTGCGTAAGATTGGTCTGGAGCTGGGCCTGCCGTACGACATGGCCAGCTACCATTGAGTGGGAGTGATCCCGCGTCCGGCACAGACTGGCACCAAGAAGCATTAAAACACCCCTAAGCCCGCGTAATTGCGGGCTTTTTTCGTTCTTGGCGTAGCACTGTCTGGCAAATTTTCGCATCGCCAAGCACACCGTTTCTATGGCATGGTAGATGGTACGATTTGAACCTGATGCCATGTTCGGCACTCGATACCATGCCGCCTCTGATGGGGTGTTCATGGTATCGAATTTAGGTAACGCATTGTCCTTAAAGAAGTTTTTTGAGGATTTGTGGGGCTTTTTGAGCATGGTATTTTTGAGAGGAAACCCAACCCGACCATGCTGACTGATACCAAGCTGCGCAACCTCAAGCCAAAGGACAAGCTCTACAAAGTGAATGACCGTGACGGCCTCTACGTGGCCATCACCCCTGCGGGTTCGATTTCGTTCCGCTACAACTACTCGATCCACGGCAGGCAAGAGACCATCACCTTCGGCCGCTATGGTGTCGGAGGGATCACGCTAGCGGAAGCTCGCGAACGGCTGGGCGAAGCCAAGAAGATGATCGCCGCAGGGAAATCTCCAGCCAAGGAGAAAGCGCGGGACAAAGCCCGCATCAAGGATGCTGAGACATTCGGCGCGTGGGCCGAGAAGTGGTTGCGCGGCTATCAAATGGCAGATTCCACCCGCGACATGCGCCGTGGAACATACGAGCGAGAGCTAAAGCCGAAATTCAGCAACAGGAAACTGATAGAAATTACCCACGAGGACTTGCGGGCGCTGACTGATGCCATCGTGGAACAAGGCAGGCCATCAACGGCCGTGCTTTGCCGCGAAATTATGATGCAGGTCTTCCGCTGGGCTATCGAACGCGGACAGAAGGTTGAGAACCCGGCCGATTTGGTGCGCCCGTCAACTATCGCCAAGTTTGAGCCGCGAGATCGAGCACTGACGCCCGAGGAAATTGGCTTGATGTACCAGTACATGGAGCGTATCGGCACCACACCTTCAATTCGAGCGGCTGCCAAGCTGCTGTTGCTAACGATGGTTCGCAAAAGCGAACTGACCAACGCAACGTGGAACGAAATCAATTTCACCGACGCGCTCTGGACAATCCCCAAGGAGCGGATGAAGCGCCGCAATCCCCATTTGGTGTTCCTGTCGAGGCAGGCGCTGGATATTTTCATCGCGCTGAAGACCTTCGCCGGCGGTTCGGAATACATTCTGCCATCACGTTATGACTCAGACTTGCCGATGAGCAGCGCAACGCTCAATCAGGTGCTTACCCTTACCTATCGGCTGGCCCAGAAGGAAGGGCAGTCACTTGGCAAGTTTGGACCGCACGACTTGCGGCGCACAGCCAGCACGCTGTTGCATGAGGCGGGCTATAACACCGACTGGATCGAGAAGTGCCTTGCGCACGAACAGAAGGGCGTTCGTGCCATCTACAACAAGGCCGAGTACCGCGATCAGCGCCGGGCGATGCTCCAAGATTGGGCCGACATGATCGACGAGTGGACAATCAGGAAGACCCGCCTCAAGGACTGATTCGGAGCCTAGAGACCTGCATTCTGTAGCGAAATGCCCACTTCGGTGGGCTTTTTTTTGTCCGAAAAACGATGAATTTCCGGACGCGATAAATTGGGTTTAAGTGCCTATTGCAAACCTAATTAAAACAGCGGTTTGCGTTATCAAGATTGTCCGTCAAACGTTGAATTTACGGACACTAAGTGATTGATTTAATTGAAAAATATGATCGTAGATGCTGGAATTTTCCGGAATTGTGTAGCAATAATTAAACCTCGGATGATGACAAAACGAGGTATTCGGTGTGGAAAAAGAATTAAGGAGAGCAAGTAAAGTTCTCATTAGCAAAAAGCAGCTGCTGGAGATGATTCCGCTGTGCGAGCGCACGATCTACAACTTTGAAAAGCAGGGGAAATTTCCTCAGCGCATTGCGCTCAGTAGCCGCAAGGTCGTGTGGGATTTGGCGGAGGTCGAGGCATGGATTGATGCGTGCAAACATTCCAGCCCGGCCCCTCGTCCCGGAATGGGGGCCTGAATTGTGGCGGCCAACTTGCAGGCGACATTTACGAGTAGACCGCTTGTACTGGGCTTAATACAGCTCCGGTTGGGCCGTGCATGAGTAGCCGAAACAGCGGTCTTAAGCCCATAGGCGCGGTAATAGGCGACTCTGGCGGGCTACTGGAACGCCTTGAAAATATCAGGAAGCGGAACAGTGACCGAACTCCGGCTGCTGAACGCGGTAGACCGTCTAACGTCTCGACCGTGCATGAACAGATGGAAAGGGCAAAAGAGCGGGACAAAGCGTTGTCACTTGTCCGCAAGCCTCCACAAGGCGACGCTCAGCCAGATTTTTTTGCGCCCAGCCTTTATGACGTGGGCGGCCGCGACAATCGCAGCGTCATGGATGTGGCCGTGTTCCGTTTATCCAAGAAGGACAAGCGAGCCGGAGAACTGATCCGCTACGACCTGCCGGATGGATACGTGGAAGTGTCCGCAGGAGCGCACGGAATGGCCTCCATTTGGGACTACGACATTGTGCTGATGATGGTGTCTCACTTGACCGAAGCTATGAACCGCTATCGAGAAGGAAAGGGTGGCAAGCCGGGGAGAGTGTTTCGGCTGCATGTTAGCGACATCCTCAGATTTGCCCGACGTGGTAACGGTAGTAGTCAGGTTAAGGGAGTGGAAGCCGCGCTAGATCGGTTGCGAGGTACTACCATCAAGACAGTGCGCGAAAGCGGCAAGTTCCGGACAACCGAAGCCGAGGGGCTGATCGCGCGCTATCGTGTTCTGTCACGCACGGACACCAAGAAGATAAGTTCTGTCGAGATTGAAGCCCCGGAGTGGATTTATCGAGAAGTCACCGAGGGCAAGCGGCCGGAGGTACTTACAGTACACCGGGACTACTTTCTGATCGAGCCGGGCATAGGACGCTTTATCTACCGACTGGCTCGCCGTGCCGCAGGCAGGGATAGCGCTAAATGGGCTTTCAAGACCCTTTACGAACGCAGTGGAAGCGGTGGCTCGTTCAAAAAATTCTGTTTCTTCCTTCGCGGGATCATCAAAGCCGATGACCTGCCTGAATATGCCTTGTGCGAAGAAGCGGGGAAGGATGGCCCTCTACTGGTCATGAGGCACCGCAATTCCTCGTCGGAACCGCTGGGCGGTTCCTAATAGACGGTGAGTGAGATCGCAAAAGAGCCCCGTTGCGGGCTTTTTTCATTTTGATTGACGGACAGTTGGCGGACAAAGTGGGAACAACCCGCCACGCTGTGGATAGAGTGTCTATTAGGAACCTGAAACCGTCTATTAGGAACCGTTTCGCCGTCTATTAGGAACCGGTATCCGTCTATTAGGAACCGGGCGCGCGCGTAATCAATTGAATTAAAAGATTAAATTTCCTTCTTTTTACGCTAAATCTTTTAAAACTATATATAAAACTGTTTAAAACCCTTTTGCCTGTGCATAAGTCGATGGCCCCCATCCGTTAGTTCGGAACTCCTATTCGTGCGAAATCGCGCCACGATCCAAAAGCGTGGCCCCTTGCGGGGTTCCCACCGCTTCGCGGCAGCTCCCCTCCCTCATGAAAGGCGTTCGCTCCGCCCCAAGGCGCTGGCCGAGCTTGCTGCCGTGGGTTGGAGGCTGGACGAGTACGCTAAGGGCAAAGGAGAAACGGGCGACCCAAGGCATCCGACCGTAACGCCGCTCCCCCCCTGTTTAACGGCACCCCACCCCCTGTTTAACGGCGCCCGGCCGGTTTCTGAAAACCCAGCAACGGCGGGCGTTTGCGGGCCGTTCGCAAATTCCATCTAAGATTCTCTAAGAATCTCCAGCATGCGCGCTAAGTGCCGCGCCTTGATGGCGCAGCTCCTAGCTTGCTGCTCTTGGTCGGCCTACGGCCGTTGGGCACCAAGAAAGGTAGGGCGAGCCTGCCGTCGCCGACGCGGCTAGTTCCGTGGATTACCCACCGGTCGCAGCACCTGGTCGAGCCGTTGAAACCGGCAAAAAGACGATCAGGCACCAAAAAGGGAAGGGCAGGGCCAAAATCGACATAAGGCCTCTTACGGCCTGCGAAAGCGTCCAAAATCCCTCCTGTATGGGTCGTGGCGGCGTTTTTTCAGTGTCGGAATGTTTTGTTGTGACTGTCATGTGTGAAAACTTCTCACAGAGCGATACAGGCCGTTTTTGCGGTGTGTAATAGACGGAGATGCTGCGGCAGGAAAACAAAACCCCGCACTCAGGCGGGGTTGTGGGTGATGGAACTGGCTGTGCGCGTCAGCGATTGATGACCCTGCGTCGCTGCCGTTCTTCCTCTTCCATCTGAAGGATGGCCATTCTCACACGCTCTACCAATACCACCTGATTCTTGCTGCCGAAAAGTGGCATGCGATTAAGCATACCCATGCCGCCGTAGAAATGCGCAGCGGCAGGCAGAGCCAATCGGTTCACCCGATGCTGTAGTGCCGTGTACTGCTTATCCAGTGCATCGAGCTGCGGGCCAAAGCCTTTGCGTCGGAGCCATTGGCCAAGCGCCCACATACCAATACCGAGAACAAAAAAGCCGCCGAGCATCATCAGGCCAAAAAATACATCGTTCATCATGATTACGCCTCCGATTGAGAGTTAACGCCAGAATCCATGCCGGGCACATTGAGCGCGCCGACATTTCCGGTCCTAGCTGTGTCCGATGTCGGACGAATAATGTTGGATTCCGCTTGTGTAGTCGGCTCTGCGCCGTCGTCAGGCGTTGGACTGTCGCCGCCGGGGACGGGAGGGGGAGACCCGGTGCCCCCGAGCGAAAGCCCGTGGGAGCTTTCCATACCGGGTACGCTGATAGCGCCCAGCACGCCAAGCGCCCGTGTGGCCACCTCGGCGCCCTGCGCAACAACCTTGCCGTTGCCGCCGGTCCCTTCTTTTGGTGTCATCTGCCGTTGCTGAGCGACGGCCTGCTGATCCGTATCGTCGTCACCGCCCTTGGCCGCTCTTCCGGCCTGTTTGGCGGCTTGTTTCAAGCCGCTGCCTGCCTCTTGGCTAGCTGGCGAAGCGGCCGCCGACACTGGATTCGCCGATCCTGACGCGGCACCACCCCCGACGCGAGAACCTGCGGCCTTTGCGGCCGCACCGCTGCCCCCTGCGGTACTGCCGCCTGCCATGCTGGCGTTCAGTGCGGAGGCCAGTCCACCACCCGCGGCACTGGCAGCGCCTCCGCCAGTTCCTGCGGCCCCTAGTGCTCCTGCGGCCGGGGCTGCTGCCCCTGCTGTTGCAACAGTAGCGACTGCGGCCGCCGCACCGGCTGCACCGGCTGCGGCCATGCCCCCAATTGCAGAGCCGCCGCCCATCGACGTGCCGCTAATCATGCCGCCGATCAGTTCAGGGATGGTTTTGGTCAGGTAGGCGCACACCAAAGACAGGCCGACCAAGGTCATCAACGACGCTTCGTCGTTGGTGTAGGCTGCCGACCATTCTGCGGAAACCTGCATGATCAGACCCACAATCAGAGTCAGGACAAACAGCTTGGCACCTACCGCAACGGCATAGCGAATGGGAGCCAGTGCATATTCGCGTGTCCATTGAGAGCCACCGAAACCCATAAACAGGACGGCGGCATTGATGATGACGTAGGCCTCTACCAGCGTCACGAACACCAGAGCCGCTATAAACGTAAAACACATCAGGACGATCAATGCAGATACGGCCACCACAACCGATGTGATTGGGCTGAACATCGAAACACCGGCCGTCAGCACCTGCCGTGAAAAGTCCACAGCAGTTGAGAACATATCCCCCGGCATCAGCTCCGCACTACCCAACCCTGCCGCGTGCGCCCCGGCCTGCCGGAAGCTGTTGATGATGGCCCCGCCCCACTCGGTCGCGTGATCGAGCATCGCATAGAAGAACCCTATCACGAGGATGAATTTCACCAGTTCATGGAGGATGTCGCCCAGTTCAGCCCCGCGCATGACCAAAGGAGCAAAAGTCCAAACTAACTGGATGACGGCAAGGCATCCCAAGAGCCACAAGGCGTAATCATGCAGGCGCGGTGCCCATTGGTTTGAAGCGTTCTGAATCAGCCGCAGAAGGCTGTTCATAGACGTGTTGCTCTGCGCCAAATCGACCCCGGCAGCCATCGCACTAGTTGCGGATAGCAAGAGCACCGCGCCGACAAGTGCGTAAACGGTTGAACGTCGCATAGTCAGAACCCCTCAGACGGGCCGCGAGTGTTTGGGCGGCTGCGGAATTGGTCATCCTGATGGACATTGCCGACCGCTGCGCATTCCGGCGCGGCGGCGTTCGTGACGACCACGGCCGTCAGTGCCGACCCACCAAGGGCCGAGACGAGACAGAGGGCGGCAATCAGCGCCTTAGAAATCATCATGGTTAGAACCCCTCAGACGGGCCGCGTGTATTTTCACGGCTGCGGAATTGCTGTTCGGAGGCATCGCTAACGGACTGTCGTTCGTTTTGCTGCGCCATGTAGTTGCCTTGCAGGGTGATCTGTGTGGCCACCAGATCGCGCAGCTTCTGGAGCTGCTGCACGTTCTGCGCCGCAATCTCGTTCCCTGCTTGAATGGCCTGCTGGCGACCAACGGCCGACTGTGAACGGCTTACCAACTGGTCCAGCATCGCGTTCTCATCCTCGAATGTGCGGGTATTCACGCCAGCGGCCTGCATGGCCGTGCGGGCGTTATCGAAGCCGGATTGTGCCCAGTCCTGATAGCGCTGCGACATGTTGTTTTGCCCTTGGCCAATCGAGTTCAGATAGCTGCCATAGCCCTTGAACTGCTGGCGAAACTGTTCGTCCAGATTGCTGATGTTGCGGCCGAGCGACTGCGCCGAGTTGTAGACGCTGGCCACGCGCTGGAGGTCGCCAGTGATGGTGTTGAACATGCGGCTGGGCAGTGACATGCCCTGCTTAATCATGTTGTCGTACTGCTGGATCTGCGTCTGCAACTGCTGCGCGGTGTTCAGTTGCGTATTCACCGCTTCGGCGTATTCGTACATCTGCTGATAGAACGTAGAGCAGTTCGAGCAGTAGATGGCATAGGCCGGAGCCGGTGCCATGTAGAGACTTACACCAAGGCCTGCGCTCGCCATTGCTAGAGCGAGCGCCGCGCCTCGACCGAATTTTCGGGCGGCATAAGCCGATGTTTTTTGCGATTCCATTTCCATACCGAATACCTCATTTTGTCATCGTCCGAGGTTTGATTATTGACCGATATGGAGCGGTTTTAAATATGCGGATAATCTTGTATCCGCATAGAATTCAATGATTTATGTCCGTAAACTGTCCGTCAATCTTCACGAGATTGTTTCTCAACGCTATGATTTTGATCGCGTTTTTCTTGACGCGTGAAAGGGGCTCGGCTGTCCGGTTTGATACGTTTTGCGGACAAAAAAAGCCCACCGAAGTGAGCTTTTGATAAGGCGGTGCGCGGCGTCAGTGGGCAGCGTAATAGGGATTCTGTGCGCGATAAAGGTCACGCTCCGGTTCAGGGATGTGTAGCGTTTCAAGGTGCCACTCTTCGAGTGAAGAAGCCAGCTCGGCCGCTATGCGCTGGGCTTCCATAACGCTCTTGCTAGGCCGTCCACTGGCTCGACCGAGGCAGGCTTGCAGTTCGTTGAGTTGATTGGCCAATGCGCTGATGCGGTGAGCTGTCTTCATGATCAATTCCCCTTGCTAATCCTTTCCACGATTTTGTCGAATTCTTCTCGGACTTGATCGTCCGTAAGCTCAAGATTAACCAATCCTGACTTTATTGCAATTCTTCCGATTCTTTCGGCTGCCTCATTGTCGAGTTTTGCCAATCTGGCTTTCGCCATTTCAAGCTCCGAAAGGGCATCAGAACGGCGCTCTGCGAGGGTTTTTCGTGCCATGATTACTCCGTTGTTTCTTGATGATCGAGTTTCGAAAAAAGCGCGTAAACGGAGGCTATGTTCTCACCCGGGTCGAGCAATTTACAAGACTTAGATTTGGCTGGCCTAGCTGATGGCCTATCAAAGCCCCCTCCTTTTGGTGTCAGTCCGTCCTTGATGCTCATGAACTCAGTCGGAAACGCGTTTTTATGCGAATGTATGCGATTCTATGCGATTAGAGGAATTGATTAATGCGATGCTACGCGAGTGTATGCGAATTAGCGCGAATGTACGCGATTACGCCATATTTTACTGGCGATTCTGCTCCAGTCGCATAGAATCGCAGAGAGGTAGCGGGCAGGATGTGTGTTGTACGGGTACGGGCAAGCCCGTCCCCATCCACCACCGCCCCTTACTCGCCTGCGGCTCGACTGCATCTTGCTCTGCGAGGCACACAGACGCTGCCGCGTTCAAGTGCGTAATTGTCCACAATAGGAGTTGATCATCATGAGCGAAGTGATGGCACCAAAAGATACGGCGGCGCGGCGGCGTGGTAAGCCCATAGAGGTCTGGGTAACGGATGAGGAAAAAGCTGCCATTACAGAGCTAGCTGACCAAACTGGCTTGTCTCGTTCCGCTTACTTGCGCGCCGTTGGTCTGAACAGACCGGTCGGAGCACGGGCCGATCTTGAGGCAGTGCGCGAGTTGGTGAAGCTGAATGGCGATCTTGGCCGGGTAGCTGGCCTATTGAAACTCTGGCTCGCGGAAAAGCGCGGTCAAGGTGCAAAACCCATAGACGTCGAGCGGATGATGATCGATTTCCGCGAATTGCAGGTAGGGATTCGAGAGCAGATGAGTGCTATCGTCTTTACTCGGAAATGACAAACGGCCCATGCGGGCCGTTTCGGTTTTTCGCTTTTGATACTTATTCGAGGATGGCCGGGTTGTGCGGCCCCTTGTGGTGGTGCTTTGTGGGGGCGACAAGAGCAGCCAGGAGCGAGATATTGCCATAGCCAAGACCATTGCAGTGCAGTGGACGGAGTGACCACGATGGAAGTCAAATTCAGCTGCTATGACACAGCGGACTATCTGAAGACCGAGGCTGATATTACGGCCTATCTGGATGCTGTGATGGAGGACGGCGCCCCATCACTGATCGCGGCGGCGCTTGGAGACTTGACCCGCGCCCGCAACCTTAGCCAGCTTGCCCGCGAGGTGGGAATGAGTCGCCAAGGACTGGACAAGGCTCTTTCAGGCGATGGCGACCCTAGCTTCGCAACCGTGGTGAAAGTCACCCAAGCGATTGGTCTGCGGTTCACGTTCAAGCCGACTCACGGCGGGCCCGCACCGGCCGGGCACTGATAGCCTGCGGGCTGCGTTTTGGATTGCGCAATCCAAAGCGAGGCGCTGAAATTGTCTTGGATTACCGCATGGTTTATTGTGATCGGGGAAAGGAGGACGGCACCAAATGAAAGACAGATCGCACGACACGGTGATGGCTGAGTGCTTCCGCGCTGATCCGCACTATGCAGCAGAGCTGCTGGCCGAGGTCCGCCGCGAGGGCAATCCGGCCGAGCTAGCCATTCTGTTGCGGCAGATGACCACGGCTTCGGTAGATGTTGCGGGACTGGATGACACCGAAACGGACCGGGCGACTAGCGCAGATTTTGAGGAAGCTATGAGGGCCCTACGTCAAGCATGTGGCTGATGATGTTTTGAGGTAATGCGCAAATGAAGGAGGGGGGCCAGTGGCCGCCTTTTTACTTCTCATTGGGGACCAGTTTCGGCCCTACTGGTGGTGTATCGTTGCAACCGTCATGTTCGGAAAACGGTGGTTTTCTGAACGGATGAAAACATCGCAATTTTTCATCGTGAGAACCGCTTGAAAGTGTTAACATATCCGTCAAGTTTTCAATGTCCTGGTTGCTTCCATGAATCAACGTATAGGGTACGTTCGCGTATCAACCGACGACCAGCACCTGGACCTACAGCGCGACGCGCTTCAGCAGGCCGGATGCGGCGTTATCTACGAAGAAGCGGCTAGCGGCAAGAACACGGCTCGACCAGAGTTTGAACAGTGTCGCAAGGCGCTTCGGGCAGGGGACACCCTTGTGGTTTGGCGGCTGGATCGTCTCGGGCGCAGCCTGCCCGACCTAGTGCGGATAGTGGCTGAACTTGAGAAGTGCGGCGTTGGACTCGAGAGCTTGACGGAGAAGATTGAGACAGGCAGTGCAGCGGGCAAGCTGGTTTTTCATGTTTTCGCAGCGCTAGCCGAGTTCGAGCGCGGCTTGATCCGAGAGCGGACGCAAGCTGGTCTGATCGCAGCTCGTGCTCGTGGCCGGGCCGGTGGTCGTAAGCCTAAGCTGGATGATCAACAGGTGCGGGAGATCAAGGCTCTTTTGCGCGATCCGGACATGCGGGTTGCCGAGGTGGCTCGACGTTATGATGTTTCTCGCACCACCCTTTACAAGTACGTCGGTATTGTTACGCCGCGCCAATGAGGATTGGAAATAATGACTGAAAGATTGAATATCACGCGTGGTGTAAACAAGAAGCCGGTTGCTACCGACGCCTTGGAGCAAAGTCTCGATATATTGCGGGACTTACAGGGTGACGTCTTTACAGGCTATCCGTTGATCGCTACGCCAGATGGAAAATATTCGATTGATGCTACTTTGGTGAGCCCATCGAAGGGCATTGTTTTATTCGATTTGATCGAAGGGCCAGACGTTGGTGAGTATGCAGAACGTCAAGACGATTTGGCAAACAAGATTGAAGCGCGATTGAAGTTGCACCGTGAGCTGGTCAAGGGGCGTCAGTTGCTGGTGCCACTGTCAGTGATTTCATTTGCTCCAGGAATAAATAATATAGAGGCTGTAGCCGTAGAGAACTATCCCCTCGTGAATGAGCACGGCCTTGCTGCTGCTCTTAACGAACTGAATTGGGTCAATGGGAATAATGATCTATACAGGATGACGCTCTCGGCTATCGAGAGCCTCAGCAGTATTAGGAAAAGTCGCTCTAAGCGTGAGGTTCATCGCTTAGATTCGCGAGGAGCTAAGCTCAAGCGTCTAGAAGATTCCATTGCGACGCTCGATCATCGGCAGAATAAAGCTGTTATTGAGACAGTGGATGGCGTTCAGCGTATTCGAGGATTGGCTGGATCTGGAAAAACCATTGTGCTGGCGCTCAAGGCTGCCTATTTGCATACGCAGTACCCAGATTGGCGCATTGCTGTAACTTTCCATACCCGCTCTCTGAAAGGGCAGTTTCGCCGTTTAATTAATAACTTCTGCATAGAACAGAGTGGTGAAGAGCCAGACTGGACGAAGATTCGTATTATCAATGCCTGGGGGGCTCCAGGTGGGGATGCTAGGGATGGTATTTACTATGAATATTGCCGAGCAACGGGAACAGAGTTTTTAGATTTCAGTAACGCATCTGGCAGATTTGGAGGAAATGAGCGAGCTTTTGATGGAGCTTGCCAGGCTGCACTGGCAAATGCTTCTGATGCTGCGCATCTTTACGACGTGATTCTTGCGGATGAAGCGCAAGATTTTGCCCCCAGTTTCTTGAAGCTTTGTTATTCAATGCTGAAGCCGCCAAAGCGATTAGTTTACGCCTACGATGAGCTTCAGAACCTCTCTGGAACTTCTCTTCCTCCGCCAGAAGAAATTTTTGGCAATGATGCGGCTGGACGGCCTCTAGTTACGTTTGGTGATGACCGTAGGCGAGATGTGATTCTGCAGAAATGCTACCGAAACTCTCGTCCTGTGTTGGTGTCGGCCCACGGTCTTGGCTTCGGCATTTACAGAGAAGCTCCGCAAGGAGCTCCGACCGGATTGGTCCAGATGTTCGACTATCCGGCGCTATGGGAAGAGATCGGATACAAGGTTAAGAGTGGGCAATTGGCGAAGGGTCAGCATATCGTTCTTGAACGTACAACGGAAACTAGCCCGAGATTTTTGGAAGAGCATTCAGATATTAACGATCTCGTCCAATTCATCAAGTTTGATGATGAGGCGCAACAGAACGCATGGTTAGTTCAGCAGATCCAGAGCAATTTGACAGTGGACGAACTTCGCCACGACGACATCATTGTTATTCACTCAGATCCTCGAACTGCTCGTAGCAGTACTGGCCCAATCCGTAGGAAGCTCTTCGAAGCGGGAGTTCAGACCCATTTGGCCGGTGTAGATACGGATGCGGACGTATTCTTCCGAACAGATACTCCGTCAGTAACTTTCACTGGAATTTACCGTGCTAAAGGGAATGAGGCTGGCATGGTTTATGTCATCAATGCTCAGGATTGCAATGGTTCCGGTCCAGGTCTTTCTAGTTTGCGAAATCGCCTTTTCACGGCGATCACTCGGAGTAAGGCATGGGTACGTGTGATAGGTTATGGGCCGCGTATGCAGGAGCTGATTGAGGAGTTTAATGCTTTGAAACAGAGTGGCTTTGTCTTGGATTTTACATATCCAGATGAGGCCCTGTTGAGCAAGTTGCGCATTGTTCATCGTGATTTGTCACCACAAGAGCGGCAACGTCTTGAGAAAAGAAAGAGTCAACTTGCTGATCTGCTGGGTGATTTGGAGAGTGGTGAGCTGCATCCGGAAGACCTTGATGACATAACTCGCGAGAAGCTAAAAAAACTCCTCGGGGGGGCATGAATTATGGTGCTGACCCCGAATGCTATCAAAAAAGATATTGATGGATTAATTTCTGATTTGATAGAAAAAGGCGTTTGTGATGATTCAAATTTTTCTGCGATTCGACCGCATGGCCGTATGGTTGATGTTACCTTCAGCGGTTCAGAGCATGTCTCCATTGCATTGGGCGATATCGAATACGCCGAGATTTATCGCGAGCTAGCAGATAAGCGTTCATTCAACATGAAGCTGGTCGATGGCGCATTGCTTCAGATAATGTACCGAGTTGAAGGTGCTGTTCTGCTACAGCACAGGCTTGCCTTTTACCCTTCCCCAAGTCTGTTGCCATTTCAAGATGATCCGGATGCGTACATGCGCGACGAACTGTTCATTGAGATTGTTCAACGCAGAATTGTTCCATTTCCGTTACGTTTTGATTTTGATGCGCGAGAAGGTGTTCATGTCGATGCTGTTCATCCCAAAAGCCATCTTACGCTGGGCGATGTAAAAGGTTGCCGTATTCCCGTATCAGCGCCAGTGACACCACGTTGGTTTGTTGAATTTATTTTGCGCAATTTCTACCAAACGGAGAGGCATGATTTCATTAGCGGCCTGCCAAGGCACCAGATAAAATTTCCAGCGTCTATCACTCCGAATGAGATGGGACTTATGCACATGTTCATTCCATACTAAACAAAGAGGATAGGACATGAGAGGATTGAAACTAGAGAGTTACGCAGAGCCGTTCTTCATCACTCAGGAAATTGAGACGGAGCTGATCGCGACGGGCTATGAGTTTGAGCCGCCGCCCGTTGCCTGCACTGGGCGTCTGCGCGACGTGCTGGAGCGTATGAGCGATGCTGAGCTGGCATTGCAGCCGAGGATTGCCGACCAGGAGCGCAAGCATCGACAGAACAAGCCATTTTCAGTCGGCTAATTTTGGCATGGTATTTTTCGTGGCATTGCTCAGATATATTTTTTTAAGTGATTGTAAATAAATAGGGTTTTTTTACCATTTACAATCGAGTGGGAATGATTTGACCCTGCACTATGAATGAACAAAACCCTCTGTTACTACAGAGGGTTTTTTATCTTCAAGAATTATAGGATTGAAGTTACTAACATCGATTAATTAAACCAGCTGTCCGATTTGTTCTCTTCTGCTTTGCCCACGCTTTTCATCAGATCGCGACCGCCTTCAGTCATATTTCTGTTGGCGTCAG
>PPYF01411373.1_pt1 | contig 43047 bp, 30 predicted proteins | sample 1559871 | NCBI WGS metagenome assembly PPYF01 (sample SAMN08240021, study PRJNA423297) | Human gut metagenome, whole genome shotgun sequencing project.
TGCCCTTCTTGTGGCGGGACGGGAAGGAACCGGTGTTCTTGCCGTACTCCACGTTGGAGGTGATGGTCAGGATGGACTGCGTCGGGACGGCGCCGCGGTACACGGGCAGGCGCTTGACCTGACCCATGACGGTGGAGACGACCCACTTGGCGATGTCGTCGGCGCGGTCGTCGTCGTTGCCGTAGATCGGGAAGTCGCCTTCGGTGCGGTAACCGACGATCAGGTCGTCATCGGCGCCCTCGACGTACTCGTACTCGTGGCCTTCAAGGTTCTTCGCGTCCTTGTTGTAGATCGGGTAGACCTTGGCATACTTGACGGCGGACAGGGAGTCGGCGGCGATGGACAGGCCGGACATGCCGCAACCGAGGGTGCGGTACACCTCCTTGTCGTGCAGCGCCATCTCGATGGACTCGTAGGCGTACTTATCGTGCATGTAGTGGATGATGTTCAGAGCCTTGACATACACTTCAGACAGCCAGTTCAGGGCCTTCTCGTAGTTGTTCTTGACCTTCTCGTAGTCGAGCGTGCCGTCGGCCTCGGGAGCGATGGGCTCGATGACGCCCTTGTCGATGACCTGCATGCCGGTCATCTCGTCACGACCGCCGTTGATCGCGTACAGCAGGGCCTTGGCGGAGTTCACGCGGGCCGCGAAGAACTGCATCTGCTTGCCGACGCGCATCGGGGACACGCAGCAGGCGATGGCCGCGTCGTCGCCCCAGTGGTTGCGGATCTCCTTGTCGGACTCGTACTGGATGGCCGAGGTGTCGATCGAGATCTTGGCGCAGAAGCGCTTGTAGCCTTCCGGCAGCTTCGGGTCCCAGAAGATTGTGATGTTCGGCTCGGGGCCGGGTCCGAGGTGCTCCAGCGTCAGCGTGTTGAGCAGACGGAAGGAGGTCTTGGTTACCATCGGACGGCCATCGTCGCCGAAGCCGGCGTCGGACCAGGTCGCCCAGTACGGGTCGCCGGAGAAGATCGCGTCGTAGTCCTTGGTGCGCAGGAAGCGCACGATGCGCAGCTTCATGACGATGTTGTCGATGATCTCCTGGGCGTCGGTCTCGGTGATCTTGCCGGACTGCAGGTCACGCTCGAAGTAGCAGTCGAAGAACGCGGAGTTGCGGCCGAAGGACATGGCGGCGCCGTCCTGGCTCTTGACGGAGGCGAGGTAGCCCATGTAGGTCCACTGCACGGCCTCCTGCGCGGTCTGCGCCGGGCGGGTCAGGTCCAGGCCGTACTCGTTGCCGAGGTTGATGAGCTGCTTGAGGGCCTTGATCTGCTCGTCGTGCTCCTCGCGGAAGCGGATCCAGTGCTCGATCTCCGGCTCGGTGAAGTCGTTGCGGTACGGCACGGAATCCTTGTCGCGCTGCTTGAACTTGATCAGCGCGGCGACGCCGTACAGGGCCACGCGGCGGTAGTCGCCGATGATGCGGCCGCGGCCGTAGGCGTCCGGCAGACCGGTGAGGATCTTGTTGTGGCGGGCGATCTTGATGTCCTTGGTGTAGACGCCGAAGACGCCGTCGTTGTGGGTCTTGCGGTACTTGGTGAAGATCTTCTTGATCTCCGGGTCCGGCTCCTTGCCGGCCTCCTTGATGGCCTGCTCGACCATGCGCCAGCCGCCGTTCGGCATCATCGCACGCTTGCAGGGGACGTCGGTCTGCAGGCCGACAACGACGTTGTCGACCTCGGGGGAATCGATGTAACCGGCCGGGAAGGCGTCAATGCTGGCCGGGATGTGGGTGTCGACATCGTAGACGCGCTGCTTGCGCTCGACCGCCAGGTAGTTGTCGTCGAGGTACTTCCACAGGTGCTTGGTCTTGTCGGTCGCGTCGGCCAGGAAGGACTCGTCACCGGTGTACGGGGTGTAGTTCTTCTGGATGAAGTCGCGAACGTCGATGTCCTTCTGCCAGTCGCCTTCGACGAAGCCGTCCCAGGCCTTGGCCTGAAGCTCTTCGGCAGTAAGAGCGGTCGCATCAACTGCTGTCATATTCACTCCTTGTGTCGTGCAACGCATCTTCACGTTGTTGTCAAGAAATGATTCTACTAGCCGGTCGATGTGAGCTGGCTGAGAGACGGCGTGACTTATCTCACATTCACGCCGTGTCGTCAGTCGTCGCGGTCGTCGAAGCCGTCGTCGCGGCCGCCCGAGGGCGTGTTCTCGCCCCATTTGCGCCACTTGCGATTGGCTTCCGCCCACAGCGCATTGCGCTCCTTGACGATCTTCCACGCCTCAAGGGCATCCTCGCGGGTCTTGTACGGCCCCATGCGGTGGGAGCTCGGTGAGAGCATGCCCAACTCGGGCTGCTCGGTCTTCGTGTTGAAATACCACTGCTTGTCGGTCATGGCGTCCTCCCCGCACCCATGGTAGCGCGCCGCGGCGCCCGGCACCGCGCCTATGCGGCGGCCGGGCGAGCGCTCCCCTACTCACGGAACGCGTTGGTGACGGGCAGACGCCGGTCGCGGCCGAACGCGAGCGCGGTGACCTTCGGCCCGAGCGGATACTGGCGGCGCTTCCACTCCGCGCGGTCCACCAGTCGCATCACCGTGTCGACGGTCTTCTCGTCGAAGCCGTCGGCCAGCAGGTCGGCGCGACCGTGCGCATGCTCGATGTATGCGGCGAGCACCTTGTCGAGCAGTTCATATTCGGGCAGCGAATCGGAATCCTTCTGCCCCGGGCGCAGCTCGGCGCTCGGCGCCTTCTCGATGCTGCTGACCGGAATCATCACGCCGCCGGGCAGCGGCGTTCCGGCATCGCCGTTCTCATTGCCGACGATGCGCAGCCCGCCGATGCCGACGCCTGCGGCAGCGGCCCGGTTGCGCCAGCGGGACAGTTCCCAGACACGGGTCTTGAGCAGGTCCTTGATCGGCGCGTATCCGCCGACGGCGTCGCCGTAGATGGTCGAATAGCCGCACGCCAGCTCGGACTTGTTGCCCGTGGCGACGGCGAGCAGACCGAGGCTGTTGGAGTACGCCATGACGATGACGCCGCGGATGCGGGCCTGCAGGTTCTCCGCGGCCACGCCTTCGAGCTTGAGCTGGCCCTGGTACACATTGAACATGGGCTCGATCGGCTGCACGTCGTAATGTGCGCCGATGTTGGCCGCCAGGTCGGCGGCGTCGTCCTTGGAACCGATGGAGGAATACATGCTCGGCATCGAGATGCCATGCACGTTGTGTCCGCCGCAGGCGTCGGCGGCCATCGCCGCCACCAGCGCGGAGTCGATGCCGCCGGACAGGCCCAGGCACACGCCGGAGAACCGGTTCTTCGCCATGTAGTCCTTCAGGCCCAGCACGCAGGCGGTGTACACCTCCTCGTCCGGGTCGGGAAGGTCCGCGATGTCGCCCGTCGTCTGATGCTCGGCGTCCGTGTCGAGGTCGAAGAGTCCCAGATGCTCCATGAACATCGGGGAACGTTCCAGCAACGTGCCGTCGCGGTCGACAACGAAGCTGCCGCCGTCGAACACCAGGTCATCCTGACCGCCGACCTGGTTCACGTAGATCATCGGGGCGCCGACCTCGGCCGCACGCCTGACCGCGAGGTCGTAACGCGTATGGGTCTTGCCCTCCTCGTACGGCGAGCCGTTCATCGTCATCAGCACGTCGATATGCTCGTCGGTGAGCCGGGCGACCGGCCCGCCGTCCTGCCAGATGTCCTCGCAGATCGCCACGCCGATGCGCACGCCGTCGATGTCGAGCACGACGGTGCGGTCGCCGGCCGCGAAGATGCGGAACTCGTCGAACACGCCGTAGTTCGGCAGGAAATGCTTGTCGTAGCCGGCCCAGACCATGCCGTCGTGCAGCACGACCATGCGGTTGCGAGGTTTGTCGGACGCGTGGTCGGTGCCGACCGTGCCGACGGCGACATACAGGTCGCCCAATCCGTCGGCCTCCAGCTCGGTCGCCAGCCAGTTCGCCTTGTCCCACGCCGCCTTGCGGAACGTGCGGCGCAACGCCAGATCCTCGATGGGGTATCCGGTCAGCGTCATTTCCGGGAAGATGACGACGTGGGCGCCTTCATGCGCGGCGAGATGCGCGTAGTGCATGATTTTGTCGGCGTTGCCGTCGAGGTCGCCGACGCAGGTGTCGATCTGGGCAAGGGCAAAACGAAGATGGGTCATAGTGCCCTATAGTACCCAGCCGAGATGACGGACGACAGGGACGGCACATGCCGTCACGCGGGATGATCCGTTCCACCGCCCGTCAGCGAAGCTCGGCGAGCACCCGCAGCGAGGCGTTGACATAGAAGTCAACGGCGGGCCCGATCGCGCCGTCCACGCCGACGAAGTGCGGACTGTGCCAGTCGGCGCACCCTGGTTCCCCGTTCGAGCCGATGAACGCGAACACCAGACGGGCCCCGCATCCCGAGAACTCCACGAAATCCTCCCCCGCCATGCTGGGATGTATCGGCTTGAGCGCCGCGTAGGAGGGCACGTCGGCCGCGACCGCCTCGGACAGCTCCTCGTCGCCGACCAGCGGCACCTGGATGCAGTCCCAGTCCACGTCGGCCGCGATCCCGTACGCTTCGGCCGTGTGCTCGACCTCCGCCACGAAACGCCGGTGGACCAGCCGTTCGTCGTCCTGGTCGAAGAAGCGCACGGTGCCTTGGAATCCCGCTTCGGCGGGCACGACGTTCCACACGTGCCCGCCATGCACTTCGGTGATGGACAGCACCACGGCGTGGAACGGCGAGATGTTGCGGCTCACGATGGTCTGCAGGGCGAGGATCATCGAGGCGAGCGCCTCGATGGGGCCGGTGCCCTTCTGCGGGTACCCGGCATGGGTGCCCTGGGCATGCAGCGTGACCTTGAACTTCACGCAGCCGGCCATCATCGGCTGAGGGCCGATGGCGATCTGTCCGGGGGCGTAGTTCGGGTTGTTATGCGTGCCGATGATGGCCTTCACGTCATCCGTCGCGCCGGATTCCACGACCGTGCGGGCGCCCAGGCCCACCTCCTCGGCCGGCTGGAAAACGATCTTCACGCTGCCTGCGATGCGGTCGCGGTGATCGGCCAGCCAGAACGCCGCGCCCAAAAGCCCGGTCATGTGCAGGTCATGGCCGCAGCCGTGCATCACGCCGGGGTTCAGCGAGCTGAACGGCAGGCCGGTGTCCTCGGTGATCGGCAGGCCGTCGATGTCGGCACGCAGCGCGATGCGCGGTCCCGGCACCTCTCCCTCGATGAGCGCGACGACGCCGGTCTCCAACGTCGTGTCGAGCACGTCTATGCCATGCCCGCGCAGCAGACGGGCCAGATACGCGCTGGTCTCGACCTCCTTGAAGCTGCGTTCGGGATGCTGATGCAGATAATGCCGTATGCCGATCAGCTCGTCCGTGACCCCGACATGTTCGACCATGATTTACGTTCCTTCCCCGCGAGATGTCATGCCATGTTACCTCTGTAGCTTCAATATACGCTTGGCGATGGCGTTCGCGATGCCCTGCACGATCTGGACCAGCACGATCATGATGATCACGGCCGTCCAGGTCACCGTCTGGTCGACTTTCTGATAACCGTCCAGTCGGTCTGGTGGCCGGCGATGTCGTACGCATGGGACCAGGGACTCATCGCGTCTCCTCCTTGTCTGCCGCGGACGGCTGCGGCGATGGCGTCCTCGTAGCCTATGGGGTCCGCCGCCGTGCCGAAGTCGATGACATCGCTGGAACGTGACAGCTCCCCCGAGAAAGTCGCGCACCAGCGCATCGTCGCCCGAGAACTCGTAGGTGATCGAGCCGATGGCCGAACCGGATACCGTGTCGATGAACCGCTTGGTCACCGCCTGCTGGGGTGCCGCGAACACGTTGCACACATCTCCGCGCTCCACGACCCGGCCGGCGCTCACCACGGCGACCACGATGAGGGCGATGACGATGTTGCGCACGGTATGGTTGACGCGCACCGGCTCATTGTCGGGAGAGCCCGCCTGTTGTGTTGCTGCTGTCATGTTCGTTCCCCCTCTGATTGGTTGACAACGCCCACCATACGGCAGCGACGGCGGCAGTCGCGGGGCGGGTCTGATAACGCGTTACGGGATGCCATCCAGCGCTGTTCATACACTGGGGATGACCGAATTTCGTATCGCGGAGGTTGCGTACATGGCATCGGACGACATCATGACAGCGGGCGCCGGAGGCGCGACGGCCACCGTGCGAGCCGACATCAAGGCGGCGTTCTTCGACATCGACGGCACGCTGACGAGTTTCGTGACGCATGTGATCCCGCAGTCCTCCATCGACGCGCTGCACGAGCTGCAGGATCGCGGGGTGAAGGTGTTCATCTGCTCCGGTCGGGCGCCGTCGCACATGACCGTCGTGCTCGACATGATGCCGGTGCACTTCGACGGCATCATCGCGCTGAACGGGCAGTACTGCTTCGACGACCACGGGCTCCTGGAGAAGGAGTCGCTGCTGCCCGAGGACATCGTCACCATCACCCGCTGGCTTGACGAGCACCCCGACGTGGTGGCGAACTACTGCGAAAAGGATTACGTCTACTTCAACCAGATCACCGACGCGATGCGGGCCACGTGGCGCCAACTCGGCAAGACCGCACCGACCGTGAACATCGACGATCCGCACGAGAGGGCGCTGAAGTATGAGACGTTCCAGATCAGCCCGTACATCAGCTTTGAAGATGAAGCGAAGCTGTCCGGCATGTGTCGCAATGTCAGAGGCGTGCGCTGGCATCCGGACTTCACCGACCTGATTCCCGCCGACGGCGGCAAACCCGAGGGAATGAAGCGGTTCATGCGGCATTACGGCTGGACGCGCGAGCAGACCATCGCGTTCGGAGACGGCGGCAACGACGCCGACATGCTCGCCTTCGCCGGCATCGGCGTGGCGATGGGCAATGCGACCGAACCGGCGAAGGCCGCGGCCGACTACATCACCGATGACGTCGACCACGACGGCATCATGAACGCGCTCAAGCACTTCAACGTCCTGTAGCCCCCTCCCCTCCCGCTGGCGGGAGGTGGCGCGCAGCGCCGGAGGGTGGTAGCAGACCCGGCACGCATACGAAGAGCCCTGACCCGACGAGGGTTCAGGGCTCTTCCATGTGTATCGGAGTGTCGGCTTCGAATTGCCGCCGCGCTTACTTCACCACTTCGATGGACATGATGCCGGCAGGTTCGAGCGGCGCGTCGGAACGGTCGGTCGGCACGGCCTCAAGCTTGTCGACCACGGCCTTGGACTCGTCGTCGGCGACCTCGCCGAAGATCGTGTGGTGTCCGTCGAGCCACGGGGTCGGCACGGTGGTGATGAAGAATTGGGAGCCGTTGGTGCCATGCGCCTTGCCGTCGCGGCCGCGACGCAGGCCGGCGTTCGCCATGGCCAGCAGATACGGCCGGTCGAATGTGAGTTCGGGGACGATCTCGTCGTCGAAGTCGTAGCCGGGGCCGCCGGTGCCATTGCCCAGCGGGCAGCCGCCCTGGATCATGAAGTCCTTGATGATGCGGTGGAAGGTCAGGCCGTTGTAGAACGGCTCATGGGACGGCTGGCCGGTGAATGGGTCCGTCCATTCCTTCTCGCCGGTCGCCAGACCGAGGAAGTTCTTCACGGTCACGGGCGTCTGATCGTCGAACAGGTTGATGGTGATGTCACCTTCGGAGGTGCGCATGATGATGGTAGTCATGGTCCCAAGTGTCTCATGGGCTTGAGACCGGGCGGTGATGCCAATCAAGCGGAATGTATGCGAGCGGCTTGTGATGTGTGTCTATATTGCATATAATTTACATAATTATTATGTAACCTATTGAGGGGATGGGAGGCTGCTATGGCTGTGAAGGAACGGACGACCATTGCATTGGATCCGGAGGTCAAGCGCGAGGCGACGGACGTGCTTGAGCGGATGGGTTTGAGCTTGAGCTCGTTCACGGAGATCTGCCTGCGGCAGGCGGTCCGTGACAAGGGCATGCCGTTCACGCCGAGTCTGAGGCCGGTCCGATCCGACGGGTATCCGGTTCCTCCGACTCACGACGCGTATCGTTTCGAGCGTTCGAAGAGCACGGGCAATATCGTGCTGCCTCAGGAGTGGGACGATCCGGCGGATGACATCTACGATCATGCGTGAGCCGGAAGTGTACGACGTGTGGCTGATGCGCGTCGAGTTCCCCGATCATCCCGGCGTGGGCAAGGTCAGACCCGTCATCGTCACCAGGGTCGAGGAGGATCGGGTCTCGGGCATCGTCGTCAAGGTGACCAGCGTGACGACATGGACCGGTCCGGGTGACGTTCCGTTGCTTGACTGGCGTCAGGAGGGTCTGTACAAGCCATCCGTGGCGAGATGCTCGCAGCGTTTCTGGTTCGGCAATGGTGACTTGCTGAAGTATTTCGGCAGGCTGTCGTTGCGTGACGCGAACGACCTGGATGCCGGTCTTGATGCTACGGGCGACGTCCCGTCCCACCGCCAGTCGCATTCATGATGATGGCGGGGCCAACGGTTTTTCTCCCTGGATATTATCTGCATGTCGATGTTTGTGTTCGATGAACGAAATGGATTGTTGGTTGTCGGCGTATTCTGCGCAACGCGTTTTCCGACGGTGTCGTCACGGGCGTGATGCCGCGCAATGCGAGGATGGTGGGTGATTTTGGGGACTGGCGAAGATGCCAGGCTCCGGCGGGGACGGTGGAGTGCTCCCGGATTATTTTCGGGTGCCTGTAGGCGCCTCGTGGAGAACGAGGCTGATCGGTAGGTTTCCCGAAATCGGAAAACCTTGGAATAGAGCCGAAAACGACCACGTGCGATTATCATGCGAGGTGCGCATGATGATGGCAGTCATGGTCCCAAGTGTCTCATGGGCTTGAGACCGGGCATTGCTGTTTGATTGCGGGGAATGGCGCAGCGGGCCCGTGGACTGGCCACGGCCGGTAGCCGGGCCGCCGAGCTGCAACGTGGAACGTCATACGAATTGGTTCACTATGATCAGCGCACCGGCAGCGACAGCCATGAGTGGCTCCTGCTCTGTATTCTGATGCTCCTATACATTGTCAAGCGTTTGGAACCGTTGTTTGAGTTCGGGCAGGTTCCATGCTCCGCGTTCGACTTCGTTGATGCGGCTTGACGGCACGGTCGGCGCCTCGCCGACCTGCTGTTGAAGAAGGAGCTTGTGTAACTGGAACCGCTACACCACGATCGAGCGACTGAGGCGCGACCTCAACGACTACGTGTGGTAATTCGACGACCAGCGGCTCCGTTCCATCCTCGGATACCGGGCCCGAAGGAATTCATCGAACGAGGATCGTCCTCTAAGGACCTATCCAACACGCTGTCGCCAATCCGATTGGCGTCATGGAGTTATAATTTTTCTGTGATTTAGGTATGTAATGTAGCCCTAATCATAAGTTGTGAACGTCTTACTCGCGTATGTTCGTAGACACTGAAAGTCAACGGACATACTTATCCCAGTTCCTACGTGAACCAACTCCCGGGGAGATCAACATGACTCGATTCCGCAATACATACACAACCCTCACAACCTTCGTGTCGGCCGCTGTTCTCCTTATCTCGACCACTGTGCCGGCATCCGCATCGCCCATGGCAAGTGATCCATTGTCTTCGTCCACCACAACAGCCGTGCGTGCACAGGTAACAGCCCTTGGTGCAAATCGTACCTACACTTACGTTCCGACCAATAACACAAGCGTCGGCGACCCCATCGTCACAGCCTACTGGACTCCAGAACGCATGAAGAGTGCCATTCCCACTGATACACCAACAAGCACGACCGAGGTAAACCGACAGATTGACGAGCTCGAACAACCGGCTCTGGCAGACGAACCAGTTACTGACGGATCGTCCCCCGTGACGGCAATCTTGAACGCAATCACGCCACAGGCTGTGACGCCAGTCACGAATTTCTCAAAGACCAACGGAAAAGTTTTCTTCCGCAATCAGACCGACGGCAAGGATTACGTATGCTCTGGAGCCTCCGTCAATAGCCGTTCCAAACGTCTGGTCGTTACTGCTGGCCACTGTGTCCATGGCGGCCCAGGAAAAGATTGGCATACCAATTGGATATTCGCACCGGGTTACAGCAACGGTGCCACGTATGGCACTTACCAAGCTGCCACGCTCCGAACGCTCAATAACTGGATCAACTATGGTGAATCCGGGCGAGGATTCAATTCAGACGTTGCCTTTGTTACCACCTATAGTGGCAGCACTTCCGGGGATACTGTTGTAAACGCGGTTGGTGGTCACGGGTTTAGGTGGGGCGGAGGTACTGGTTTCGACGTCAGTATTTTCGGCTATCCAACGAACCTCAGCGGAGGCCAAAGCATGTGGGCCTGCTGGGGCTCTAGTCAAACTGGTTGGAATGGCCTTTACAAGTTCAACCATATTACTGGTTGCGATTTCGGCGGTGGTTCGTCCGGTGGACCTTGGCTCGACGAATACAGCAATACCACTGGTCTCGGATATGTACGCAGCGTAACCTCGAACGGCCCCGCAGACAATTCCTATCTTCGAGGCCCATACTTCGACAGCCGCGTCAACGACTTGTTCGTTGCAGCAAACAAGGACTGGTGAAACAACATCATGGCCAGTTGGATTCGCTTCCGCAGCCGTTTTGTTGCTGCGCTTCTGGTATTTGCTTTGACCAGTATCACGGTAATGGGATGCGCAACTAACGGGAGCGAATCCAGCCCCAGCTCACCAGGTACAGATGCAGGATACGATTCCGCAGCAGAGGCACCGGAGCAATCCTCCAACGACGTACAGCAACGAACCGACCTCAGCAACGAACATATATCCTCATGGAACCGATACGAAGTGGTCTCGGACACCTCCGTGCGCATTTTCTTCTCCATGGGAAATCCCAAATGTCATGGTGTACGGGCCACCGTCGACGAAGACTCCTCCGCAGTGCTAATCACCCTCTATGAGGGAACACTCCCCAACGCACCAACCGAATGCGCCGCGATCGCAGTCAATGCATCCCTTCTGCTTACCACACGCAATCCCATCGGAACCCGTTCCGTAATTACCGGATAAATGGTCCAGACCTTTGGAACTAAACACGTAATTCCACCGGCGTCGCCATACACATGCTTGGGACCGGTAAATTAGTGCAGCCCAAACAACCACGTAGATCGTTCGGGCATTAATCGAAATCAAACAACGGTATGTCGCCGCCGAACCGTCCGTGATCCTCGCGGTTTCTTTCATCGAACCGGCGTGCCGGACACCATCCACGAACGGCCACGTCGAGCAGATGGTTCTGCGCGACGGAGACATTGAAGGCCTCGTGCCCGGCGTGCCTGTTGTCCGACACGGAGACGTACTGCTGGGCGAATGCTTTTGGGCATCGCCCATGCTGAACATCATGAAACCACAAGGCGGATCGTTCTTTTTCCGTGCCGGTCGGCGAAGACGTTGAGCGCCGGCAGGACGGTGGAATGTCACCGGATTGTTCTCGCGTGCCTGTAGATGCCTCGGCGAAAACGAGGCTGATCGGCAGGCCTCCCAAAAAACGAAAACCTTGGAACAAAGCCAAAAACGACCGCACGCGATCATCATCGGAGGCACGCATGATGATCGTACTCATAGCGGTCAAGTCTTGCAGAACGCCCCGACGCGGCCGGCAGCATCGCCGCGCCCGTAAGCGGGGCACGTCACCGTCAGCGCGCGTACACCGTGGGAGAGCCGCTCAGACGCGACATCGCCGACTGGGGGATGTCATGGACACGCCCCAGAACGGCGTCCAACGTCGACGAGACGGCATGCGGCGCCCGGCGATCGCTGCAATCCGTCCAGGAGGGTCGTTCCATCGGGGACGTCATGGCCGTCCGACCATCCGCGCCGGCCTCCATGTCATACTCCCGGCGACCGTATCGCCAGAGAGTCGCATTGCTGTTGCGAACCACCCGCGCCAAAGCCGGGCGACGTCTACGCTGAAGGAAGAACATGCCTGCCTCGATCCCGTATGGGCGCCGTCCCTCTGATGTCCGGCGCCGGTCGATATTCATCGTGTCACCATAGGCGATCCCGCCAATCGATGACACTATCGATTACACACCGGATCGTGCCGTCATGCCCTCGTCCGAAAGGGTGATTTTCCGCACGCCCGTCATCCCCGGGGCCGTCCGGCATTGCAAAGGTCACGCGGAACCGGCAGCGGACGGGCGGAAGACTTAGACGATCGCTGGAACGAACCCGGCTACTGCATCTTGCGCAGGCGTGGCACGGCGGAATCCTTCGCGCCGGTGACGCGGTACACGTCGAACACGCCGTCGATCTTGCGCACGGCAGCGAGCAGACGGTTCAGATGCTGCGGGTCGGCCATCTCGAAGCTGAACTGGCTGATCGCCACGCGATCGGAGCCGGTCGCCTGGGAGCCGGACAGGATGTTCACGCCGTGGTCGGCCAGCACACGGGTCACATCGGACAGCAGATGCTGGCGGTCCAGCGCCTCGACCTGAATCCTGACCATGAACAGGCCCTTGGTGCTGGTCCATGCCACATCCACGACGCGCTCGGGCTGACGTCGCTGCAGGTCGATCATGTTCTGACAGTCGGCGCGGTGCACCGACACGCCCTGATTGCGCGTGATGAAGCCGACGATCCTGTCGCCGGGAACCGGCATGCAGCAGCGCGCCAGCTTGACCCACACATCGTTTACGCCCTTGACGGACACGCCGAGGGAGCTGGTCTTCTTCTTGGCGTTCTCGACCGCGCGCAGCGGCAGCGCCTCCTGCTCAACCTCCTCATCGACCTCGTCGCTGCCCGCGTCCTTGACCAGATGCGCGATGACGTTCTGCGTGGAGATCTGCCCGTCGCCGATCGCCGCGAACACGGCGTCGGGGTTGGGGAAATTCAGCTCGTCGGCGACGCCGACCAGCGCCTGGGTGGTCAGTAGCGTGCCGATCGGCAGGTTACGCTTGCGCATCGCGCGGGTCAGCTCGTCACGGCCCTCCTCGATGGCCTCGGTGCGGCGCTCCTTGGAGAACCACTGGCGGATCTTGTTGCGGGCCTTGGGGCTCTTGACGAAGCTCAGCCAGTCGCGGGAGGGGCCGGCGTTGTCGGATTTCGAGGTCAGCACCTCGACGGTGTCGCCGTTCTCAAGCTTGGTGTCGAGCGGCACCAGACGGCCGTTGACGCGCGCGCCCATCGTCCTGTGCCCGACTTCGGTATGCACGGCGTAGGCGAAGTCCACCGGCGTGGCACTGGCCGGCAGCGAGACGATCTTGCCCTTCGGGGTGAACACGTAGACCTCGGCCGCGCCCAGATCCTCCTTGAGCGAGCCAAGGAACTCGTTCGAGTCCGGGGTCTCGCTGGTCCAATCGGCGAGCTGCTGGATCCATTTGAGGTTGTCGGCCTCGCTCAGCTCCTGGTTGTCGTCGGAACCGCGTTTGAGATCGGATTTGTCGGGCGTGCTCAGGGCGCGGCCCGCCTGCCCGTTCTCCTTGTACTTCCAGTGCGCGGCGATGCCGAATTCCGCGCGCCGGTGCATGTCCCAGGTGCGGATCTGGATCTCGACCGGCTTGCCGCCCGGCCCCACGACCGTCGTGTGCAACGACTGGTACATGTTGAGCTTGGGCATGGCGATGTAGTCCTTGAAGCGCCCGGGCACGGGGCTCCAACGCGCGTGCACGGCGCCGAGCGCCGCATAGCAGTCGCGGATCGTGTCGACGATGATGCGCACGCCGACCAGATCGTAGATGTTGGCGAAATCATGGCCCCGCACGATCATCTTCTGATAGATCGAGAAGTAGTCCTTCGGGCGGCCGGTCACGTACGCCTTGATGTGCTGCGCGTCAAGATCCTCGTTGATCTCGGCGAGGATCTGCGCGAGATACACGTCGCGCTGGCCGGCACGCCGCGCGACCAGCACCACGATCTCGTTGTAGATCTTCGGGTACAGCACCTTGAAGCTCAGTTCCTCAAGCTCGGTCTTGATGGCGTTCATACCGAGCCTGTTGGCGAGCGGCGCGTACACGTCAAGGGTTTCGCGCGCCTTCTTCTGGGCGCTGGACGACTTGACGTACCGCCATGTGCGGGCATTGTGGACACGGTCGGACAACTTGACGACGAGCACGCGCACGTCGCGGCTCATCGCGACGACCATCTTGCGGATGGTCTCGGCCTGAGCGGAATCGCCGTATTCCATCTTGGAGAGCTTGGTGACACCGTCCACCAGACCGGTCACCGTGTCGCCGAATTCCGCGCGGCACTCGTCCAGCGTGTAGTCGGTGTCCTCGACGGTGTCGTGCAGCAGACCGGCGGCGACCACCAGCGGCCCCATGCCCAGGTCGGCGAGAATCTGCGCCACCGCAAGCGGGTGGATGATGTACGGCTCGCCGGATTTGCGGCGCTGTGAGGAATGCTGGATGACCGCCCGACGATAGGCACGCTCCAGAATGCTCAGATCCTCGTCGGGGTGATGGTTCCTGCACGCTTGCATGATCGGCAGCAGCGGGTTCAGCGGGTCGTCGCTGATCTCGCAGCCGAGCATGCGGGCGGCATTATGCTCGGCTTCATCGTTGGCCATGTCTGCCTCCCTCTCAGGTATTTGGTATCACATCCTACCCGCCGCGAATGAAAAAGCATACGCGGCATCTTCCGCCGTGAACGGTCTCCCGCATGCCTTGGCTTGCGGGCCGTGACGGCCGTGTTCGCACCGTCGGCCAGGATCGTCCGTCAGGATGACACGCCGGTGGAGCCGAAACCGCGTTCCGCACGGTCGGAACCCGGCAGGGTGCTCGCCGGGACGAACTTCGCCTCGACGTAACGCTGGATGACCAGCTGCGCGATGCGGTCTCCGCGATGGAACTCCATCGTATGCTCCGGATCGAGGTTGATCAGAGGGACCTTCACTTCGCCGCGGTACCCGGCGTCGATGGTGCCGGGCGCGTTCAGCACGGTCACGCCGTACTTGACGGCGAGTCCGGACCTCGGATGCACCAGCGCCACGTATCCGGCGGGCAGGGCGATCGCCATGCCGGTCGGCACCAGGGCGCGCTGGAACGGCTTGAGCGTCACGTCCTCGGCGGCGACCAGGTCGGCGCCCGCGTCCCCGGCGTGGGCGTACCGAAGCTCGACCGGATGGCCGGGATCAAGCGATTTGACCAGGACCTCGGTGTATTCGGGCTCGTCATATGTCTCGTCGAACGCCATCAGGCCGCGCATTCCTCGCACACCGGCTGGCCGTCGTCGGTGACGTATGCCAGCTGGCTGCGATGTTTGACCAGGAAGCACTCCGAGCAGATGAACTCGTCGTTCTGCATGGGGATGACGGTCACGGAGGCGTCCTCGTTGCTCAGATCGGCACCGGGCAGTTCGTAATCCTCGGCGATGGCGTTCTCGTCGTCGTCCATATCGGTTGAAGAGCTGCGCGAGCCCTTGCCCAACTCCTGCAGCGATTCCTCATCCTCGTCCTTATTGCGGGGGGAATCATAATCCTGAGCCATCTGAATCCTTTCATCATGGTGGCACGTTCTGCGCCATAGAATACATGACTTTTACTCGGCATAGGATACACGATTTGAAATACTCGTAAAATACGACACGTGGGGCACAATAGAAGAAGTTGTAATTTTCTGAGGAAAGTGGTGTGAACATGCCTGAGAACCCGCTCACACAAGCCCGGTTCGACCACGTCGACGACGCGGGTCGTCTCGTGTTCGCGTCAGGCGACGAGCGTTTCTTCGTCGATGTGGACGAAACGCTGGAACGCGCCATTCTGGAAGCGAAGCAGATCCGCGAGGAGTCCCGGTCGGCTCCCAGCGCATCCAGTTCGGCTACGCTACCGATCTCGCAGATTCAGGCGCTTATCCGGGCCGGCGCGGATCCCGCGCGGGTGGCGGAACGATACCGTCTCAGCGAGGCGCTGGTGCGGCGTTTCTCGTCCGCCGTCGAGGTCGAGAAGCAGTACGCCATCGAGCAGTTCCTCACCGTGCCGGCCCCCAAGGAGAGCCGTGGGCGGACCACCGCCGACGTGGTGGAGCGCGCGCTGGCGCTGTCCGGCATCGGCATGGAATCGGTGACGTGGAAGGCGACACGCCGGGGACTCGAACCGTGGAAGATCGCCGCGACGTTCGACGCCGCGGGGCGCACCGCCAGGGCGGAATGGTCTTGGAACATGCACGACAACGCGGTGGCATGCCTGAACTCCACGGCGAAGAAGCTGCTGGGAACGGCGACGGGCGCGCGCGGCGACGGGACCGAGGGCACGCCCTCCGAGATGCTGCCCGCGACGCTGCCCGGGGATTCGGTACGCTCGGCGAGGATAGAGCGCACCGTGTCGGCGTGGAACACCCCTGCCCCGACACTGCCTGCGGCTCGCCCCGAAGCGCGGATGCCACGTTCGGCGTCCCCGTTGGACGTGCGCACCGAGCCTGCGCCATCCGAGGAAGGCCCCTCAATCGACATCCCGCGCACCGGCGCGCTTCCGGCGAAGGCCGGCGAGGCCGCGCTCGGCGCCGCCGAGTCGAAACCGCCGCGGCCGACACCGGATTCGGGCACGTCCGCTTCCGCGGCTCAGACGGCGCCCGAGATCGAATCCGAATCCGGCAAGACGTCTGCCGAACGCTCCGACCGGCAGACACCGCCTGCGAAACGCCGTTCGGGTCGCTCCGCCGTGCCCAGCTGGGACGAGATTCTCTTCGGCGAGTAGGATCGTCTGGCCCGCCGTCGCTGTCCAGCGAGACACGTCACTCCTTTTTTACGGAAAAAGCGACAGGCCGTCCGGATAATGAGACATCGGCGTGACACGTTCGGCATCGAAACGGTCACGCCACGTCAATCAGGCAGGGAATGTCCATTTCCAGCGCCGTCTGCGAGCCATGCACACCCGGCAGACGCGTCGCCTTGTCGGTCTGGATGCGCGAATCCACGAAGGTCGCCCTCCCGGCCGCCGATACCAGCACGTCACCGAGCATCGGCCTGACACGCGGCTCGACGACACCGAACATGCCCTGATCGATCGCCTCATCCCGGGTACGCACCAGGGCGGCGTCACCCAGCCGATCGCGCCATCGACGCGCGATGTCATTCGGGTCGCAATCCGGCTCGGCATACAGCATCAGAGACCTGGGCTCCCCGCCGACCAGGGCCACGCCCCGGGCGAGCTCGGGATTCTCGGCGACATCGACGCGCTGGTCCGGATCCGAACCGACCATGCCATGATCAGCCACGATGACGATGAGCGTGCCCCTCGGCGCAAGCCTGTGCAATTGCGCCAGCTGTTCGTCAACCCGCTCGAACACGGCCGTCCACTGCTCGGACTCCCAGCCGTAGGCGTGCCCCACCTTGTCGGCGTCGCGGATGTACAGGTACGTCAGCCCCGGCGTCTTCGAGGCCTCGCACGCGGCTCTCACGCGGCCGAGCGGCCGCATATCGCCCTTGTAGTCCGCACCGCGCAACGCGGCCTTCGTCAGCGGGGAGTCGGCGAACTTCGGCAGTCCGCAGCTGGTGACCCGCACGCCGGCGGCCCGCAGGGTCTCGAACACCGTGGGCTCCCTCTGCAGGTCCAGAGGCGCGATCGCGTTGTCGAACTGGATCAGCTGCGACAGCTCCCCCGTTTGGGTGTTGCGCTGCGTGTAGCCCGCCATCCCCGTCAGGCCCGGGCACGTGCCGGTGCCGAAAGCCGCCATCGCGGCGACGGTGGTGCTCGGCGCGCATGTGGCGATGGGCCTGTCGTTGGACTCGTCGCGCAGCAATGCGCGCAGATACGGACTGTGTCCGACGCGCATCCGAAGGTTCCAGTAACCAAGGCCGTCAACCAGCGCCACGATCACACTGTCGGCCTTGGGAACCCCCAGGGCGACGCGCAAGGCCTCCGGATCATGGTGGATCCGCGTGGCGACCGGATGCCCTATCGCCGCGCTGACCGCCGGCAGCACGGCGGACAGGTGCAGCGCCCCGCCGCGTACGGCGTCGCGCCGCCAGTCGCCATACCGAACGGTCGGTATCGTCTGCAGCAATTCGTCCATGCTCGCGATTTCAGCGTTCATGTTTTCCATTCAAGCACCGTCCGTCGGAAAAGGACACGGCTGGGCGGGATTCTTGGCATGATTGTTCGCTATCATGGACGATTGGATTTTTCAACGGCACCATTTCGGCCATTCGCGCCATGCGGATGGCCGAAGCACAGATTGGGGAATGGCACCTATGGCACATCGCACCACGACTCATCAGGCCTATGACCCGCGTCAGGTCCAAGAGCATATCGTGGAAACGCCGTTGAACGAGGAAATGAGCAAGTCGTTCCTCGAATACGCGTATTCGGTGATCTACGCGCGAGCCCTGCCTGACGCGCGCGACGGCCTCAAGCCCGTGCAGCGCCGCATCATCTACCAGATGGGCGAGATGAACCTGACGCCCGACCGCCCGTACATGAAATCGGCCCGCGTGGTGGGCGAGGTGATGGGCAAGCTCCACCCCCACGGCGATTCGGCCATCTACGAGGCGATGGTGCGTCTCGCGCAGCCGTTCGCAATGCGTCTCGCGCTGGTGGACGGCCATGGCAATTTCGGCTCGCTGGACGACGGCCCGGCCGCCTCCCGATACACCGAGGCCCGTCTGGCGCCCGCGGCGCTGGGCATGAACGCCGACATCGACGAGGACACCGTCGATTTCACGCCGAACTACGACAACAAGCTCAAGGAGCCGACCGTGCTGCCGGCCGCGATCCCCAACCTGCTGGTCAACGGCGGTTCGGGCATCGCTGTCGGCATGGCCACGAACATGGCGACCCACAATCTCGGCGAGGTCGTCGCGGCCGCGAAGCACCTGATGGCGCATCCCGACGCCACGCTGGAGGAGCTCATGCGCTACGTGCCGGGCCCCGATTGGCCGGGTGGCGGCATCATCATCGGGCGAAACGGCATCCGCGAAGCGTACGAGACCGGCCGCGGCACACTCACCACGCGGTCGATGACGCATTTCGAGAACGTGACGGCGCGCAAGAAGGCCATCGTGGTCACCGAGCTGCCGTTCATGGTCGGCCCCGAACGGGTGCTGGAACGCATTTCCGAAGGGGTGAAGAACCGCAAGCTGGAGGGAATCTCCGGCGCCATCGACCTGACCGACCGCCATAACGGCACCAGGCTGGTCATCGAGATCAAGACCGGTTTCGACCCGAACGCCGTGCTCGCGCAGCTGTTCCGACACACGCCGCTGCAGGACAATTTCACGATGAACAACGTCGCGCTGGTGGATGGCCGGCCCCACACCATGGGTCTCAAGGAGATGCTGCAGGTGTGGATCGACCACCGCCGCATCGTGGTGCGCCGGCGCAGCGAATTCCGCCGCCGGAAGGCGCTGGAGCGCCTGCACCTGGTCGAGGGCCTGCTGCTGGCCATGATCGACATCGACGAGGTCATCCAGGTCATCCGCACCTCGGATGACGCCGACGCCGCGAAGTCGCGGCTGATCGCGGTCTTCGACCTTGACGACGTGCAGGCGCAGTACATCCTTGACCTGCGCCTTCGCCGGCTCACACGCATGAGCCGCATCGAGCTGGAGGCGGAGCGCGACGACCTCAAGCGGCGTATCGAGGAGCTGGAGCGCATACTGGCCTCCGCGCAGGAACTGGACCGCGTGGTCGTCGACGAAATGGATCAGGCGGTTGCCGAATACGGGACGCCTCGCCGTACCGTGCTGCTGGACGAGGCCGAGGACGGCACGCTGACGCCGGTGACCCCTCATGGAGACGACAGCGTGAACGCGGCCGCGATGAAGGCCGCCGCAGCCGCGGCCACCCTGTCGTCGGCCGAAGCGGACGTGGCCGCCGCGGCCGCAGCAAGGAAGGCCGGCGAGGATGCCGCGGCAGTCGCGGCGCTGCAAATCGACGACGAGCCGTGCACGGTGATGCTCGGCGCGTCCGGCACGATAGCGCGCTCCACCCCGGCCGCATTGGATGCCTGGGAGTCGCGGTCGACGAGCGACGAACGCACGAAGGACGACCACATCGTGTCCATCTTCCGCACCACCACACGGTCCTCGTACGGGCTGGTCACGTCCGCCGGGCGTCTGGTGCTGGCCCATGTGGTCGAATTGCCCGCGCTCGCCGCATCGCCGCAGACGAACGTCGCCGGCGGCATACCGGCCGACGAGCTGATCGGCATGACCGAAAGCACCGATCCGATTCCCGGCGAGCATGTCGTCGCCGCCATCCCCATGGATCAGCGCGACGACGACGGCCCGACCCCCGCTCCCCTGGCCATCGGCACACGGGCCGGCGTGGTGAAACGCTGGAACCGCGAGGCCCCCACCACGATGGACTCCTGGAGTGTCATCGACCTCAAGGACGGCGACTCCGTGCTGTTCGCCGCCGACGCGGCGGACGAAGACCGCCTCGTGTTCATCGCGTCCGACTCCTCGCTGCTGACGTTCGATGCCGGGAACGTGCGCCCGCAGGGTCGCACCGCCGGCGGCATGGCGGGAATCCGTCTGGCTGAGGGATGCACGGCGATCACGTTCAACGTGGTGCCCGCAGGCAAGATCGCGTGGACGTACGAAGAGGGCGACAACGGCATGTTCTCCGCGTCCGGAGCCGTCGTGCTGACGGTCGCCGGAGACAAGGACGCGCTGCCCGGCACCGAAAACGGTGCGGCCAAGGTGACGCCGTTGGAGATGTACCCGACCAAGGGCCGCGGCACCGGCGGAGTGAGGTCGCAGCGTTTCCTCAAGGGCCAGAACACCCTGATCTTCGCCCGCGTCGGCATGTACCCGCTGCACGCCTCCACCGAGGGAGGCTCGCCGGTGGAGCTGCCCAAGCCCGACATGCGCCGCGACGCATCCGGTGTCGATCTGGCCGCGCCTGTCGCCTTCTGTGGATGAGGCTGTTTCGGGGCCGGTGCCTTCAGCGAGCATCGCCCCCCCCTCACACACCTGTGGGGCGTAGGGGGGGGTGCCGTCCACGTTTCGGCAGACGCGCAGTTCCTGCAGGCGCGCAATATCAGATGGCACGCCGTGTCGGATGATGCGCAATGCCGGATGGCGTACCTCACGCGTAGATACGCCGGTGACCTGGCGCTGGCGGCGGAACATATCGGAGACCGGCGGCGGCTGTCAGCAGTAGAGCCTCATGCCTTGGGGTACGGGGACGAATCCCGCGACGTGCAGCATGCGCGACCACTCGCCTCGCACAGTCAATGGCTCGTCGTTGGCATCACAGAAGGTGACACCCCCGCGAATACCCCCGTCACGCAGGTTTCGCTGCAATGCGTAGGCGAGCTCGTTGCAGGCCTGCTGCAATGCGGGATCCGCATCCTGCGCGAGCAACAGATGATGGCTTCGGGGCACCGCGTATGCCAGCAATCGTCCACCCCGGAGCACGACCGATGCGCCGGAGCGCCGCGCCGGCCTGATCGAAAACCCGCCTATCGTTCGTGGCCATGCGATGACGCTTCCGTACAGGTTGGCGGGGTCGGTGGCGTCCAACACGACCGCGGAGGGTTCCGCCGCGCATGCCCGCAGCGCATCCACGGTCTGACGCGACGCGAACTGTGCGGCACCGCATCCGCTGACGAACATGCCGCGCATCAATGCGCCATGCTCTTCCATGCGTCTGAGCACCGGATACAGGCCCGAGAATCCGCCGTCCAGACGTTCCTTGTCGATCATGGGCGGAGCTATGACGCCGTAACGGTCCAGCAACGCCTCAATCCGCGCGATGGCGACCCGCTCCGCGGACGCCTCCTGCATATCTGCATGAGGCACGGCGGACCATAGTCCCGTCATGTTCGCCGGGACACTGACCCTGACCCGCACCCTGCGCCGTGATGCACGGGCTGGGGCCTTCACCGCATGGGATGACGCTCCGAGGGATCTCAGCGGATCGAACGAGCTGTTGGTGACCTTCCCTTGCCAGACCAGCGACCATAGGGCCTCCTCGAACTGGGAGTCGGACCATGGGTGGGGCAATATCTCGCCGGTGGATTCGTCCACGCATTCCGACGACGCGTCCCATGCCGCGCGCGTCAGCCCTGCGAGCTGATTCGCATGATATGCCCCGCCCGGTGCCAGCACGGCCATCACCGCATCCGGCAGCGTGACCGGCTCCCCGGGGGCTTCGCCGTTCTTCTCCCCATCCTGCACTGTCAGAAGCAGGGAGTCCGCCGGATGCAATGCGACGAGTCCTGGTTCCTTCGCCTTGCTGCCGGTGGTCTTGGAACCCACCCAGACGATCTCGCCGGAGGAGAGCAGGCCGTCGAGCATCGCCGGACGATAGTCGCGCACCCGTACCGGCAATACGGACGATTCCCATACCGAGGGAGGCAGGGCGACGCCTTCCAGCTGCTCGATGACACGCATCACCCCGTCTTCGCCGTCATATCGTTCGCCGCCCACCGGCCCGACACCTTGCAGCCCGATAAGGAATGTCTGGTATTCGCTCAATTCGACGGGCTTGGTCTCGGCTCGGGCCTTGGCCAGCGACCTGGCCCGGATGCGTCGGAACACCTCCTTGTGCAGCCATGCCTTTCCTCCGTCCTCGGCGGCGATGCCGTCAAGGACCTCTCCTCGTGCTTTGAGCATGTCCAAGGCGTGCACCGCGCCGGCCGCGTCGATCGACAGGTCCGCCATCATCCGTTCGACGGTGAAAGGCCCGTGCGTCTTGGCGTATCTTGCGACCCGGCCATCGATGTCATCGTCCGGCAGCTCGTTCCAGAACGTCCTGCGCCCCAGCTCCTCCTCGACCTCATGCACGGCTCGAGGATCCATGATCGCCGAGAAATCGGCCTGCCCCAGCAGCCGTTCCAGCACATCGGGATCGATCGACAGCAGTTGCGCCGATCGTTCCGCCTGAGGCACGTCGTACTGGTACATGACGGTGCCCACATAGCCGAACAGCAGGTTCTCGGCGAATGGGGACGCAATGTCGGTCGTCACATCGACCAGACCGATGTTTCCCGACTGAATGTCCGTCATGATGCGACGCAACGCGGGCATGTCGTAATCGTCCTGCAGGCATTCGCGGGCGGTTTCCAGCAGCAGCGGGAAATTGCGTTTCAGCCGCGCGGCGTTCAACAGTTGCGCGGCACGCAGTCTCTGCTGCCATAGCGGCACGCGCCTGCCGGGATCGGTTCTGGGGAGGAACAGCGAGCGTGCGGCGCATTCCCTGAACCGGGCCGCGAACAGCACCGTCTCCCCCACCTGCGTCTCGATCATGCGCTGCATGTCGTCAGGGTCGAACCTGATGAGATCCGGGACATCGATGTCATGCTCCTGGGCGGGAAGCCTCAGGACGATGCCGTCATCGGCGGCGTATGCCTGGCCGTCGAATCCATAACGCTGCTTGAGACGCGCGGTGATTGCCATCGCCCATGGCTCATGCACGCGACGGCCATATCGGGAATGGATGATGACCCGCCAGTCCCCCTCGTCGTCGGGACAACGTTCGATCACCATGCGGCGGTCATCCGGCACGACGCCGGTGGCCTTCCTCTGCTCCGCCAGCAGTCGGGCGAGGTTTTCCACGGCGTTGTCGTCCAGCCCGTCATCGTGCAGGCGGTCTGCCGTGGCGGTGTCGAACCGTGGATGGCCCGCTTCTGCGGCATCCGTCAGCCCCGTGCAGACCTGCCGGATGAAAGCGCCTTCGGCCGTACCGAACCCGCAGTCCCTGCCGCTGCCGTCCCCGTGCCAGAACGGCAGACGGGCCGTCCTGCCCGGTGCCGGGGTGACGATCACGCGGTCGCGGGTGATCTCCTGAATCTGCCATGTGGATGTACCCAGGGTGATGATGTCGCCGACACGGGACTCGTACACCATTTCCTCGTCGAGTTCCCCCACTCTTCGAGGCCCTTTGCCCCCATCCGTCTCGGGCAGCACCACGGTGTACAGTCCGCGATCTGGAATCGTGCCGCCGCTGGTCACGGCGAGCCGCTGCGCCCCGGGGCGGGCGGAGATCAGGTCCTCATCATGGTTCCACATCAGGCAGGGACGGAAGGCGGAGAAGTCCTCGCTGTCGTAGGCCCCCGTCATCATGCCCATCACCGAGTCGAACGTGCCGCGGTCGAGGTCGCGGAAGGGTGCCGACCTGCATACCGTCGCATACCAGTCGTCCGGCCTGAGGTCCTCCATCGATGCGGCCGCGACGGTCTGTTGGGCGAGCACATCCAGCGGGTTGCGGATCACCGATATCGGTTCGATGTCGCCGGCACGCATGCTTTCCACGCTCGCCGCCGCCCCGATGATCTGCTCCCGGGTCAAAGGGTAGATCAGCGCGTGGGACACCCCTCCGACACGATGATCCGCGCGTCCGATGCGCTGCAATCCTGACGATACCGACAACGGAGGCGATATCTGTATCACCAGATCCACCGACCCCATGTCGATGCCCAATTCCAGGCTGCTGGTGGCCACCACGCAACGCAGCAGGCCATGTTTGAGCTGTTCCTCGATCCGCTTGCGCCGCTCCTTGGACACCGACCCGTGATGGGCCATCGCGATGACGTCCCCGTCATCGTGAGGCCGAGCCAGCATCGTCGTGGAGCCGACCACGGGATCGTAATGCCGGGAAAACCCACTGCGCCCCTCCGGTGACTGCGTCTGCGCGGCATCGGTGCCATGATCCTGTGCATACAGGTCGTTGAGCCTGGCGGTGAGCTTCTCCGCCAAGCCCCTCGAATTCACGAACACCAGTGTGGTGCGGTGGGAGAGCACCTGATCCAGCACGTCCCGCTCGATCACCGGCCATATGGATCCGCCCGCCCGATCCCCCGCGGCGCCGGTGATCGCCTGCGAATCGTATTGCGAATCCTCCGGCGAAACCAGAACCGACCGTCGATCCGGCGACACTGGCAGGCCACGCCGTTCGGCGAGCCGTCTCATGGCCGGGGTCACGCCGCTGATATGCGGGGCCGATGCCGCCGACGCGCCGACGCCTCCCGCACGGCCGGGCACATTGGCTGATTGGAGGTCCCTCATGTTCTCCAGCGGCTCAACGACGCGCAGATCCATCGCGGGCCTCTCCTGCGGATTGATGACGGTCACGGGATGGATCCCGCCGACGAATCTCGCGACCTCGTCGACAGGCCTTACCGTGGCGGACAACCCTATGCGCTGCGTCGCATGCCCGGCGAGCGCATCCAGCCGTTCCAGGCTCACGGCCAGGTGCGCGCCCCGTTTGGTGCCGGCGACGGCATGGACCTCATCGAGTATCACCGTTTCGACGTCGCGCAGGATGACGCGCGCCTTGGACGTCAGCAGCAGATACAGCGATTCCGGCGTCGTGACGAGGATGTCCGGCGGATGGGAGGCGATGGCGCGTCTCTCCCGTGTCGTCGTGTCACCGCTGCGTATGGCGATGCCGATATCGGGAGCGGCAAGGCCGGACGCCTCGCATTCGGCGGCGATGCCGTCGAGCGGAGCGCGGAGGTTCTTCGCGACATCGACGGCCAGCGCCTTCAGCGGCGAGACGTACAGCACCTTGACACGCCGAGTCCGACGCCGCTCTCCGGAAACGTCAGCCGCGCCCTTCGGAGCGGTCATGGCACCAGAGCCGTTCAGACGATCCGCCTCTCCCGTCATCAGGCGGTCGATGGCCGAGAGGAACGCGCATAATGTCTTGCCCGAGCCGGTGGGCGCGACCACCAGAGCATTGCCCCCGGCATGGATGACCGGCCATGCCTGGCTCTGCGCCGCAGTAGGTACATCAAACACATGTTTGAACCATGCCCTGGTAGGACCCGAGAACAGATTCAAACATTCGTACATATATTCGATTATGCGATGCAGCCTAGACCCACGACACACCGCTCGAAGACGGGCGACCTACTCCTCGACCCACTCCAGCACATCGCCCGGCTGGCACTCCAGCGCCTCGCAGATGCCGTCAAGCGTGGAGAAGCGTATGGCCTTGGCCCGCCCGTTCTTCAGCACCGAGACATTCGCCGGCGTGATGCCGACACGTTCCGCCAGCTCCCCCACCGACATTTTGCGTTTGGCGAGCATCACGTCGAGGTTCACTCGGATCGCCATGTCAGATCACCACCTCCAGCTCGTCGTGCTGGGCGATGGCGGCCAGCAGCGAGCGCATGACCAGCATCAGCAGCACGAACGCCGCGAGCAGCAGCAGGCCGACCGCGCCCAGCGCGACATCCACATAGGCACCCGACGCCGGGTCGCGGTATTCGGCATGGGCGAGATCTCCGTACAGCGTCACGAACAACACCAGCGCCGCCTCCACCGCCGCGCATGCGATGATCGCATCGACCCAGCGAACCGCGCGGCTGGAGAACACGTCAAGCCGGCCCACCAACGTCAGCAGATTCCACAGCGGCACCATCGCCGCCTCGACGCACGCCACGCCCAGTATGCCCGCGACGGCATACACCCAACGCGACGGAGCGAATTCCGGGTTGGCCTGCACGACGTCGCCCGACACCACGACCATGGCGCATTGCCCCGCCGCGGACGCCCCCCCACATGCAGCGCAGCCAGCTGGCGAGTTCTAGTGATCGTTGCAACACCTGGCCTACCGCAGGGAGGATCAGGTGACCGCGAGCCACCATGACGACGGGACAGGGACCGGCCGCTGGGTGTTCCAGGGGCACGGTTATCCGACGAGGAAGACGATGCGCGAGGCCAGGCGGGCCGAGCACGTGCGCCTGCTGGCCGAGGAGGGCGTGAACTTCACCCAGGCCGCCCATGCGGTCGGGGTGTCGAAACGCACCGGCAAGGCCTGGAGGAACGGACGCGCCCGGGCCACCGGCAGGAACGAGAGACCATCGGTGGACTGGTATCGTTCCACCATGGACAAGCCCAGGAAGATACACGCCCGCTATCTGGGCCAGGAGGAACGCATCCTGATCGCCGACCGGCTGCGCCTGGGCGACGGCATACGCGCCATCGCCCGCCTCCTTGACCGGAACCCGGCCACCGTGAGCCGCGAGATACGACGCAACACGAACCCCCTGACCGGATGCTACGAGCCGTACCACGCCCAGCAATCGAGCGCCGACCGGCTCAAACGCCCCAGGCCCAGGAAAGCCGGGCCGGGCACGCGCCTGTGGCGGGAGATACTCGCCGGCCTTGGACGGCATTGGAGTCCCGAGCAGATCGGCAACCGGCTCAGGCATGACTTCCCCGATAATGAGGACATGCACGCAAGCGTCGAGACGATCTACCAGGCCATCTACGTCCAGGGCAAGGGCGAGCTGAAAGCCGAGCTGAAACGGGCCATGCGCCAGGGCCGCGCCCAACGCAAACCCCGTGGCGGCGCGGGTCGCAGACCCCGGTTCCGGGATCCCATGGTCATGATCTCGGACCGGCCCGCCGAGGTCGAGGACCGGGCCGTCCCCGGCCATTGGGAGGGTGATCTGATCACCGGTTCGGCGAACAGGAGCGCCATCGGCACCCTGGTCGAACGCGCCACCAGGTTCACGATCCTGCTGCACCTGCCCGACGGGCACGACGCAGGCCAGGTCCAGCAGGCCATCGTCCGCAAGATGCGGAACCTGCCCAGGCTCCTGCGCAACTCGCTGACCTGGGACCAGGGTTCGGAACTCGCCCTGCACAAGCAGATCGGCGCGAGCCTGGACATGCGGGTCTATTTCTGCGACCCGCACTCCCCGTGGCAGCGCGGCACCAACGAGAACACCAACGGCCTGTTGCGCCAATACTTCCCCAAGGGCCGCATCGACGCCGCCTGCGCCCAATCCGTAGGGGACGGCGAGCAGCAAATTGGCCATGATTCTCCCGGTATTATCCAGGGGTATGTACGTTCGCACACATGCTAGGCGAACCGCAGGATATCCGTTCTCGCAGGCCGAACGAGCGCGCCGGTCCGCCGCGCTCCGGACCCGTTCACGGGCGCATGGTCATTCGCGCTCAGCGCAACCATAGCGTTTCTCGAATAAAAACGAGATGATTGACCCGGAAAACCTGAACGAGAAAAGGCGGCAACATGGTCGGCAATGACACGATACACACGGTCACGCGTAAGGAGCACGACTGCATCGGCTACATGGATGTGCCGAAAGACGTGTATTGGGGCATCCATACGCAGCGGGCGCTCGGTAACTTCACCGTCTCTCGAATCGCGGACTCCACCCATCCCCAGCTGATGCGGGCCTATGCGACCGTCAAACGTGCCTGTGCCGAAGCCAACGACGAGCTCGGACTGATCGACCACGACAAGGCACGGCTCATCGTCGCCGCATGCCGCGACGTCGAGAACGGCGAGCTCGCCGACCAGTTCCCGGTCGACGTGCTGCAGGGCGGCGCCGGCACATCGACGAACATGAACATGAACGAGGTCATCGCCAATCGGGCGTTGGAGCTCGGCGGGCATCCCAAAGGCGATTATGGGTTCATCCACCCGAACGACGACGTGAACCATTCGCAATCGACCAACGACACCTACCCCGCGGCCTGCAAGCTCGCGCTGATCGACGCCATCGGGCCGCTCGCGGAAGAGACGAAGAAACTCACGCGGGCGTTCCACGACCTCGCCGACAAGCACACGAACGACGTCACCATCGGACGCACCCAGCTGCAGGATGCGGTGCCGATGACCTACGGTCAGGAATTCCACGCATTCGCAAGCTTCCTGAAAAGCGACCTCCTGGCACTCGAACACGTCGTCCCGCAACTGACCACGCTGAACCTCGGCGCCACCGCCATCGGCACCGGCATCTGCGCCGACCTGCGGTTCCGCACGACCGCTACACGCCATCTGGCCGCCATCACCGGGCTGCCCATCACCGCGGCGGCGGATCCCGTGGCAGCCATGACCGATATGAGCGGATACATCGCCACGTCGCAGACAGTCAAGAACCTCGCCATACACCTGAAAAAGGCCGCCGACGACCTGCGGCTGCTCAATTCCGGCCCGCATACCGGATTCGACGACCTCAACGTGCCGGCACGGCAGGCGGGCAGCAGCATCATGCCCGGCAAGGTGAACCCGGTCATCCCCGAATGCGTGAACCAATGCTGCTTCATGGTGTTCGGCATGGACACGACCGTCACATGGGCCGCATCCGAAGGGCAATTGCAGCTCAACGCCTTCGACCCGGTGATCATCCACGAACTGCTCAACGGCATCGAGCTGCTGACCCGCGCGATGGCGATGTTCCGCGAGCGCTGCGTGTCCGGCATCACCATCAACGCCTCGACGGGGCGCCGCTACGCCGAATACTCCCCGTCGATCGCCGCCGCACTGAACGGCGCCATCGGATACGAACACGCGGCCGACATCGCCCAGGAAGCGGCCAACGACAATCGCACCGTGCGCGATGTCGCCGGCGAGCGCACCGACCTGCCCGCGTCGACGCTCGACGAGCTGCTCGACCCGATCGCCCTGTCGCGCCGCCTCGGCCAGACCTGCCGGGAGCATCAGTAGACGGATATCGGCTCGGGCCGCCGCCGGCCTGATACAAGCCGACGGCGGCCCGGGCAGTGCACAGCCGGCAGAAAGCCGGATCAGGTGTCGATCTTGGAGCGGTCGAAATCGTCGGCGTTGTCGACGATGAACGCCTTGCGCGGCGGCACATCGTCGCCCATGAGCAGGCTGAATATCTCGGACGCCTGTGCCGCATCCTCCATGCGGATGCGCCGCAGCATGCGCGTGCGCGGATCCATCGTCGTGTCCGCGAGCTGGTCGGCGTCCATCTCACCCAGACCCTTGTAGCGCTGGATGTCGGGATTGTACGAGATGTGTCGCCGTTCGAGGTCCGCCAGACGGCCGGCGAGCTCGTCATCGGAGTACGTGTAGATGAACTCGCCCTTGTGCGAGCCGGCGAGCGCGATGCGATGCAGCGGCGGCACGGCGGCGTAGACGTACCCGTGCTCGATGAGCGGGCGCATGTACCGGTAGAACAGCGTGAGCAGCAGGATGCGGATATGGGCGCCGTCCACGTCGGCATCGGTCATCATGATGACCTTGTGGTAGCGGGACTGCTCGATGTCGAAACCGGCGCCGGATCCCGCACCGACCACCTGGATGATCGCGGCGCATTCCTTGTTGTTGAGCATCTGGCTCAACGATGCCTTCTGCACGTTGAGTATCTTGCCTCGGATCGGCAGCAGCGCCTGGAATCCGGAATTGCGCGCAGCCTTGGCCGTGCCGAGCGCGGAGTCGCCCTCGACGATGAACAGCTCGGCCACATCGTCGTTGCCCGGCTGGCAGTCGGACAGTTTCGACGGCATGGCGGCGGATTCGAGCGCGTTCTTGCGGCGCGTGACCTCCTTGGTCTTGCGCGCCTGGATGCGGGCGTGCATCTCGCCGACAATCTTCTCCAGCACACGACCGGACTGCTCCTTGTAGCCGCGTTTGGAGCCCGTGATCATCTCGCCGAACTGCTTGTCTGTCATCCTGGTGACGATGGGCTTGACGGGAGCGGTGCCGAGCACGTCCTTGGTCTGCCCCTGGAACTGCGGCTCGGCGATGCGCACGGTGACGACGGCCACGAGTCCGGCCAGAATGTCGTCGCGCTCGACGCGCATGTTCGAGTCCTTGAGGTTCACCTTGAGTTTGCGGGCGTTGTCTTCAACGGCCTTGCGGATCTGCTTGGTGAGCCCCATGAGGAAACCGTCGACGTGCATGCCGCCGCCGGGCGTCTCGACCACGTTGACGAAGCTGCGCATCGTCGTGTCGTACCCGTTGGTCCACCGCATTGCGATGTCGACGCCGCATTTGCGGGTGACTTTCTGGGCGTGCAGTTCGCCGCCCTCGCCGACCGCCTGGGTCTCCTCCTCGTAGGTGTCCTCGCCGGTGATGCGCCAGATGTCGGATACCGCCTCTCCCGCGGACAGGAAATCGACGAAGTCCTTGACACCGCCGGTGTGGCGGAATTCCTCGACGCGGGCGTGCGTGTGGCGGGCCGCGTCCACCTTCGCCGTCTCGACCGCGGCGGAGACTGCGGCAGATCGCGCTTCGGCTTCACCCGCTTCAACGGTATCTTCGACGGCCGTGTCGGCCGCAGAGACGATGTCGGCAGCGTCCATCAGGCCGGTTCCATCGTCGGCGGGCGTCTGTGCGGCGTCGACTTCCATCATCTCGTCGACGCTGTCGTCACCGGTTTCCGGCACGTTCTCGTCGATGACGGTGATCCGCAGTCCCGGCACCAGGAAACTGGTCTGGCGCACACGGTCGATGAGCTGCTCGTAGCTGAATTCGGCGGTGTCGTTGAAGATTTCGGGATCGGCCCAGTACCGGATGCGCGTGCCCGTGGTCTTCGGGCTGACCTTGCCGATGATCTCCAGCTCGGTCGGGCGGTTCTTGCGGGTGCGCTTGAACGGCGCGTCCGGGGACGGATGCTCGGGATCGGTGTCGGAATATACGCCTGGATGACCCTGGTGGAAGGCCATGTGATGGGTTTTGCCGTCGCGGTCGACCTCGACGTCCAGACGCGAGCTCAGCGCGTTGACGACGGACGAGCCGACGCCGTGCAGGCCGCCGGCCGCGTTATAGGACGCGTTGCCGAACTTAGCGCCGGCATGCAGCTTGGTCAGCACGACCTCGACGCCGGTGAGCTTGGTCTTCGGCTCGACGTCGACGGGGATGCCACGGCCGTTGTCGGCCACTTCCACGGAGCCGTCGTCGTGCAGGGTCACCGTGATATGGTCGCAGGCGCCCGCAAGCGCCTCGTCCACCGCGTTGTCGATGATCTCCCACAGGCAGTGCATCAGACCCTGGCTGTCGGTGGTGCCGATGTACATGCCGGGGCGCTTGCGCACCGCGTCCAAGCCTTCGAGCACGGTAAGGCTGTCGGCACCGTATTCCTGTTTGGGCATACAAATCCTATTTTCTGTATAACTCGCGGCTCTCCTCATCGAGGGGAGCTATCAACGGATGGCTCCGTCGGGGGGGGAAAAAAACAGTCCACTGGACCGCCCCTCCTCGCGTGATCGCGCTGCCGAGCGGCGCGATCACTGATCAAGGAAGTCGCGCAGGGTCTGGGAGCGCGACGGGTGGCGCAGCTTCGACATCGTCTTGGACTCTATCTGGCGGATACGCTCACGGGTCACGCCGTACACGCGGCCGATATCGTCCAGCGTCTTGGGCTGGCCGTCCTCCAAACCGTAACGCATCTTGATGACGCCGGCCTCGCGGGGGCTCAGAGTCTCCAGCACCTGCTTGAACTGCTCCTGCAGCAGCGAGAACGCGACCGCGTCGGACGGCGCGATGGCGTCGGTGTCCTCGATGAGGTCACCGAACTCGGAATCGCCGTCCTCGCCCAGCGGCGTGTGCAGCGAGATCGGCTCGCGGCCGTACTTCTGCACCTCCTGCACCTTCTCGACTGGCATGTCGAGCTCGCGGGCCAGCTCGTCCGGCGTGGGCTCGCGGCCCAGGTCCTGCAGCATCTGGCGCTGAACGCGCGACAGCTTGTTGATGACCTCGACCATGTGCACGGGCACGCGGATGGTGCGTGCCTGATCGGCCATGGCGCGGGTGATGGCCTGACGGATCCACCACGTGGCATAGGTGGAGAACTTGAAGCCCTTCTTCCAGTCGAACTTCTCGACGGCTCGGATGAGGCCCAGGTTGCCTTCCTGGATCAGGTCAAGGAAGAGCATGCCACGGCCGGTGTAGCGCTTGGCCAGCGACACCACGAGTCGCAGGTTCGCCTCCAGCAGGTGGTCCTTGGCCTTCTTGCCATCGTTCGCCGCCCACTTGAGCTCGCGCTTGCGCTTGAAGTCCATGCCGTCGCTCTCGGTATCGAGCAGGTGCTGGGCGTACAGGCCGGCCTCGATGCGCTCGGAGAGGTCCACCTCCTGCTCGGCGTTCAGCAGGCTGACACGGCCAATCTGCTTGAGATAGTCCTTGACCGGATCCGCTGTGGCGCCCGCAGCGATGACGCGGCGCTTCGGATTGCCCGACGGGGTCAGGTTCTCGTCGTCGTCATCGTCGCGCACCACGAACGCGCCCTTCTCCTTGGGCTGTTCAGGCTCCTTGCGCCCGGGTTCGGTCCCCTCGTCGTCCTCTTCGTCCTCGGGAACGTCGTCATCCTCACCGGATTCGTCATCGATGTCATCATCATCGCCATCCAGACCGCCGTCATCGACATCGTCGAGATCGTCGTCAAGGCTCTCCAGACCATCCTCATCGACCTGGACGTCGTCGAGATCGTCCGAGGAATCCTCGTTGGCGAGTTCCTCGGTCTTCGCCATCTCCTCGGTCTCGTCCTTGACGGCCTTCGCCGACTTGGACGCGGCGCGCTTGCGGGTGGGCTTCGCGGGCGCGGCTGCCTTCGCCGAGGACTTGCGTGCCGTGGACTTGGACGCGGCGGACCTCGACGAGGTCTTCTTGCCCGCGGCGGATTTCCTGCCCGCTGCGGTCTTCTTGTCTGCCGTAGAGGCCGTACGCGCGGCGGTTCCCTTCTTCTCGGATTTCGTCTTGGCGTCCGTATCGTCCGGGACTGTCGTCGCCATCGTATCCTTCGTGGCCAAACTCATCCTCCTGCATCATCATGCCAAGCGTGCTTATACCACATCGGGCGCACTTCTGGCAAGAGCAAATCGTCAACTATGCGAGTTAACCATCTTCCAAGGACGATTATTCCCACGGCTTGTTGCGGCGTGGAACCGATGGTCTCCCGCGAGCCGTCATGCGGCGTCGTGATGCGGGCCGGCACCCATCCACGCCGGCATCACGCCGCGCTGGTACGCCGAGCACACGATCGCCGCCAGCGAACAGTCCTCATCCAGCATCAGGCAGCGCAACGCGAACGCCACCGCTCGACTGTCGCCCATCCACCACATCACATACGCCAGCACGGCCAGCGGCTGCACGCTGAAGCTCTCCGGAACGCGATCGGCCATGGCCACGAGCATGTCGGTGCCGGCCCGGCATCTCGGTTCGTCGGGCCGGCGTCGCTCGTCGAAAAACGCGCCCTGCAGCTCCCTGCACATACGGCTCTGCACATCCGGCGCATGCGAGCGCGACGCGAAATCCATCATCGTGCGCTTGTCGGCGCAGGTGTCCCCGGCCACCAATGACATGATCAGGGCGTCCCTGATCGACAACGTCACCGTCATTCCCACCACCAGCGCGGCGATCGAGGCGTCATCGATGGCCCGCGGCTGCGCCGACAGGCCCGCCAGCCAATGGTCGAACGGCTCATCGGCCCATTGCGCGTCCGCCGCCACGGTGCCGCTGAGCTTGCGGCGCTCGCAGTATTCATCGCGCATGCGTCTGAGATCGTCCTCGCGCAGCATGTCATCGTCCGCGACCGCCTCCGCATACCGGACGGCCTGCGTGTTCGTCTCCTGTCCCATATCGTGGTCCCCCTTACCGGTCCCATCCACCGCCGGCGCACGATGCCGGCGACCGCCGCCCCCGCGACGGGATACCATCAACTATGCCGTATCGGGCCGGTTTTCAGGGCGAAATCCAACCTATGTGGTCGAAGGCTTGTCAGGCTTGCAAATCCGCAGTTCTTGTATTCGTAAAACCCTGTGGATAACCTCTAGGTATGACTGTTTCATCTGATTTGGCCCTGATCGAGTCCCGCATCGCCGACGCGGTGGACCGTTTCATGGCGCTCGACGCCGACGACACCATCGAAGGCCCGTGCCTGACCATATCCCGCGAGGTCGCGCGTCAGGCCCTGGTCTCCAGCGAAGGCGGCAAGCGGCTCAGGGCGTTGCTGGCCCTCCACGCCTTCGACGCGACCGACCCGCAGGGGCATGACGACGATGACGCCCATGCCCGCAGACGCGACGCGGTGCTCGACCTGGCCTGCGCGATAGAGGTCTTCCAGACCGCCGCGCTCGTCCATGACGACATCATCGACGACTCCGACCTGCGACGGGGCAAACCCGCGGCCCACAAGGCGCTCGGCACGACGTCGCACAGCGCGTCGCTCGGCCGAGGACTGGGCATCATGCTGGGAGACCTTCTCGCCACCGCCAGCGTCGACATCGCCCATGCCGCGGCGCAACGGATGCCCCGGCCCGACATGATCGTCTCGACGTTCCTGCGCATGCACCGCGAGGTGGAGATCGGGCAGGTGCTCGACCTCGCAGTTGAGTTGTCTCCATTGGACGAGCCGGAACGGCTCGCACGGGAATCCATGAACGTGTTCCGATGGAAGACCGCCAGCTACACGACCATCGCGCCCCTCGAATTCGCGCTTCTCGCCTCCGGCCGAGACCCCAGGCGGGCACATGCCGACGCCATGGCCATCGGACTGCCGCTCGGCCAGGCGTTCCAGCTCGCCGACGACCTGCTGGACGTCATCGGATCCAGCAGATCCACCGGCAAGCCCGTGGGAGGCGACATCAGGGAGGGCAAGCGCACCGTGCTGCTCGCGGACGCGATCAGCGGCGCCGACCAGAGGCAGCGCCGCACACTGATCGACATGTTCTCGTCGCAGTCGCGGGGCGACGACGACGTACGCCGGTGCATCGAGCTGTTCGAAGGCACCGGCGCCATCGACCGATCCCGCCGGCGCATCCGCGCACTGTGGCAGGGCACGCTTCATGCCATAGGGGACCTGCGGCTCCCACCGCAGGACGAGCGCACGCTCACCGAGGCATGCATGAGGTTCATCCCGATCATCAAAGCGTAGAGTTTTCGCCAACGTATGTATTGGAAATGCCGTTTTCCAGCAGAAAGAACCTTACGATACAACCATGAGTGAAGTCGCAGCCACGTCGCAAGAGCCGCAGGGACGAATGATAGAGGGGCGATACCGCGTCATACGCAAAATCGCCGAAGGCGGCATGGCGACCGTGTACGAGGCGGAGGATACCAGGCTCGAACGCCGCGTCGCCATCAAGATCATGCACATGCAGCTGGCGCAGGGAGCGCACCGCGAGCAGTTCGTGGAACGGTTCCACCGCGAGGCCAAGTCCGCCGCGGCGATCGCGAACCCACATATCGTGCAGGTGTATGACACCGGCGAATTCAATGGGCTGGACTATCTGGTCATGGAATACGTTCATGGCGTGAACCTGCGTCACGACATGAACCTGCAGGGCACGTTCAGCGTGCGCGAGATGCTGCGCGTCATCTCCGAGACGCTGGACGGACTGGCAGCGGCGCACCGCGTGGGCGTCGTCCACCGCGACATCAAGCCCGAGAACATCCTGATCAACGACCGCGGGCACGTGCAGATCACCGATTTCGGTCTGGCGAAGGCCGCGTCACAGGCGACACTGTCGACCACCGGCATGCTGCTCGGCACCGCCGCGTATCTGGCGCCTGAAATGATCGAGGACAACAAGGCGACCATGCAGGGGGACCTGTATTCCGTGGGAATCATGGCTTGGGAGATGCTCGCCGGCGACGTGCCGTTCACGTCGGACAATCCCGTCACCATGGTGTTCAAGCACGTGCATGAGGACGTGCCGTCCCTGACCTCGACCTGCACGGGCATCAACCAGCAGGTCGCCGATTTCGTCTCGCATTTGACCGCCCGCGCCGTCGAGGCACGGCCCGCCGACGCATCCGACGCCCTGCATGAGCTGCAACAGCTGACCGCGAACCTGCCGATGGACGCATGGCAGTACCGCAAGCCCGCCGACGTAGGCACCGGCGGCGATACCGAGGAGCCGACCGCCCCCGCGCTGGTGGGCGCCATCCCGGCCCCGCCCGCGCCGCCGCTGTTCGATTCGCGCACCGGCACCGCCCCGCAGACCGGCACCGCCCCTGCCACGGCCCGTACTTCGGTGATGCCTGAAGGCACCGCCCCCCAGGACGTCTCCGCCACCCAGGTAATCACGCCGCAGGATCCCGCACTCACCATCGGGCTGATGGACGCGCGCCCGCTCGATGACCAAGGCTCGGAGCCCGCCAAGCGCAAGCGCTCGAAGAAACCCTTGATCATCACGCTCGTGGTGGTGCTCGTCGTGGCGCTCGTCGCCGGCGCAGGCGGCTCATGGTGGTATTTCCTCGGTCCGGGCAGCTACTGGACGCTGCCGCAGCCCACCGACATCTCCTGCAAGGAGAACATCGAATGCTCCATCGTCGGGGCGAAGTGGAGCGATTACCAGAGCACGCTGAACGTAGCGAACATCCCGTTCACCTCCTCCGAGGCGTACAGCGACACCGTCGCCAAGGGGAACATCATCTCCGCCGACCCGCAGAACGTCGGCACCCATATCAGCAAGCGCCACAACGGACGCATCACGGTGACGGTGTCGCTTGGCGTCAAGCAGGCGACCATCCCCAGCGACATCGCGGATCCGACGTCGGCCGATGGCAAGGATCCGATCAAAGCGCTTGAGAACGCCGGATTCACCAACATCAAACGCGATGACTCCTCAGCCGAATATTCGATGACGCTGCCGGAGGGAGCCCTGCAAAGCATTTCCGAGACGCCCGGCTCGACCCTGGACCACAACGCCGAGATCACCGTGGTACTGTCCAAGGGACTCATGCCGGTCACCATGCCGGACATCGTCGGCAAGACCAAGGACGAGGCCATGACCGCCCTCGACAACGCGAAGCTCAAGACCACCGTTTCGGAGGAGTACAGCGACAGCGTCAAGTCCGGCAGTGTCATCTCCGCCTCGCCCGACTCCGGTACCGAACTGCATTGGGGCGACTCCGTGAAGCTGACCGTATCCAAGGGGCCCGAGACCGCGGACGTGCCGAACCTCGTCGGCAAGAGCAAGAGCGACGCCATCAAGACGCTGGAATCCCTCGGTTTCGAAGTCAAGACCGGCGGCTTGAACATCCTCGGCCTGGTGCAGCAGCAGAGCGCCACCGGCAAGACGAGGCTGCGCGACACGAACGGCAACAAGACCGTCATCACGCTCACCGTCGTGTGACGGCGGCGCGCCGGCATATACCGGCATATACGCGAAGTGGCTCCCCCTCTATCAGTTTGAGAGGGGGAGCCGCTTCGTTCGCGTTCGGGATCGTCGGTCAGTGGCCTTCGCCGGCGGTTGCGGCTTCGGCCTCCTGCCGGGCCTTGAGCTCCGCCTTGACCTTCTGGGCGTACTCGTCCACGTATTCCTGTCCGCTGAGCTTTCGGATCTCGCTGACGAGATGGTCGGTGAGCGCCCGCACCTCCTCATGGGTGATCTCGTCGGCGTCCTTGCGATCCACCGGGATGGGCTTGCCGTATATCACCTTCGTCTTGCCCTTCGACGGGATGACCTGACCGGGATGCTGTATCTCGCGCGTTCCCACCAACGCGGTCGGCACCAGCGGGCAGCCGGTCTCCAGAGCAAGGCGCGCGGCACCGGTGTGGCCCCGGTACAGTCGCCCGTCAGGACTGCGCGTGCCCTCCACGTGGATGCCGAACAGGTGGCCTTCCTCAAGGATCTCACGGGCGTGGGCCAACGCGCCCAGCGACTTCGAGCCGCCGGAACGGTCCACGGGGAACACTCCCACCGACGTGAACCACCATTTCTTGAACCGGCCCTTGATGCCCTTGCCTTCGAAATACTCGGCCTTGCCCATGAAATGCACCATGCGCGGGCAGGTGATGGGTATCAGCGCATCGTCGATGACCGCCAGATGGTTCGCGGCGATGATGGCACCGCCTTCACGCGGCACGTTCTCCAGTCCGATCGCCGTCGGTCCCATACGACGACGGGCAATCCAACCGAAACCTTTGACAAAGAACCAGTACAGCACGATGACACCTCCCAAGTTTGGCCGTCCGCCTGATTACAGTAGGACGGTATGACCGATCATCACGATAGCAACCACAACGATACCAACGCGGGTGAAGAACATCCAAACACCACTCCGCGCGCCGGACATGACGGGCATGACACAGGCTCCAACGCCGGCGACGATCTCGACTGGGCCGCCTTCGCCGCGGAGCATGCCAACGACCTGCAGGACGTCGAGCGCTCGCGCAACGCGCGGCGCTTCGAGAAGCATGCGCAGCGCAAGGAGAAGGAGGCGCTGCTGTCGGTCGACGATCTGGACGCCGGCACGTTCACCGATGACAAGGTGCCGCTGCACCAGCGCGGCCCCCGCGACCATGGTGGCCGCAGCTGGCTCGATACCGATGACGTCATGGACGAGTACGGCGATGACTTCGTGCCGCCGAACCCGAAAATCGGCCGCGTGAACGCCTCGAAGCTGGTGTTCTGGATCCTGCTGGTCGCAGGCGTCGCGGGTATCATCGCATCCGTGTTCGTACCCGCCCTGGCGACGTTCCTGGGCTCCATATTCGGTCTGTGCGCGCTGGTCGGCGGCGCCGGCCTCATCCTCCAACACAAGGGGCACACCGAGACACGCACCGACATGTTCGACGACGGCGCGCGGGTGTGACGACGGTGCCCGTCCTCATCGGACGGGCACCGCAATGGTCAGGCCTTGGACTTGGCGGTCTCGATCCACTTGCCGAACAGGGCCGCGGCCTTGCCGGAATCGACGGTGTTCTCGGCGAGCGCATACGCCTCACGGAACCGCTCGGCGAGTGTGCCGTCGCCGACCAGGTTGCCGTCTGCCACGATGGCGGACGCAGCGTTGAGCAACGCGGTGGTGCGTGACGGGATGTCCTTGCCGGCCAAGAAGTCCGTGAACGCGGCGGCGTTCACATCGGGTTCGCCGCCCTTGAGCTGCTCGACGGAGATCTTGGCAAGACCCAGATCCACGGTCGGGTCGAAATCGGTTTCGGTGACCTTGCCGTCGCGAATCTCCCACACGGAGATCGGGCCGGTGGGAGCAAGCTCGTCGAGGCCCTCGTGCGAGGTGTAGACCAGGCCGGACTGGTCGCGGCTGGCGTACACGGCGGCCATGATCGGACTCACCTTGCGGTTGGCGCAGCCGATGGCCACGTGCGCCGGATTGGCCGGGTTGGTCAACGGTCCCAGGAAGTTGAACACGCACGGGATGCCGAGCACGGCGCGAATCGGGCCAACAAAGCGCATGGCCGGGTGGAAGGTGCGGGCGAACGCAAAGGTGATGCCTACCTCGTCGCCGATCTCCCCGACCGCCTCGGGCTTCAGATCCATCGGCAGGCCGAGATCCTCGAGCACGTCGGCGGCTCCGCACTTCGAGGAGGCGGCGCGGTTGCCATGCTTGACGATCTTCACGCCCGCTGCAGCTGCGGCCACGGAACCCATCGTGGATAGGTTCACGGTGGCGAAGCCGTCACCGCCGGTTCCGACGATGTCGGTGGTCTCACCGGACACGTTGAGCGGCACGGCGTGGGAGACCATGGCCTTTGCGGCGCCACACACCTCGTCGGCGGTCAGTCCCAGCTGCTCCTGCATGGCGAGCGCGGCGCCCACGGCGGCCGGATCGGCGTTGCCCTGCATCAGGTCGTCGACGAACCACTCCGATTCCTCAGCGCTCAGGTGGTCTCCCCCGACCAGCTTGGTGAGAATCGACTTCCATGTGATCTCGGCCATGATGCCCTCCTTGGCGTTTCGTCACGCCGTGTGATATGTATTCGTCGCCTCATTGTAATGGCTTGTCGTTTCGTCGCCCGTGATCTTCCATATTGCAAAACATCATCGGCTCCCGTCAGCGGGAGCCACTTACTTGTCCAGCCCGGACAGCGTGCCGACAATCAGGGCAGGCAACGCGGCAGGCACTCCACGATGCCGCTACGGGAGTCCCGACTGAAACGTTATGCAGTATCCCAAGGCTTTGCCGGGCAATGGATCGGACTCGCTGCAGGGTCAATGAGATCGCCGCGTGCGTACCAGGCCTTTGCACTGATGGGCACAGAATATGGCGGACAACGCACGCGTATATCGATTGATGCGCGCGTTGTCCTGAGACGATATAGGGAACCCCAGATAGCGGCATTTTACAAACGGTAGAATTCCAACGATTTCGCGATTTGCGTCGTGGGACAACGCACGCATCAACCGATTGATGCACGCGTTGTCCTGCGGTATCGCTGTACAACACGCGCGAATCCATCAAAATCGTGCGTTGTACAGCGAATGGGGCTCGGCGAACCTCGATTCCGCGGCCCCGCGAATAATCGACGGGCTCAACCCGCGGACAAGCCCTTCCTCTCCCCCGAAAACGCAAGTGGCTCCCCTCACATCGAGGGGAGCCACTTACTCGTCTAGTCCGGAGAGCTTATCTCACTCTTCGTTCTGGCCGTGGCACATCTTGTACTTGCGACCGGAACCACACGGGCACTGCGCGTTCTTGGACGTGCCGGGGAACGTACGGCCGTCGGACCACGGGGTCTTCAGCTCCTCGTTCTTCGGGCGCTTGTTGGCGGGCACCTTGCCTTCGGCATGGCTGATCGGAGCCGGGCCGGTGATCGGCGCGGTGGCCTCGCCTGCGGCGGATTCCTTGGCGGACTGGGCGATGGCGACCTTTTCGTCGGATTCCTCCGCAGTCTCAGCCTCACCGGCGTCCTCGGCCTTGTCGACTTCGGAGCTCGCGGCGCCGACGGCCTCTTCGGCCTCATCAACGACGGCGTCATCGGACTCGATGCCGGCTTCCTCGCTCCTGGACACCTGCTGCACGTCGACGTGGAAGAGCAGCTGGACGGACTCCTCCTTGATCGCCTCGATCATGGAGTTGTACATCTGGTAGCCTTCGCGCTGGTACTCGACCAGCGGGTCGCGCTGACCCATGCCGCGCAGGCCGATGCCATCCTTGAGGTAGTCCATCTCGTACAGGTGCTCACGCCACTTGCGGTCAAGCACGGCGAGGACCACGCGGCGTTCCAGCTGGCGCAGGCCTTCCTCACCGACCTTCTCCTCAAGTTCGGCGTACTCCTCCCTGGCCTGATCGACGAGGGAGTCGCGCACGGCCGCAACGGCCTTGTCGCCCTTGAGCTTGTCGGCGGCGTTCTTGGCGGCGTCCTGGTCAAGCTCGAACGGGAACACGGTCTTGAGGGCCTTGAACAGGCCGTCCCAATCCCAGTCGGAGGGCTTGCTGGAACCCTTCTGGGCACCCTTGATGTAGCTGTCGATGGTATCGGCGATGAAGCGCTCGATATCACCGTGAATGTCCTCGCCCTTAAGCACCGCCTGACGCTCGGAGTAGATGACGGTACGTTGCTTGTTCATCACGTCGTCGTACTTGAGGACGTTCTTACGGATTTCGAAGTTGCGCGCCTCGACGGTCTTCTGCGCGGTGCGCACACCCTTCGACACGCTTTTCGCCTCGATCGGCTCGCCTTCCGGCATGCCCTTGGCCATGACGCGGGCGACGAGCTGCGTGTTGAACAGACGCATCAGGTCATCTTCCAGCGACAGGTAGAAGCGGGACTCGCCAGGATCGCCCTGACGGCCGGAACGGCCGCGCAGCTGGTTGTCGATACGGCGGGATTCGTGGCGCTCGGTGCCGAGCACGTACAGACCGCCAAGCTCGACGACCTCCTCATGCTCGTCCTTGACCTGCTCCTTGACCTCGGCCAAGGTGCCCGGCCAGCGCTTCTCGTACTCGTCCGGCGTGTCCTCGGGGGAATAGCCCTCGGACTTGAGCTTCTGGTCGGCCAGGAACTCGACGTTGCCGCCGAGCATGATATCGGTACCACGACCGGCCATATTGGTGGCGACGGTGACGGCGCCCTTGCGGCCGGCGACCGCGACGACCTTGGCCTCGCTGGCGTGCTGCTTCGCGTTGAGCACCTGATGGTCGATGCCCGCCACGTCGAGCAGCGAGGAGACGACCTCGGAGGACTCGACGGATGCGGTACCCAGCAGCACCGGCTGGCCCTTGGCGTGGCGCTTGGCGACGTCCTTGACGATGGCGGCCAGCTTCTCCTTCTTGGTGCGGAAGATGAGGTCGTCCTGGTCCTTGCGGATCATCGGCTGACGATCAGAACCTCGCCGTGGGTGACGACGTAGTCGCGGTCACGCAGGAAGAGTTCTTTGGCCTTGATGGCGTTGTTGAGGTAGCCGATGAGTGCGGTGTTGCTCGGCTCGTACAGGTTGTCGATGCCGAGGAAGTCCTCGACCTTGGTGATGCCCGGGTCGAGCACACCGACGACCTTCTTCTTCTCGTCGACCTCATAGTCCTCGTCGCGGGTCAGCTTCGGCACGAGACGCGCGAACTGGCGGTACCAACGGGTCACGTCGCCCTCGGCCGGGCCGGAGATGATCAGAGGGGTACGGGCCTCATCGATGAGGATGGAGTCGACCTCATCGACGATGGCGTAATGGTGGCCGCGCTGCACCAGATCGGCCTTCTCCCACGCCATGTTGTCGCGCAGGTAGTCGAAGCCGAACTCGTTGTTGGTGCCGTAGGTGATGTCGGCGTTGTACTGCTTGCGGC
>PPYF01303828.1_pt1 | contig 43024 bp, 42 predicted proteins | sample 1559871 | NCBI WGS metagenome assembly PPYF01 (sample SAMN08240021, study PRJNA423297) | Human gut metagenome, whole genome shotgun sequencing project.
CTGCGCTGTACCAGAAGAACAACGACAAGAAGGGCGTCGTCGTCTGCAACATCGGCGATGCGTCCCTCGGCTGCGGCCCGGTTTACGAGGCCATGAACTTCTCCGCCATGGACCAGTTCAAGACCCTCTGGGAGGAAGGCCGCAAGGGCGGTCTGCCCATCATCTTCAACGTCTTTGATAACTTCTACGGCATGGGCGGCCAGACCATGGGCGAAACCATGGCCTACAATATGCCCGCCCGTCTCGGCGCAGGCATCACCCCGAGCCAGATGCACGCCGAGCGTGTCGACGGCTGGAACCCGCTGGCTGTCATCGACGCGTACAAGCGCAAGATGGAGCTGATCAAGAATAACGAAGGCCCCGTCCTGCTCGACGTCGTGACCTATCGTCTCGTCGGCCACTCCACCTCCGACCAGAACGCGTACCGCACCAAGGAGGAGATCGAGGACTGGCGCAGCCATGACCCGATCGTCAAGTTCCGCGAGGCCCTCGTGGAAGCAGGCGTCGAGTCCGACGAGTTCTTCGCCAAGCTGCTGCAGGACACCGCCGACCGCATGACCATGATCTGCCGCGCAGCCGACGACAAGGAGATCTCTCCGTATGTCGACTTCGACAAGAACCCGGACTATCTGGCGAACCTCATGTTCTCCAACGAGACGGTCCGCTCCATGGGCGCGCCCGGTCAGAAGCTGAACGTCACCGGCCCGAAGGAGAGCTGCAAGCGCTACGCAGACCTCGCCAAGAAGGAGCACTATGCGTTCGATAAGGACGGCAATAAGTTCTCCGACATGAAGGTCTACAACATCCGCGACGCTATCTTTGAGCCGCTGATCAACAAGTATTACGAGGATCCCACACTCGTCGCCTATGGCGAAGACGTGCGCGACTGGGGCGGCGCATACGCCGTCTACCGCGGCCTGATGGACGTGATCCCGCACTCCCGCCTGTTCAACTCCCCAATCTCCGAGGCTGCTATCGTCGGCACCGCCGTCGGCTATTGTATGTGCGGCGGCCGCGCGGTCGTCGAGCTGATGTACTGCGACTTCCTGGGCCGCGCAGGCGACGAGGTCTTCAACCAGATGTCCAAGTGGCAGGCCATGTCCGCCGGTATTCTCAAGATGCCGATGATCCTGCGTATGTCCGTCGGCGCAAAGTACGGCGCGCAGCATTCTCAGGACTGGGTCGCCATTGTCTCCCACATCCCCGGTCTGAAGGTCTTCTTCCCGGCTACCCCGTATGAGGCCAAGGGTATCATGCAGGCAGCTCTGAACGGCACCGATCCCTGCGTCATCTTCGAGTCCCAGCGTATCTACGGCAAGGGCGAAGAGTTCCACGAGGGCGGCGTTCCCGCCGAAGAGTACGAGTGGGCCCCCGGCGCGGTCAATAAGGTCCGCGATGGCAAGGATCTCACCATCCTCACCATCGGCGCAACGCTCTACCGCGCGGTCGACGCAGCCAAGACGCTCTCCGAGAAATACGGCATCGAGGCCGACGTCATCAATATGCCGTCGCTTGTCCCGCTGGATTATACCGACCTCATCGCGTCCGTCAAGAAGACCGGCCGTGTCGTCCTGGCCTCCGATGCCTGCGCAAGAGGCACGTTCCTCAACGAGATCGCGGAGAATCTGACGAATATGTGCTTCGATTATCTGGATGCGCCTCCCGTCGTCATCGGCGCGCGCAACTGGATCACCCCGCCGCACGAGTTCGACAAGTATTTCTTCCCGTATGCCGAGTGGATCATCGACGCGGTCAACGCCCGCCTGATCCCGCTGGAGGGCTACACCTCCACCACCACTCCCGACGAGGCTGAGATCATCCGCCGCAACAAGCTGGGCGTGTAAAACCAGAGATCCCCGCGCAGATCCAATCTGCGCGGGGATTTGAAAGAAAGCCTTGACAAACGTACCAAACGCCGCTATAATATCTATGTTTTCCGGGGCATAGCACCGCACGGGAAACAGCACAGCTTCATAAATGGGCCTGTAGCTCAGCTGGGAGAGCGAACGGTTCAATTCTATGCCCCCAAATTTGGGGATGTAGCGCAAGCGTCCGGCAGATGGTTCGCATCTATGCCGCCAAAAAAGTCAATAAGGGCCTGTAGCTCAGCTGGGAGAGCGTTCGGTTCGCATCCGAGAGGTCGAGAGTTCGAGTCTCTTCAGGTCCACCAAAATGTTCGGAATTTTCTTGTTTTTGCAGAAGATTCCGAACTTTTTTGCATCTTTCAAAATCAGACGCTCTCAACAGTCGCAATTCTGCCACCATTCGGTTCGCATCCCACACAAAGCCGTCTGAAATCAGCAAAGGAAACACGAAATTCAACCTCCAAACGGTAATCCCGGTACACATAGACGGCCTTGATAAGCTGCGACACAATCATCTTCTTTGCTTCAAAGGTGCAGTTGTCGTAAAGGTCAGCCCAGCTTTCCAGCTTTTCAAATTCGGCCTGTTCCTGCGCGGCGCTTTCCAGTTGACGTTCCATGTCGGCTTTTTGTGCGTCTACCTCCTGCGAAAGTTCTGCGATTTCTTCTTTGCATTTTGCAACAAGGCTGTTCAGCAGGTCAACATTCAAGCGGCTTTTGCCACGAATGACATTGATCGTTTCGGCTTCATAGTCGGAAAGTTCCTTTTGCTTTTCCTCCAGCCGCATAGCAGACATTTTGTAGCGGCTTCTGGCAAACGCTGTGGCCTTTTCGTGCTGCTCGGCTATCAGACTATCCTTGGCGGAAACGCGGATTCTGGAGAGTTGGTAGCGCACCAGAGCGTCCACAATTTCATCCAGCTTGATAACGCCGTAGCCGGATTGACCGTCGCAGAGGTCAGGATGCCGGGCCTTAAAATGGCATTGATAACGGCTTTTGACCTGATTGCGCACCGTTCCATCTTTGCGGATATACTTCTTGCCGGAGGTCGTCAGCGTCAGCCGGTTTTTGCAATGTCCGCAGAAGATGTTCCCTACCAACAGAGAACTGCCGCGCAGATTCAGCGGCGTATCCGCATGGTGCGTTGTGCGTTTTTCCATTAACTCCTGCGCTCGTTGAAAGGTCGCTTCGTCCACGATCTGAAGCTCGGGAATGATTTCCGATTCCGCGTTTCCATTTGAAATCACACCCGTGTATAGCTTGTTCTTTATCATGCGGACGATCGTTGTATTCGGAATCATGGAACCGTCTGCGCGGCGAATCCCATTTTCCAAAAGGTAGTGGGAAATCCGTTGAGCGCCGCAGCCTTCGTTGACGTATTTGTAAAAGATGAAACGCACGATTTCTGCGGCGTCCTCGTCGATTACAAAATCGTTGACCTCTTGATTCTTCTTGTTGATCCGTCCCTGCTTCTGGAGCTTGTAGCCAAATGGTACAATGCCGCCGGTGAAGCAGCCGTCCTTTGTAAGCTGCTCCATGCGGGTTTTCACGCGCACGGAGGTCTTGATGCTCTCGCCGGATGCCTGCCAGTAGCGGATATAGTTAAGCAGCTTGTCAACATGATTGTCGAACCGCTGCTGCCCCTCTACGGCGCTCCAAACTTCAACACCATTACGGACAAACCACTCTACGACAAAGGGCGTTTCGTCATCTCTACGGCCGAGACGGTCAAACATATAGACAAGCAGAATGTCAAAGCTCCCGGCAACGGCTTCCTGCTGCAATTCCTGCATGGCGTCACGCTCTTTTGCAGATTTTTTGAAACCGGATACGCCTTTTTCGTAAAACTCATTTTGTAAAACCCAGTCAGGGTGTGATGCGATGAACTCCCGGCAGTATTGCCGCTGCATGGGAATATCATCTTTTTCAACCTGACCGATTGTTGATACGCGATATAAGCAATTTACTCGTTTCTTTTGTTCCATAACATACACTCCATTCTGAGAAAACGTGTGTATGTCCTTGTTCGCTATTTGATTTTCAAGGTACATTTTATAGTGCAATTATAGCATATTTCGGATAATTTATCAAGTTTTGCAGATGTTATTATAAAATCCATAGGAGAAAACCGAACGTTTCAGCGCTTCTGTAATATGCGGGTCATCTTGCTCTGCATACTTTACAGAGATTGCGACACCGCCGAAAGATAAGATTTCTTCCTGCTTTTTCGGCTCGGATTCTTCGATCTGTTTGTCCATAGAAGAACCTCCAGAATAAATATTGTTTTTCTCATAGGTCAGACAGACGGCAGTGGCAAACTGCTCCATAGGCGTTGCACCTCCCTCCATGCTGATGGCGGGGCGTTCCATTCTGTGACGTATGGCTAACGCAAGTATCATTGTTCTTTGTATGCGGTCGTCGCACGATCCAGCCATGAATCGCTCTCCATGCCGGTGTTTCTCGCTCCGCGCCGGAACCGGTATCACCTCCCATTCCGCGCAGCCCCGCGCACCCATTGGCTCGCACATACAAAAACGTATCTGTTGACCCTATTCAGTTGTCAAGCGGGATTGTCAGCCCGCAAAAGCGTATTTATAACAATGCGCTTTTCCAGAATGGCAATCGAGTACATTGCTGCGGACTGCTGCCCCGCAGACTGGACAGACCTGCCCGTCTTACGCAAACGCCATGCCGCATAATCACATAGGTTTCAGATTGCGAACAAATTACGTCTCACCGTGGGACGTATTTCGACAGATTAGGACTCAAATAATGCTCAACACAGTTAACCATTCCGGTCTGCCCAAAGCTTTGCCGAAATCAATGAAATCAGTTCCTTTGCAGTGGGAGGGTCCTCAATCCAGTATGCACGCAGCTCTCGCCTACGACCGTTTTGCCAAATGTCTTTGGCTGCGCGGTTCAACGCCCGCGAAACTGCTTCGTTGGTGCGCTTTCCTGTCCGCTTGCGGACTTCATTGCAGATGAAGTGCATTTTCGGCATATTTGGTTGATGATCGATTGCAACGTCAATCGCATGACATAAAATGCAGTAACATTCTTTTCCGCGTGTCTCGACGATGGAGTATATAGCGTTCTGAACATCTTTCATGTTATACATTCCTTTCCCGTTCGAGCTGATATAAGCATAATACATTTTTACATACTTTTCAGGGTTTTTGACAAACTTTGACCTTCTTAGACAAACTTTGAAGAACAAAAATAAAGCAGAGAGCAAACTGTTCCGATTATACCTTCCATCCTATGATCTGCGTTGATTATACGGTTAGATAAAAAGAAAAGGCTTCAAAATACAATGGGAAGTCATTTTGAAGCCGTTGCCTGAAGATGAAAAGAACCCGGCTGCATAATTTACGCAGCCGGGTTCTTTTGGAAGATTGGCAATTGTACTTTACACGCCACAAGGTGGGGAAAATCACGTATTGGAATCTTTTGGATGCCTATCCGCTTCTGTTTTGCTGTCCAATTCGTTGTGCCGCATGGGACGCATCGGCTGATAGGTAAGGCCAAGGCAATCGGGCGGCCATTTCTTCATATCACGGCGGATCATGTCCTTCGCAAGTGATTTCGCAAGAAGCTTCATTTTTTTGTTTTCCATTGTTTACATATCTCCTTTTCATATATCTGCTTTCCGTATTCCATTATTAGTAAAAAGGCAGTAAAGCCTAGTCCGAGTGCAAGTCCATTGGCGAAGGCATAGAACTGCATGCTCAAACTCAGAATTAGCGCCATATCCAATATTAGCACGGTTAGCATTGCCATATGTTTTGATGCTGCCAGTTCTTCCTTCGTCATGTGAAGGTTCGGATGATCGTAAGGGGCAAACAAGAAAATCGTGATGGTTGACGATGCAAGGATCCAGAGGAGTGCAATAGCTCTCAAATTCGGTAAAATCAGCAAAAACAACACGCATTCGCTACAAACAGAAAACAGCAAGCAGCCCGCAAAAGTTTTTGAATGATAGCCATTTGTGCGTACACGAAGCAGGAAAAAACTCAAATAAAATGCAAATGACGCAGAAAATGAAGAAAGCAACCATCCTAATGGGAATAAAAAGCAGAGCGTAATTAGTTTTTCGCAGCGTTGCACAAGGCCATATGAGAACCACTCCGCATCGCTCGAGGATATGATATCTTTTCGCACACAGTATTCTGTAAATTGCGCAATCACATTCATTTCTAATCATCACCTTACGCGTTTGATTATATCGGGTTTTAGATTGCTTTCAACGATTCCGACATCAAAACAGGTTTTCGCGGCACGAACGCGGAAATTTCGTCCAAACAGTAAAACCGCTGGAACGGAGCATGTGCTTCTGCACTTCTCCGGGCCCAGCGGTTCACTACCAGTTATTCTTCTAATTTGGTTGGAATTTCTGCCGTGAACTGAAACCAACCGTCTTCATAATCGTATACATACTCTGCGTGTAGGCTAGCAAGAATACGGCAAACGCTAGGAAGCCCAAAGCCGTGTTCGCTTGCGGATAATTTCGTTGTTGCAATTCCGTGTTCTGTAATGAGAACCGGAGGACTGGTATTCCGAATCGAGAGAAAAAAACCGTTTTTTTCAAGTATTGTGCATTGGATCTGGCGTCCTGTTTCTATCCGTCGGCACGCTTCAATTGAGTTGTCTAACAAGTTTGACAGCAGAACGACCAGTTTACTTGCGGATAACTGGATGCTGGAAAGATCGTTGATACAAAACTGCATCTCAATCTGCGATTCAATCGCTGTCTGATATTTCTGATTCAAAATGGCATCGATAATCGGATGATGTGTATTCACAATCAAAATTCGGCTCGTTTGCGCTTGGTTCAACTCCTGAACGTATTTCGCTGCAGTTTCATAGGCTTTCTGCGAGAGCAAGTCAGAGATGGTACATAGATGATTCTGAAAGTCGTGTGTGCTTTGACGCTGCTGTCGATATGCCTTGTCTAAGGCAAGAATACTGGCGGTTTGAATCTCCATCTGCTGAGATAAGATGTTATTCTGCTGCTTTACCTCTGTATCACGCTCAATCAGCGAGACAACATAGACAATTGCCACATTGGCAATACCGAGAAAGATACAGAAAAATGCCACCGGCTGCGTGAGTTCCCGTTGATCTCTACAAATCAGGAATAACGCTATCAGCATAAAAAGGCTTGTCAATGGAAAGAAGCTGACAAGCAGCATCCATTTGGGGCGCAATGGGTGAATTCGATGAAATGGATGTAATCGTGTGATAAGCCACGCCAGAAAAACGGACAGGATTTTTCCAGCTGTCACCAGCACGGTATACATTCCTTTTTTCCAAACCAGTTCGTCCAGACTGACTCCTAAAACAGTTGACGCACAAAAAAGAATAATTGCGTCCATTGCGGCTATCATGATATAGTCCAGCAAGCCGATGAAGATACGCTGCTCCAAACGACCCTTAAACAAAAAGACGATCAGGCAAAGGCCAAAGGCAAGCGCACACAGCCTGCGCGCAAGGGACGGTATCGTAAGGCTTTGATTTAACAATGACAGAGTGCAAATACAAAGAGCGGTTAGAATCGTTTGCTTGCCATTGTATCGGTATGGTAAAAAAGCGGATGCGAACAGGAAAAAGGCTACGCATTCCAGAACAAACCACAGCGTACTAATTATGTATTCCATGTCTGTGCACCTTTCCACAGCAGATATGCCCGTTTGATCTCCCTATAGTTTTTTTCACTGACGGGCAATTTCAAGCCGTTTTCAATGACAACCTCATTGCATTGGAGCTTCTTGATATGGCGCATATTTACCAGATAGCTTTTCTGGATACGCAAAAAACCAAGCGGCTGGAGTTTTTCTTCAAAGCTCTGCAAGGATGAATAGCAGCTGTACTGGTCAAAATTTCCGCAGAGCATATGGATATGTACCGTGTGTTTTTCAGATTCAAGGTAAAGAATATCATCGCCTGCCAAATTGATGATCTCGCCGTTATTCTGAATGGAAACGACCTCGCGCTTGGTTGTAAAATGCTCCACCGCCTGTGAGAAATAGGCTTCCAGCTTTGCGTCCACATCTGTTTTCAGAAGATACCGGAATGCGCGCAGTTCATATCCTTCAGGCGCATATTCAACATAGCTTGTGACAAAGATGATAATTGCGTCATTTCTCTTCTGCCGAAGCCGTCGGGCCAGATCAATACCGGCGCCGCGCCGGTTTCCGAAATCGATATCCAGAAAAGCAATGTCGTAGGGCTGCAGGATAAAACCGCTCATGTCATCCCTCGTATATGCTCCAATCTGGATGTTGAGCTGTTTCTGGGCGGCATATTGCATGAGAAGATGCTCCATCTTTGATAAAAAGACTGGGTCATCATCGGCAAGTAAAATTCTAAGCATACGGTTCCCTCTTTGTGTTCTTCCAAAGACTCCTATTTTTTGAAACGCTGAGTTCATAATACTGTTTGCAGCCATTGAATCAACCCTCCTATGCCGGAATTTCTGTATAATTGTATTTATTATACAACAAAGTACATAAATACTGAATACCATTGTTGTAGACTAAAGAAAACTGCGTGGTGGGGAGTATCAATGTACGATTTTGGCTTGCGGCTAAAGAAATTACGGAAATCAAGAGGGTTGACACAAAAAATGCTTGCAGAACGCATAAACAAGAGCGTTTCAGCTGTGAGCAGCTATGAATCAAACGTGCAGCTGCCGCCGCTTGATGTGTCAAAGAGCATCGCGCTGGCGTTAGGGATATCAATTGACTATCTGGTTGGAAACGAGGAAACACCCACCTATACAGCGAAGGACTTGACGGAACCTCAAGCGAAATTGTTAGATGAACTGATTTCGGAGTTTCGCTGCCCCACGAACCGGTCTCCACAGCTATCTGAACAGCAGCTTCAAATATTGCAAAAGCTGATTGCACTATTCACAGATGCTGACTGACATATGTTTATCATCGATTTTCAAAAAGTCTCCGCAGGGCTGAGCCTTGCGGAGACTTTTTGCGCCGTGCGACCATCGAGAATTCTGCTTTCGTGACGAAAAAACCATCATTCGTGCGCGATTTGTTGAAGTGCATTTTGGCGTAGGTATAATCGGTACCAGAAACGATACGCAAAGGGGTGATTCCAGTGGGCTATAAATAATCGATCATCATGAGCAAGCGGAGTAACGTGACTCCACCCCACCAACTAATACTGACTATGAGGTGAAAGAAATGAAGAAAAGACTTTTTGCTATCGTACTGGCACTGGCGCTTGCTGTGTCGATGATTCCAACCTGCTTTGCGTACTACACTGCATCTGATACTAAACCAACACCGTCTCAGCCTTGGTACGGAATCGTGAAAGCGGAAGAGGGTTGCAATATCCGGCAGTCAAATGCGGAAGACAGTACCTACCTTGGTTCTCTCACAAAGGGAACGTACGTCCATATCGTAGGAAAGAATTGGAACTGGTACGAAGTTCAATATACAAATACCGGATTGACAGGCTACATTCGTTCGGATTTGCTCAGTGTAATGGGCAGCCCGCATTACTATGTTGTTGCAAAGTCGGACGTCCGGTTCCGGTCTTCGCCCTCTACGTCTGGCGATATTTACGCCACGATTTTTAATGGAGAATCTTTCCCGAGAAGATTCAACTCTGGGAACTGGGTATGCGGCGTATATGCTATCCACACAGGCTATTCCCACGGTGACTATGTCAACGGAGAGCTTAGTACAGATTAACAAGTAAACGACATGGGGCAGAGATGTCACATCTCTGCCCCATAACAGCATTAGGAGAGCCAACATGAAAAAAAGGAACAACTTCCTCAAATGCATAGGTATCGTTTTTGCGGTTTTGTTATTACTAATGCTCTGCGGGTGCAGCAAAGAAACATCTCAAAAAAACGCTGCAATCACACTGCCAGAGCAGAAGTCCTCCTCTGCAGGGCAGGCGGGCGCGATCTTTGCGCCGAGCACCGAGTTTATAAGCGCAGATGCGGCAGGCGAATATAGATACACAAAGCTGCCAACCGAAGGCTACCGTGTTCGTTCTGTTTTCCCAGCAAGCGGAAACTTTGTTTATGTGGTCGCTACTCCATGTGATGCAAGCGGCCGGTTTCTGGTTGGAGACGACGGAATCATTCCGACGCAGCTCATCCAATACGATCTGGAGGCACAGCAGAAAACAGCTTTCTGCTACCAGCCCGCTTTGGATGGCGCACGGGACGTTGCGCTTTCCTCCGCGGCGACCGCTCTGGACGGAAGTCTCTGGGCCTTGGTTTGCCGCTTCTGGCGGGCAGACGATGGCGAATCGCTTACAACAGATTTTACGGTAGAACGCTTGGACGCAGACGGAACGGTAACGGAAAAAGTCCTGCTCGATGGCATGAACTTGAACGAAGAGCCAGAGTTTTTGATTGGCAGTGACGGCAGTTTTCTTCTTTATACCTTCTCGAACGGGATGCTTTCCAGATTTGACACCGCCGGGCATTTAACTGCGCAGGAGCCGTTCGCACTGCTCACTGAAAAATTTGCAGCGGATTCTGACGGACAGGTGTGGTTCATCGCAGACACAGAAGAAGGCGCGGCGCTGCAAGTCGTGGGAAGTGAAAAGCAGATCCCGATTTCCGGTATCTCGAACGGCCTTCCCGTGCTGTGCTATGGCGCAGACGAGCCGGGCGTGCTTTATATGACGGACACCACAGCCCTTTACCGCGTACCGCTTCAGACCGGCGCGGCAGAAAAAATTGCAGACCTCGCAAAACTCAACGTCTGGGGTGGACGACCTTTCAGTCGCACGGCGAACGGCAGCTTTGTCTTTGCAGACGATTCTGCCGACATCCCGGCACTCGCTGCGATTTGCCCCAGCGTGTCCAGCGGAGAGCAAAAAACCGTGCTGACGCTTGCGACGGTCAATCCCGGTGGGCAAATCATCGCGCAGGTGCGGGAGTTCAACCGGAGCAATCGAGAGTATCAGGTGGAGATTCTGGACTTTTCCGCGCAGCTTGAGTCCAGCAGCTACATGGATTTGTTTACCATATGGAATACCGCCATTGTGGCGGGCGACACACCGGATATGATCGATTTCTCAAATCTTCCGTGGCATAGCTTTGCAGACCGGGGGCTGCTTCTTGATCTCAACACGATTTTGCCGCAGGAGGATATTCTGCCGTGGCTCTGGAAGTCCGTTTCCTACAACGGTGGCAATTACACCTTCCCCGGATGCTTCACTGTTGAAACCCTCGTTGGAAAGCAGTCGAAGCTTGGAGACCGCCAGCACTGGACGGTGCAGGAGTTTCTTGATCTTTCCAGTTCATCCGATATTCCCATGTTTTCCGGCATGAGCCGGGAGCTGTTCCTTTTCTATATGGAACAGTATCTTCTCGATGCGTTTTTGGATGAAGAAACAAAAACGTGCAGCTTTGACTCGGAGGAATTCCGGGCGCTGCTGGACTATGCCGCCACGCTGGACGAACCGGAGGAGCTGGGGTTTGAAGTAGAAAACTCCATGCTTTTGATCCGGCGTGATCTGGCGCTGGCAGAGCCGCTCATCCTGAGCAGTGTCGGGCAGATGCACAGCACGGAAAGCTACACTGTGGGAGAGCCCCTTGCATGGCTCGGCTGGCCCGGGCCGAACGGAACGAAAGTCCGTCCGGATGCAGAGATCGCAGTCTTCAAAAACACCGATCACACAGACGGCGCGGCAGCCTTTCTGCAATTCCTGCTTTCGGACACCAGTCAGACGGTGCTTGGGCGCTTTGCGTTCCCGATGACGGTATCCGCGTTTGAAAGTAAAATCGCTGCGGCAATGGAAACTCGAAATACAAATGACCCAGACATTGCAACAGAGTTCACGGTAGACGGTACGGTTTACCCGGTCGTTCCGCTGTCCGAAGAAGATGCTGCGCGGTATGAAACGTTCTTTGAGAATATTTCTGCGCAAATCTATTATCCGTGGCAGGCAGCAAACATTCTGGAAGCGGAGTGCGGCGCACTTTGGGCTGGAGAACGAACCGCGGCAGAAACAGCTGCGCAGATTCAAAAGCGTATGGAATTATATCTTGCAGAGATATACAGTTAGGTTACCATGAACTATATTAGAAAAAACGTTGACTTGCCATGCTCCGGACAGAAGGCAACAACCACTGTACGTTCCTGCTACGTTGTTCTCTTTCCCTTGAGCATATAAAGCGTTCCTCTTGCAGCACTGCGTCACCTGGACTTCTTATGACCAATATAACACTCTTCCACACGGCTTTTTCCGGAAAAACCGTACTATTTGGAGAGCCCTCTCATGCTGCCCTTTTTTGAAAGATACGCTTCTACACCGCTATTTTCAATTCTGGACTGTATTGCTTGATTGTGTGTCTTGTCTTTTACATAATAATTGTCCCCTTGACGTCGTCGCGAATATTTTGTTTTTTAAGCGTCTACTCTAAGGGAACTATATCACTGCATCCATAGCCTTCACGATTCATTTGCAAAGCAATCCGGCCGTGCCGCTGCCGTGAAGCCTGCCGAGCCGGTAATGACAACGCCGTTTGCGCCGCCGCTGCAATGAACGATCAGGAGATTGCCGTCTGCGTCTTTACTGCCAACGATACCGACGTGGGAATCGTCAGGATAGAACACAAGGTCGCCCGGCTGCGCATCGCTCCATGAGATATTCGTGCAATAGCTGTGCTGTGTCGCCGCACCACCGCCGCGTCCGGGATAGTAGCTGCCGTTCGTCGCATTGTAGAATGTCCAATCGACGAACCCCGAACAGTCTAATCCGAACGGACGTACCGTGCCGATGGAGCCGCTGCCTGCGGCGGTGACTTCTGTTGGAACGCCCCAGCGGTCATCCCAGCCGAGGGTCAAAGATTTTCCGCCCCAGAAGTACGACACGCGCCCGACGAGCTGCACCGCCGTTTCCACGACGGCTTTGCGCGCCGGGTCAAGATCATCAGGCAGATTTTCAAGCAGTGCAATCGCGTCCTCCTGCGAAATGGTCAGCGACCCCATCGGGATATTTAAGCTGCCGAGATTTTCAAGCAGAATATCCAGCGCATCGTTCTGGTATTTTGTAAAAGCATATATCAGACGCATTTGCTCGGCGGTCTTGGCTGTGATCGTGATGGTCAGCGCAATCCCCGTGTGGCTGTCGTCCACATCGTCGGTCGGATCGCTGTCTGGAACGTCAACGGTCTGCGTTGCCGTCGTGATCTCGCACATATCCCAAAACACCTGACGCAATAATTCCACACGATCTTCGTCGAGCGTGAACACGTCTACGCCGTCCTCCGCGCCCGCTGTTTTGGACGCAAAAACGGCTACAACCTCGCGCCAATCCGGAGCCTGCCCGATGATCTGAACGGATACAAAATCTCCATTTTGCAGACGCTCCAGCTCTGCATGATATTCTCCCTGAATTTCCGCAATGGCTGTCGCCAGTGGAACAGTATCATCACTTTCCTGTTCGTCCGCAAAGAGAATCCCCAGCGGCGATGCAAGAAACGCGCCCGCGACAATGACGATGGAAAACACGACGAAAAGCGCCGTGCCGCCGCCCAAACTGGCGAGGGTGCTTATCAGCTCCTTGACGGCCTTCGCTGCGGCTTCGGCCAGCTTTTTCGCGGCTGCAGCGGCTGCTCTGGATGCGCGGTTGTTGCTCTTTTTAAGCATTTTTCGCTGTGCATCCTGTGTAGCTGCTTTTCGCGCACGTTTTGACGCAGTTTTTGATACAGACGTTTTTGACTGCTTCTTTGGGGTGCTGATCTGCTCTGTATCTCTCGTCCGAATATCAACGCCGCGCCGGGATTTCTCTCTCGGTGCGGCGTTTGGCTTCGGCTTCTCGCGGATGGCGGGCGGCTGCTCCAATGGTAGCGCCTGCGCCGATGCCGGCGGCTGAACAGGTGGGGCCGGTTTGCTGCCAGTTGTGACCGACTGGCGCTCCGGCGTGGTCGTAGGTGTGTCCAAAACAGGCGGCTGCGGTGCTGTGGGGGCAGCTGGTTTGGGTGGATAGATCGATTCGATGGATGGATTTTTAGAGAGCTGCGCTTGTTTTTTCGCAAAGGCTTGCTGGGCCTGCGCCTGCGGCGCGGGCGGTAAATCGTGCGCCGATGTGACTGCTGACCGCTCACGAATAGGCTGCTCTATGCCGCGGCTATAAGGTTCAGTGCCGCGCGGCGTCCATGTACCAGTCTGCTTGATATGCTGAACGTTCGACGCATTTTCTGGTGTCGGTTCGGGAGGCGGTTCACTGCGCAGCTCTGTAAACGTTGGCTTTTCGCGGATCGGTGGCGATGCGTTCTGCGGCATATCGTCCGCAAGCCGGATTTCCGGTTGCTCTGTATGAAGATGATCCCGCGCAGACGATTTTTCTGTGCGGGATTTCTTTGCTCGCTTTACATAGGCGCGGCGGCCTTGCTCTTGTGGTTGAAATTCTGGCTTGTGCTGCTGCGTCAATTCTGGCCGTATGCGTACATCCTCCATGCGTTGGCGCGGCTGTTTTTCAATCGGCGTGGTGTCGGGAATTGTCGAGCGTTCCGGCGCTTTTGTTGTGGTGGACGCCTTTGCGGTTTGCTGGATATACACACGAGGTACTGGTGGCGATACGTTCTGCGGCCGCTGTGGTTCTGACAGGGTGCGTATATCGACCATGCGCTGACGCGGTGCATTTTCTGCCGGTGCCACGGTCACTGTGGTATGCTGCGGCTGCTCCGACGTGATCGGCGGCGCTGGCGTGGCCGTTTTTGCGGTTTGCTGAACATAGGCGCTGCGGGCCTGCTCCTGCGGCGCTGGTGGCGGTGCGCTCTGTGACCGTTGCGGTTCTGGCCGGGTGCGCACATCGTCCGTGCGCTGTCGCGGCGTATTTTCCACCGATGGCGCGGTCACTGTGGTATGCTGCGGCCGCGGCTGCTCCGACGTGATCGGCGGCGCTGGCGTGACCGATTTTGCGGTTTGCTGAACATAAGCACGTCGGGCCTGTTCCTGCGGTGCGGGTGTCGGTGTGCTCTGCGGCGGTGTCGCATCCGGCTGGGTACGCGGCGCGGCTGGTCGTTCTCGCGGTGATTCCGGCGCATGGCGTGGCTGGTCGGATTGCTCCGGCTGTGAATTTGCGGAAGAATCCGCGGATTCTCTGCGGGCTGTGTGCTGGATCGCACGACGCGGCAGTTGGACAGCTTCATGGACGATTTCGCGGGCGGTCGTTTCTACCTGTTCGGTTGCTGTGCGTTCCGCATTACTTGGCTGTTCAGACTGCTTTGTACTGTCATTCAACTCTTTCACAAATTTCTGCACCATCTGATGTTGGCCGGTGGATGCAACTCGATATTTTGACTGCTTATCCTTTGCACAGTCGTTTCGTTCTCGGATGTTTAGAATGAAGGTCACCTCCATATATTTGGATTTTACTTGCCAGAAAAGGAAAATGTGATAAAATATAATTTTAGATGACAGATCTAATATTACCTTGCAACGTCAAAAGTGAAGGAAGAAATATGCTGGTACTAGATAATTCAACGATAAAAGCCGTTATTGACGAGTATGCTAAATCTGAGATACAGTCCGAAGCTGAAGTTCGTTCAAAACTGGTGGTGCCATTACTGTGCGCATTAGGGTATCCTTCTGAGCTGCGGGCTGAAGAATTTCCGGTATACGGGTTTGGTGGACGCAAAAAACTACCCGCAAAAAGCGCTGATTTTCTACTATTTTCAGATAAGGAATTTGGAGCGCATCGTAACGACACACAGAAGGACAAAGACTGGGTGCAATCACATAGTCTATTGATTGTTGAGGCAAAAAAGCCTGGCGAAATGCCCGATTCTCCAGGACAGGCACAGTTTTATACTATGTGGACAAAAGCTGTTGCCTACATGGTTACAGATGGATGTGAAATTCAGGCGTACTGTTATAGCGATATATCCGCTGATTATAGAATCATTTGCTGTACTACCAACGAATTGCCATATATTGAGAATCTCGGCATGCTCTCTTTCGATAATGTCCGAGCTATTAAAGAGAAAGAACAAGTAGCTTGGCAGGAATGTAATGCCTTGCAGAATAGCACCGAGTATCCCGTGCATATCATTACTGATGATGCTGAACTAAATCTCCCTAATGAAACATTAGCCTATATCAGAAACGCTCTGGGGCGTAATGCCGACGGCCTAAGTAACGTTCAACTGGTTGCAAAATACCTAAATGCAACTGATTCGTTTCTTCAGAATGATTTACGCTATGATATCCCAGCATATATGATAGATATTCCGCGTGGTGAGTATAAAGCAAAGCTGTATTATGATGATTTTATTTTCCCAATTATGACTGGAAAAGTTATAGAGTTTTATTGCAACGATGATTCTCGGTATGTTTTTAGAAGCAGCCATATGATGATTGTTGCTATCCTAAAAGGGGAGAAGTTAGCTCACTTTGAGATAGGATTTCAAGTCCTTGACCAAACTGTAGATGCGCGAGTAGCTGCATTTTCAACAATAGAAAAGTGCTTGAGATCCAAGTCCTTACGAATTTCTATTGAAAATACTAAAAATATTTCAATATCGCTTCCAATAAGAAGCCCTGGAAAACGGTGGCCACGAAAGCAGCAATTACTAGCTATGCTTGAATTTTGGACATTTGGTCTTTCTAAACTTAAAGAAATTGAAGAGTATTATGAAATAAAGTTTAAGCTTGCTCCTTTATCTGGATCTGATAAAGTGATGGAATTATATGATTCTATTGTTTTTGTTTATAATGGAATTATGTTAAATGAGAATTGTGACATAACTCTCCCAAGTAGTTCTTTTGATGATGACATAGTAATTGAAGAACCGTTTTTATGCCAAGAGAATGAACCCATACCATTGCAGGACAGAGTTATTCACGGCATTACTTTTCGTCCATACCGGAGTGCATTTTTGCCATGCAAAATCAGTCTTTCAGAAATAAAAAAAGATGACATTGTTCGACTCCCCGGGTGCTGTGAATATAGAATTGTAGAAACAAAATAGTTTTACGTCTCACCGTGAGATTCATTTCTTTTCCGGAATTGCGTCTCACGGTGAGATTTATTTTTGCAATACTTCTGCGATTCCCTCCATGATATACTCGGCGCAGAGCAACACGATGGATGACAAATTTTGACAGGGTGAGCCAAAGGTAATAACATGGACGGCGGGTATTTTCCCGCCGTCCAGCTTTGTTATATCGCCCAGATGCTCCATCTCCGGGAAGTGGCGCTTTGTGATGGAAATAGCGTCCGGCACGATCTCACTCGCCCAGATCGGCGTGATGCCGTGTCTGCTTGCTACCAGTGGGAACACACCGATCCCGTCAAACAAACTCCCCAACGTGATTGTCATACTAAATTTTCTCCCGGCGTTGTCGTCATTAGCCTATATAGCTCAGTATCCCTCGGAATTGTGTTGACGAAAGGCACGATGGAGCCGCCCATGCGCAGCAGACCGTGACCGGCTTCAGCGTTTGTGATGTAGCTGAGCTGCGTATCGGAAATGTGAAGCAGCTTCGACAGCTCTGCCCGGTCGGTTGCCGCCTGATTGAACAGCAGCAGAAATTCCGAGTTGGCGAACATCAGACGCGCCGTTTCGGATTTCAGACATTCTTCTACGTTCTGGCTTGCCGCTGTCAACGCAGCACCGTATTTGCGGAATCTTTTCCATGCGCGGTAAAGGATTTCGCCGGAGTATTTGTATTTGAAATATAAGTACACTTCGTCGAGGAATACCCAAGTGTATTTGCCGCGCTTGCGGTTCTCCATGACGCGGTTTTGAATGGCTTCGAGCGCAACAACAAGGGCAGTCGGACGGAGCTGTTCGCCCATCTCATAAAGGTCAAGCACAACGATCCGGTTGTTAATATCTACGTTCGTCGGATGCGCAAACACATTCAAGCTGCCCTCCGTGATAAGCTCGGCCGCCAGCGCGATTTCACGCGCTTCGGGGTCTGGCTGCTGCAAGACTTCGGTGCGCCAGTCGGACAAAAGCGGCATAGGCAGCGCACCTTTTGCGTGGAAATAGTTCTGGTAGACACTGGCTGTGCATCGGTCGATGATGGATTTCTGAGAACCGGACAGTAAGCCCGCGCCCATTTGCTGCTCCAAGATACTGGTTATGAGTTCGGATTTCATCGCAATGGGATTTTCGCCGTCCTCGTACCCGTCTTGTAGATCGAGCGGATTGATATGGTGCTGGCTGTTCGGGGAGATTTCAATGACTTCGCCGCCCAGCGCCCGCGCAATGGGCGCGTATTCGCGTTCGGCATCGATGATGATAATGTCGTCGTTGGTAGAGAGCGCGACGTTGGCAATCGTATTCTTCATCGCTACGGATTTGCCCGAACCGGACACGCCGAGATAGAACGCATGAGGTGAAATGAGCCGCTTGCGGTCGCAAATCAACAGGTTTTTAGAAATGGCATTGACCCCATAGTATAGACCGCCGGGGTCTTGAATCTCCTGCGCCCGGAACGGCATGAGGACGGCACAGCTTTCCGTGGTCAGCGTCCGCAAAGCGTGGGTGCGACGCAGGCCATACGGCAAAACGGTATTCAGGCCGTCCTCCTGCTGGTAGCGGAGAACAGAGAAACCGCAGAGCTTTTCCTGTGCGATGGATTGCAAGGTCTGCGTATCCGCGTCAAGCTGCTCCAGCGTATCGGCAATGTGAACGAGCGTCACACAGGCAAACATGAGCCGCTGATCGCGGGCAGTCAGATCTTCCAACAGGTCTTTCGATTCGGTGCGCATTTGCTCCAAGTCATACGGCACGGTCGCGGTAAAATTGTTCTGCCGATTCTGCCTTTGCTGCCAGCGCGTAATATCCGTTTCCACGCCGAGGATTCGGCTTTGCACCTCACGCACAGCTTCTTCGGTGGGAATCGGAAGAATGTCAATGGACAGCAGCAGGTTTCTGGAGAAGTCAGACAGGTCCTTTATCATTTCGTCGCTGATAAAAGATGCGTAATCGCGCATAAAAAGCACCCGTCCAAATTTGCCACCCATTTCAAAATACCCGGCGCGGAATTGCAGCCCGTCCGGGCAAATCAGGTCGCGGAAGTCGATGCCGCGCTTGATGTTCGCGGACAGGTCAAACCGGAAAGACGCTTCTTCGCCAGGTCGGAAGAAGTCATGCAGGAGCCGCAGCCGGTCAGCGCAGGAAATGGCATAGGCCCCGGAATCCAGCCGCCCAAAGCTGGCAGACAAGTTGGTATCGACGCGGCGGAAATAGGCGCGGGTCTGCTCGATCTTCCGTAAGCCGATTGACAGTGTGATGTACTTTTCCTGCACCAGATTGTTGCTTTCAGCCGCTTTGTCCAAGATGATCTGGTTGTACTCGCCGCGATAGTAGTCCAAACCGTCGCTGCACTCCGGCATGAGCATCGTGCGCTGGAAGTCAACCGGATTCAGGCGGCGGTTGATGATTGTGATTTTCGCGGTCGCATCGGTCGGCAAAGAATTGAGAACAGCACCATACGAACGGAAGATACTGCGTCAGTCGTCTAACGACGATGCGGCGTAATTTATATCCGAAAAGCGCCACGTTTTACTGTACTTCTGCCCGACCTGCCAGATACCGTCCGTATAGATGCGTCGGATGGGAATGGATTGCTGGACGCTGTGGGGAATCCGAAAAGAATCTTTTTCGCTGCGGTTTGCAGCCAACAACGATTTCATCATTCCAACGTGCCCTCCATAATGTTCGCAAACACTTCCTCATGGAGATTGACAGAATCGAACCGGCGCGGGCCTGCGCACAAGATTTCGGATTTGATAAACGCCCATAAGAATTGTTCAAGCGTCATGCCGTTGTAGTGGAAAAATCCGGCAGCGGCAACCGGCGCGGCAAGCAGCAGGCAAAGCCAGCTTGCGGCCTCTTTGCCGATGACATCGCCCAAGCCGAGATAGATACCCGCCGCCAGACCGACCGCCAGAATTGCACAGATAAACTGCCGCGCAGACAGGCCGAAAAAGATCGTTTCCCGGTGCGCGCGGATTTCCTTTGGAATTTTGACTTCTATGATAATCACCTCTGAATTGTTGAAAATTTGACAAGAAAATCGGAATATGAGATAATATTTACAGATTAAACTTGACAAAAAGGAGAATTTGTTATGGAAAGTACACTTGCTCTGTTCCGGCTAATTGGACGTCAGCTCCTGATTGTTTCGCTTGTGATTCTCAGTCTGCCTATCGTCATCCGCATCCTCTGGAAACTGCGGCTTCTGCCGCTCGGCTGCTACTTTGTGGCAACGAAACTCTTCTGGCCGCGCTGGGCGGCAGCACATAAAACCGCCTGCATTTTGATCTTCGTCGCCTGCGTGCTGTTTTTCGACTTGTGCTGGACAATCCGCTACATCCGCCAGAAGCGCGAAGAACAAATCATGGCAGAGTTTCTTCATTACTACACAAAGGATCTGAAGCCTGGCGAATCTCGAACGCTGGAATTTCTATAACGTGCAAAAGGAAAAGCGCCCAAGCGGGCGCTTTTCCTTTATTCATCCGTAACCCATAATAATCATTTTCTTCAAGATTGACAAAAATTAGCGTCCATGTTATCCTTAATTTGTAGGAAAGAGTTAGAAAGGAGAATCATTATGGCATATTTTTGGGATGTAAACGAAAAGTGTGAATTCAAACGCTTGAACGGACGACTCTATCTTTATGTTATCCACACAGACCATCCGCACAACGGCTATAAACCTCATGTTCATATTCTTGATTTATCCGATCTGAAAATAGGTGAAGCAGAAGTTGAGCGCGATATGAATAAATATTGCGGTATGGCGAAAAAATTTGGTCGCGTAGAACCTTATTAGGGAAAACGCTTCAACTATATCATCAAAGAAAAGCGCCCACGCGGGCGCTTTTCTTATGGACCTAACATTTCATGTACCAGCCGGTCAGAGCCCTTGACAAGCCCGGTCAGCACTAACATATTGAACATGAGCTGTCCGAGATACTGCCAGACCATCGTGACAGCGGGCAGCGATTCGTCCAGCGCCGTACTGCCGCCAGACAGAAACGCCGAGTAGATCACACAGGACAGCACAATGACAGCGCCCTCCATGCACACACCGACGTAGCTTCTCAAGAACGTTTGCCCGGTTCGTGAGGTCGCTTCTCCGGCGAATGATGCTAACGGAAGCGGCGCAATGGCAGTGTAGATAAAGATTTTGAAAAAACGGCCATAGACGGTCAGAATCAGCACAAAGGACAGGACGGTTATGAGTAGACTACCCAGCAGAGACACCAACCAGAGCGGAATGGATTCCAGAAAACTCACGTCCTCAATGGCTTCCACAATTTTGTCTGGCAGCGTTGCCGTCGTGGAAATTGCAGAACCAATGCCGCCCATGACGGTGCTGACCACACCGCCGCAGATTTTGTAAATCGCGGTTATCAGCTCCAGCGACGAGCCGACCGCCACCTTTGCCAGCAGGAACCGGATAAAGTGCCGCAGGGCAAATTCCGGGCGCTGCAATTCCCGGAAGCTGGCTGCCGAGCGGAACACGCCCATTGCAAAAAATAACACAAGCAGTCCGTAGCCAATTCCTACCAGTGCGTTGTGGATGCTGACAATGACCGTCCATATATCGCCGCCGCGAAAGCTCTCCGGCGTTTGCGACACGAGCGACCAGATCTCAGCCAAATGGTCATTCCAGTTGGAAAGCGCGTTTTCAAGGGTCGATACGACCCAGTTATCACTCACATATCATCACCTCCGAAATGTAGTGACTGTGTATTGACAATTTTGCACAAAAGGATATACTAAAAGAAAAGGGGGTATGATTATGAATCAGGCATACAATGTTTCATCCGCGCCGAAAACAACGACGTTTCAGATGCGCATGAATCCCGAAATCAAGCAGCGCGCCGAGCAGCTTTACGCAAGTTATGGTCTGAACCTGACGGATGCTATCAACATCTTCATCCAGCAGTCACTCAATGTGGAGGGCCTGCCGTTCCTGCTTTCGCCGGAAAACGAGGAATATATGCAGGCCAAGGCGCTCAAGCGCCTGATGACGGAGCTGGACGCAGGCTGGAAAAGCGCGGAACAGGGCAGATGGGTCAGCGAGGAGGAAGCTATGCGCCGGTTGGAGTTGGACGCATGAAGCTGAGATTTACGCCGCGCGCCATGAACGACCTGACGGCAATTCGTCGCTTCATTCAGGACGAATACGGAAACCCGAAAGCAGCCAAGCGCATCACGGACAGTATTTTTGCCCAGTGCGTAAGCCTCAAGCAGTTTCCCCAGTCCGGCACGGCGCTCAGCGCCCGTTTTGAAATCGACACGGATGTGCGCTATCTGGTCTGCGAGGGATATATGATTTTCTATCGCATCGAGGGCGAGTTCGTGTCTGTCGGCGCTGTGATCCACGGGAAAACAGACTATCTGGATGTCCTTTTCCGAAAAGAACGATAAACAGAATTTCTGCATAGAAAAACCAGCCTCTTATGAAAAGAGACTGGTTTTTATGCGTGATGCAGTTAATACAAAAGCTGAGGGTAGTCTGTCTTGCCGTTCACAATGCGGTAGATATAGACCGTCTTTTCGCTGTCAATGACCTTGTAGACACATACATAGTCACGGCAAATGACCTTACGGAACTCTCGTTCTGCCAGCACCATATCCGGATGCAGCGCACCAGAATACGGGAATGTCCGCAGCAGGTCTACGGTGTGCAGAATTTCATCGATGAATTTCTCCGCCGAATCCGCACCGGCCAGACCGAGATAGAGCTGCGCGATTCCCTCCAGATCACGCATAGCAGCGCGCAGATATTTAATCTGATACTCTTGCTGCATCAAAAATCTCCTTCATCCTGCCGCGCACCTGTTCCGGAGAATATGTCGGTGCACCACTCAGGCGGTCCAGTTCCGCTTCCAGAACGCTTGCCCGGTGTGCCAACATTTTTTCCCGCTGCTCATAGGCTTCAATACTCTGAATGACCAGATCGGCTTCGCCCTTGTTCGTAATATAGATCGGTTCGCCGGACACCTTTGCAAGCTGCGAGATTTGCAGATATTCATTGCGCAATGCCGTAGATGCTCTGATTTGCATGGAACCACCTCCTGTATTTTCTATCCATAGTATATCAGGAATATGATATGTTTGCAAGCTGAATCTCATTCCTTTCGTTTTCAAAATGCGTCTCACGGTGAGACGCATTTCTGCGTGTCCTGTTTTACCTCGCGTCACGCTGCCGGGTTCGCTGCTTTGGAATCCGAAATCCATAGACGGCTGCAATGCTGTCGCCAAGCCGCTGTGTGACCCTTGTAATGTCCGCGCGCGTTGCTCGCCTGCAATAAATTTTGTCTTGCAGATTCTCAATTTGCGCATCGGTAACTCCGCGCTTGAACACACGGTACAGATAGTGATTTGTGCCGTCGTGGTGAATAGCGTCTGCACGCAGATCGCCGTTCTTATCCACATACCACTCTGTCATATCTGTATCCGAATACAAGCAGTCCCGGATATTGCCGGAGTTGACCATCTTATATCCCTGCGCACGTCCGTTCCAGAAGCCAAGGTCGCCAATGACAAGAATCGGCTGTGAAAACTGAATGTCCAGATTTCGGCGCTCGTCGTCGAGGTATTCGGCGTTCAGCTCGTGCATCTTTTCATAGAGCTTATCTTCGGGCAGCTCCGGATAGTTTTCCATAAGAAAGTCGCGCCAATCGTCCAAGTCAAGATGAATGTCGCTCCAAATCACATGGCGCTCGACTGCGTTTTTCGCCTGCTTCATAGCTTACACCACACCGATAGCCGTCAGAATTTCCTTTGCAAAGGCAATCAGCAAACCGCCGAACAGACACAAAACGCCCTGCGTTCTCTGCGTCGCGTCGTGCGACTGCACAGACATACCGAGCTGCACAACGCCCCAGCCGAGAATGATAATGCCAATGGCCTTGATGCAGGAAAAAATGAAGTCGGACAGGTTATTTACGATGGTCAGCGGATCGCTGTCAGCAGCGAACGCCGAGGTTGTAAACAGTGCCGTTGTCAGCACAAGGCTTGTCCAGACGGCCATAATGCGGCGCTCCTTACGCCGCGAGGTTAATTCATGTTTCATGTTAATCCTCCAAAAATTCAATATCGTCGATGTTTTCAATGGGGAACGAAAGATCGTCCGCTGCAAATGCGCGCAGCGGCGTGTGAAGATACGGCGGCGCGCCGCCGTCCTCCGTGCGGTGGATATTCGGGTGCTTCAGGATGTCATACTTCTCGTCAATGACTGGTTTCTCGCCTCGAATCAGAACGATTGCGTTTTTATTATCCAAACGCCGCACCTCGTCCGGTGTCATAAGTTCGCGCCCGGTCTGTTGGAAATTCTGACTGAACGAACCGTTCCTGCCTTTGCTCTGGCTTGACGTGCGCGTATCAATCGTTTCTTTTCCAAGCAGCTCCGAAATATATTTGTGCGTCGATTGTTCGTTGCCGCCTAAGTACACAAAGCTGTCCGCGTTGCCGATGATGCCCTCCCAATCGTCCTTGAACAGCGCCTTGAGCTGCGAAATATTTTGCAGTATGATAGTTGACATAATGTTTCGAGAGCGCATAGTCGCCTGCAACCGGGCATAGCCGTCGGGCAAGGCCACGTTCGCAAATTCATCGAACATCAGCCGCACGGGAACAGGCAGCGCCCCTTGATGGATTTTGTCTGCCTGATAGTAAAGCTCCTGAAACGCCTGCGTGTAGAGCATACCAACGAGAAAGTTCAAAGACGCATCGTTAGAATCCGGGATGATGCAGAAGATGGCCTGCTTGCGTTCGCCCAGCTTGCCAAGCTCCATATCGTCGCTGGCGGTGATACGCTGGATCTCCGGTAACGTGAACGATGCCAGGCGGACAGCGGCGCTCACCAAGATGCTCTTAGCTGTTTTGCCCGCGGCTTGCTTGAAAATATGGTATTGCCGCACGGCAATGTGATCGGGCTGTTCTTCCTCCAAGGCTTCAAAGAGCAGGTCAAGCGGAGATTGACAATCGTCATCTTCTTCCTTTGCACCGCCATTTTCAATCATGTAGAGAATGGTTTCCATATTCTGATCTTCAACTGGCGCTTCGTGCAGCAGATAGAGCATGAGCGCAGCGTCAAGCGCCGTCTCCGATTTTTCCCAGAACGGATCGTTTGCTTTCGCGCCCTTTGGAGTGGTGTTCTTGATGAAATTATCGATCAGCTTGAACACGTCCGCATCCTTGCGTATGTAGCAAAACGGGTTGTAGCAGTCTGATTTTGACGGGTCGATCAGGTCAAAAACGCGCAGAACATAACCTTCCTCCAGAAACAGATTTCCGACGGCACGGAGCATTTCACCCTTTGGGTCAGTGACGATAAAACTCGCATTGGCAAGCATGAGGTTTGGTTTTGCGAGGAATCGCGTCTTGCCCGAACCAGAACCGCCGACGATAATTTGCAGAAGATTTCGCCGGTGCAGCTTACCGTTCATGCTCATTTGCAGGTGTTGGGTCAGTATGACGTTTTTGCCTGCATCCTTGTCGCGGTACTTCTTATCCAGCTCCCTGACGCTGCCCCACGACGCGGAGCCGTGTTCTTCGCCGGGTCTGGTGTTCTTCTGTCCGGTGTAGTAGAACAGGATCGCGCCGCCGTAGAGCAGTAAAAAGATGCCGATAAACTTCATCGTGTATGGCGTCCAGTGCAGCGCAAAGGGCATTTTGGTCACTTCGGTGAATTGTGCGACCAAGTCAAAGATGGTCATTCCGGGCGTATAACATCCTGCCATAAGCACGGCAAACCAGACGATAGGTAGAGTAAACGCCGCCCACACAGGGGCGGCGCTTCGGAATGATTTTTTCTTGTGTATCACAAGTCAATATCCATGCAGGCAAGACCGCTTCGCTCGGCGTGGCGCTTGCAGAAAACGAGCGTACCAGCCGCCAACAGCAGCAGAAGCGATGGAATGATAAAAAGCAGTTTTTTCATAGACGTTCAATACCTCCATTTTCCATAAAATAAATCTCACGGTGAGACGCATTTCCGGTCGGGCGCGCGTCTCCCCATAATCGAGAAGCCCGCGCAAGCGGGCTTCTCTGGTTTGCTCCCCTTGGCTGCCACACTTCCGCTGGGTGGCCGCTGTCAAGGCCCAGCCAGTGCGCACACTGGCTGGCTCTGCGGTCGATGCGTCAGCATCGACCGGCCTTGACTGCGGACAGCCAGCGGAAGATATTCCCCCGGAGGGGAGCAAACTTCTTTAACGTGCGTTTCGATTCACATTCCGTGACCGGACCTGCGGCGTGATCGCACGTTCAATGCTGCCGCCAATCTTCTGCGCCATGTCCTGAATCTGTCCAAGCGCCTGCCGCCGATCCTGCGGTTCAAAGCCGTCATAAAATGCCGCCAGATTTGATACGTCGGGCGCTTCACACGGAACACCAAAGCGACGACAGATCATATAGCCGATGCTCTGCGCGTCCAGCTCATAATCATCCCGCGAATAGTTCTGATTATAGCCTTTGGCATGAAAACGGACGTGGGCGATCTCTGTTGCGATGCCTGCGAACGCTTCTGCATCGTTATATTTCGGATTGACCGCCATTTTCATCTGGTTTGGGTCGTAGAGCGCAGGCATGGGGATACTCTCATCACTCACCAGCGGCACAACGGAGTAATTCAGAAGCGTTTTCAGTGCTTCCGTCATTTCCTTGCTGTCCGGCTGCAATACGGTATGCTTCAGGTCACGTCCGGTCGTTTGCCGCACGTCATACACGTCGGTCAGGGTGTAACCCTTTCCGAAAGATGAACGTGTGAAGATTTTAACACCGTTCTTTTCTTCCGTGGCGCTGACGTTGCGCATCTGGCTTTTCCAACGGTCTTTTGTTCCGAAAACAGTTGCCCCCTGATCCTGCACCATGACGAGCGCGACATTGCCTGCGCTGTAACTGGGATTGTCGGCCTGACAATTCAGGTAGCGCAGATACGTTTCCGGGTCGCTGGTGATCTGAACAATGCCTGCGTCCTGCATGGCGTTCGTGTTCTCACGGTCGGCCTGACGCTGTGCCTGCCAGAGTTCCGTGCTTTGGTTTTTCTCATTGATAATACTGCCTAAGTTTGCGATGATATTCACGCTCCTTATCTGATATGCTCCAGCTCGCGCTGGGGTTCTGGCCGCGTCCGCTCTGCGGCGGCACGCAATGCCGCCAGCCGTCCGCGAACGGGCTTCTTTTCCTCATTGGTCGAAATCGGCCCCTGCGTCAAGCCACTCCTTTGCTTTTGCAAGGATGGTTCTGGTCGGGCAGGGGTCTGCGCTTTTTTTAGCTGTGTATCCTCCGGCTGCTTCGGCTGATACCCCATCTGCTCCAAGATATAATTTGCCTGTGAGAGATGGTCGATGTTGGTCAGGATTTCGATGTACGGTGCATCGCTTTTCTTGTCCACGATGGCAGAGAACAACAAGCCGACCTTTTTAGCCCGTTGCTTGAAATCATCAAAATCCTCCGTGCGCAAGGGCAGAACCTCGATAGGGCGCTGTTCGCTCAAAAGACGATTCATACCGACCATACCATAGAGTTTCTTCTGATCCTTTGCCAGCGCGTATAAAAGTGCAGCAAGATTCTTCGCGCCCCGTGCCAGCAGCTTGATTGCTTCTTCCGAGATTTGAACGCCTTCCTTCATTACGAGGTCAGCAGCTTCGCCGCTTACCTCCATAGATGTGACCTCCTTTCCCGCGCCTTGTCCGGCGCATGATTTTCTGTTAATGGTGCATTACTCGCCTGCACCTGCTTTAGCATCCGTGGTGCATATTCTGCGATTTTGCCGCATAGCCGCAGTTCATGGCGCAAAGGACGGAGCTGCGCGGTCAATGCGTCAATGTCTGCATCAAGTTGCTCAGACGGCTGCTCCCGGCGCAATGCGTATAATTCTTTACGCTGGCCTACGATTATCTGCATTTCGTTTGACAGTGCATCGGACAGCATATCCAGCTCCGGTTTCGTATCGATACGATACTTCTGCAAAAGAAAAAAGTGCTGCCGGTACTGCTTCGCACGGCGAATCTCTGCCCGCGTTTCAAATGGGATTTTCTGCGGTTTCCGTTTGCGCGGGGATAGCAGATACAGATAGTAAAGATACAGCGCTCGGAAACTGCCGCGCTTGACGGGCGGATAGCGGCGCGGCCGCTTGCGGATTCTATATTGCTTTGGGGCAAGAAATACTGGTGATGATTCTGGTTCATACCGCTGCTCACTCAGCCGCTGCATAAGGTCGGCTTCTGTGTATCCATCTCCAAGACCGTCCAGACGGACGAACCGCTGCCCGCCCGGTGGACGGATGGCGGTATGCTTGACATTCGGGCCGCGCTTGACAGAATAGCCCCGCCGCCGCAGCGTTTCCAAAAACGTGTCATAGGTCAGACTTCCAGCCAACGCCGCGTCTATGTCATGCCGGATAAGGTCACGGATCGTACCGCTGCCGCGCTTTTCTGCGTTCCATGCAGAATACGACACACCTTTTCCATCCGGTTCGATCACGGAGTAACCGCGTTCCCGGCTGACCTCATTGGAAATGCCGCGCAGATCATGGAAATAGCTTTTGAAATCACTCCGATATTTCTTGCCGTCCATAAACGAAACGGAGTTGAAAACGATGTGGCAATGCAGGTGGTCACGGTCGGTGTGCGTACAGACAACAACTTCATATTTGTCGCCTAACAGCCGCCGCGCAAATTCCACGCCCGCTTCGTGGGCCTGTTCCGGCGTGACCTCGCCCGGTGCATAGGAGTGAATGATATGATAACCGAGAATCCCGCCGTGCCTATCCCAGCGCCGTTTGGTTTCCTGCATCTGCAAAAAAGACTTATCCAGCGTACAGTTGATTGCCGTCTGGAAGCCCGCTTTGACAGGATCACAGATATAATCCACGGCGTTTCCCAAATCCGTTTTGCCGTCATTTTGAACGTAATCCAGGCAGCGATCCAGCCGGGAATGAATGACGATAATCTTATCGTATGCCATTATATCGACTCCCGCACCAGTTCCCACGCTTCTCGCGCAAAGCGTGCGGCATCATGGATTTGTGCCTGTGTGACATAGCCCTTGCCGTTCGCCCAGTGCGCAAGCTGGTTGATGTTCGTGCCGATGCCAGACAGCACACGCAAAAGCTCCGCATAGCAGTCCGGTGGGCGCGGCTTGACGGTTTCACCCAGAATACATTTGCGGATCATGGCGCTGGCAGACAGACCGCTGCTCTGGCAGAGCTGCATGAGCTGCCGATATTCCGCGTCGTTCAGCCATACGCCGGTGAAATGTGATCGACTGCGCAAAAAATCCCTCCTGTCCAGTTGAAATACGTCTCACCGTGAGACGTATTTCGTAGTTTGCACCGCATGAAAAATGCGTCTCACCGTGAGACGCAAAACGCGGGGGTCTTAGGGGTTCACCCCTAACAAGGGTCGTTTAACAAACGACATACTTGCTAAATCAGCACCGCAAGCGGTGCTGATTCCGTTACCGCTGCATGGTAACAGATTTTGTCCGTCGAGGGCGCTTATCCTGCTTTTCCATCTGGTGCTCCAGCGATAAAAGGCGCTGCAATTCCGCTTCACATTCCGGTACATATCGAATATCGTGTGTGTTTTCCTCCAGCCGCAATACGCGGTGAATGAATGTTTCATGGCTGCTTTCGCAAAAATACTCGTCCTTATCGCGGTATTGCACCTTTGCAATGGGCAGCGCAGATTTGACCACACGCTGTACCTGTTTGGCGTAGTCGATAGGAACGACCTTGCCTGCCAGCTTGCCGTCTCGAACGCCATCCACCACAACGCGATATGCTTTGATGCCGTTCGGCTGTTCTGCGTAAAACGTCCACGTTTTGTATGCGCGGCTGTCCTGCAAATACGTCTCGCGTTCCGGCACACACCATGTTCCACACGGACGGCTCATCCAGAGAAAAGAACGATGCTCCAAACTGGATTCCTGCGCACTGTTCCAGAGAATTTCTTTGTCAACGTCAAAATCTTCTTTGTAGGCAAGGGTGTTCCGCTGGACAATCTTTTCTAAAAAATTGAGGATGTCCGGTTGGTAGTCTTTTTCGTTTTCCATGCTTAGCGTTCTCTCCTTTGTGGTATATGGGATATGCAAATAATCCAGCACGTCGCCGCAGCCGAGTTTGTGGATGCAGAAATCGTATTGCTTTGGATGCGTGACCTCCATGCGCTGAAACCGGTTCGGCTCTTTTTCGAGATGTGCGCCAAACATACAAAACATACAACCGCTGCGCTTTACGCCGGTCGTTGTCAGTTTTCCGGCTTCCTCGACGATCTCACCGTAGACAGACGCATACGAGATACCCGTCATTTTGAGGTAGGCCAAAACATCCTGCTCTGTCCAGAATGACATCGGCTGAGAAGTTGGGTCGCGTTTGAGATACGCATTGCAGCCGGTTTTCAAATAGCTGCTCTGGCGGCGAACGCTTTCACTTGCCATCGTGCCAAGGATCATATATAGATGATGTTCTCTGGCGTACTTATGTAAGGGGCGCTCTTTCATTACAGCGCAACACCTGTCTGATATGAGAAATGGCGCATCCAGAAGGAAACGCCATTTTTCATATCGCTCGTTGTATTTTGAAGGTGTGCCGTCTGCGTTCAGGCCATTCAGGTGTTGGATCGCCCACGGACTGCCTTGCCGCGCGTAATAGATGCGTCTGGCAACATCTTTAGAGATGATAGGATAGCCATACGTCGTCAAAACCTTTGAAAACGGAATTTCCGGCCGCAGCCACGTCACATTCGGAACGGTCTTTACAAACTCACGGATTTCTGGGTACTCTAAGCCGGTGTCTACAAACACAGCCGGAACGTCCGGAAATGCCCTCCGCACCAAATCCAGAAGCACGGTAGAATCCTTTCCGCCCGAAAAGGAAACGGCAATCTTGCCGCCATAGTGGTGATACCATTCCAGAATTTTAGCTTGTGTCACACGAATTTTGCGTTCCAGCGGCCACGCCTGCATGATGCTTAAATCCTGCCGGGTGTAAACGGGCATACGTCATGCACCTCCCGCTATCGCTCCAGCGTGGCAGACACGGTACGCTGCCTGGAAACTGCTAACGACGGACATTGCTTTTCGATGGCGTCAATCAAACCGGCGGCGCAGGAACGGATGGTATCAAGTGACGCTTTCAGCTCATCCAGTTCCTTGCCCTTGCTCCACCCGGCGACGTAGCCGAAAGAATAATCCGACGTATCAATCCCAAAATGCTGACAGACCACATACGCCACACTTTCGGCTTCGACCTCGCGCGTGTGCTGGTCTTTGGACGGCGGTTCGTTTTTCTTGCGCCGGTGGAGCGTGGCGTGACTGATTTCATGCAGCATGGTTTTGAGCGTCTGCTTCTGGCTCATGCCGGGGCGTACCAAAATTTCTTCCGTGACGTGGTTGAAACAGCCTTTTGCTGCTCCATGCGGTGCTTCATACAAAATGGGAACCGGCGAGACGCTTGTGATCGCGTTTGCCAGTTCCTCAAAATGTGCGATATTGCCTTGCAATTCGGATGCGCCGATGCTGGGAAGTTCCTTGCCCTCGGTCTGTGAAATGTCAAAGACGGTGACAATACGGAATCTCATAAGCTGCACCAGCGTCCGTTCCCGCACTGGTTTTCCGGTTGCATCAAGTACGGGCTTACCGTCCTTGTCCAACTTGTCCTGTTCAATGAACCGCCGATACGGGCACGGAGCGAGAATTTTCAGGCCGCTTTCATGTGCCTTTACATTGCGCCCAAACTCCTTCTTCCATGTGTGAAACCCGGCCACACAGGATGCAGCCGGGTTTTGCATGAGAATGAGCATGACGTTGCCGAAGCTGTATGTGTGGAATTTTGACATGGCAGACAGATATTCCGCGTAGCGCCCACTGGTAAAAATCTCGCTGACACCCTGTTCCAGTTTTTCGGTCAGTTCTTTGAGACGTTCGTCCGGTGTTGCACCGGTCAGTTCAAACCCCATTTCAACGCTCCTGCGACGGTGGTTTGCGCTGCTTTTCGGGCTTCAAATCTTTCTGTTTTGGCTCAACTTTCAGCGTGATCAGGTCATTGCCGCGCACGCCGAGCAGAAGCTCCGCCTTGTGGAATTTCTTCTTGAAGCGCTCGATCTGGTCAGGTGGGAGGGAGCAGAAGTCATCCTCCGTCAGCCCGCACACGAAAAACGGCCCGAAAACGCCACCATAGCCGCCCTCCACGCTGCGGTTGAAGTCCATACCCAAAAGAAGTCCTTCATCGTTTGCAACAATGCCGACCGGTTCCTCGTATGGATAAATAGCAGTAATCAGGCCGCCTACGATCTCCTGCATGGCATGAAGCTCATGCGGAATCGTCTTTTCATAGGGCGCATAGCCCGGCTCGACAACAAGCACGGTCATTTGCTCTGTGACTTTTTCTTCATCCATACAGTTATTCTCCGCCCCATTCCAGCACGAATACGACGGACAGGACCTCCTGCTCGGTGATTGCTTTGGAAACGGCGCTGACAACAGCATCATAAGAGAGCGTCATCCGGCTGTTCTCCGCAATTTCCCACGGAGCGGACAGTGCAAATGTTTCCGCATTGCCGTTTTTTGTAGTCTGTGCGCCGTTAATCTTAAAGCCGAGAAGCTGGGCATCAACCTTTTCGTGTGCCATATCGGTCGTGTAGGGCACGAGCTGCCAACCGTTTTTGGTGGAAATCGAAACGCTGGATACAACGACCTCGCCAGTAGAGCCGTTGATAATCTCTGCTGTGCCGGTATGAACCTCGCCGCTTTCGTCAACGATAAGCGGCAATGTAACCGGCACGGTCACGGAAAACACCTCGGTAATCTCCCAATGGGCGTAATAAGTTGTTTCACCGTCCGTCGTATAGATGGTGTTGGAATCAACCTCTGTACCGCCGTCTTTCTCCGTAAACCAGCCTAAAAATTCGGCGTTTTTACGTTCCGGATCGGCGGGCAACACAATCTTTTCACCATAGATCTGCTCAGTCGTTTCGCTCTGGCCGGTGCCAAGATTCCATGTCACGACGTATTTGTTTGCTTCAAACTGCGCGTAAAACGTTGTGCTGGCCGTGATCGAAGTGACGGTGTTGTAGAGCTTGCCACCTGTTTTGGCTGTATACCAGTTCTTAAATGTGTGTCCGGTTTTCACAGGAGAAGCGCTGGGCGCAGCCGGTGCAGAATTCGACTTTACAGTTTCACTGAACGATGCTTTTCCGTCAATCATGCCGCCATTGCTGCCTGCGTCCCATGTGACCGTCAACGAAACCGTTGCGCCGCAATCGTCGCACTTTCCATCGCCGTTCGCATCGGTGTGGTCTGCATATTCATAGCCAGAATCTCCGCAAGCCGAGCACGTCTTGGTACGCTTATGCTGCGTTTCGCTGTCCGACACCCACGAGCCATAGGAATAGCTGTGATTGGCGTAGTCATAGGTCGATGCGCCGCAGCCGGAGCAGGTTTTTGAGCGTCTATGCTGGGTATCACTGTACTTACTCCATGCACCGGTGGAATAGGAATGCGAACCGTAGTCCGTGGTGCTGTATCCGCAGGTACGGCAGGAGACCGTTCGGCTGTGCTGGCTGGAAGAAGAATTGCTCCAAGATCCATAACTCATGCTGTGCGAAGCGTAGTCATAGTCCGTCGCACCGCAGTTCCGGCAATAGGCTTCGCGCCGGTGCTGACTGCTGGAATATTCCTCCCAGCTTCCATAAGAATAGCTGTGGCCGGTTGCGTAGATGGTTTCGCGCTTGCTCTGGCCGCAATCGCAGCTATACTCCCGGTAGCCGTTTCGCGTGCAAGTGGCATCATTTTCATAGTCCAGAACCCATGTATGGCTTCCGCAGTCCGGGCAAGTCCAAGAACCATACGAGCCGGAACCGTGGTCTTTATACACATAAGTGCCGAGATTTTTTGTGTAATGACATTTATAGCACTCGTAGTACTCGGCATGGCCGCGCGAGGTGTGCGTCGTGGAAACGTAGGTGCCCTGCAAAGAATACTGCTTGCAGCTTGGGCAGGTGCCGACAATGCCGGTGGACGCGCGAGACACAGCCTTCGCGGGCGCTTTCATAATACCGGAATCAGCAACAGTGGATGCAGCACCGTCGGCGTTGGAGTACACGCCGTACAAATCGTAAAAATATCGGTCGCTGCGGTTGGAAGCCGCCCAATCATAGATATAGAACGGCACCGTTGCTTCCGGGTAGCCGATGATGTAGGCGATATAGAGCGTATCGCCAGCATCGGCCTCGCGCCAGAACGCATCTTCGCCGATGCTGTTCAGAACCGTTTCGCCGTAGTACATGGTCAGCGTAGAGAGCTTCGGGCAGTTATAGAACGCATGGCGGCCAATGACCGGGGCCAGCGGCAATTCGGCGGTGGTCAACGCCGTGCATCCCTCAAACCAGTACGCAAGGTCTGGAATCGTCAACGCTTCCATATCGTCATACCAGACTTCCGTGATTTGCTCCCGATATTCCACCCACGGCTGGTCGTCCGCGCTCTGGAATACCGGAGCTTCGCCGCTGCCGGAAATGGTCAGCCAGCCATGAGAATCAAGTTCCCACTTGATTTTGCTGTCCGGGATCGTGCCGCTGGCGATCGTATCACTGGCCGCAAACACCGAAATGCTCAGGGAGAGCATCATGCAGAGGACAAGCAGAAGTGCTGTGATTTTTCTGAATTTCATAGCTTAACCCTCCATGACGGCGGCGATGGTGAACACAATCGTCGCTGCGTTGATGTTCATGACCGCTTCACTCGCGGAAACCTTTGCCTTGTAGCGGATGGCGAGATTTTTCTCGGCGGCAATCACCGGGAACGCGCCGTCCACGAGGGCCAAAGCGCCCGCGCTCTTGGTCGAGCAGCCGTTGATGGACAGCGCGATGCTGTTTTTTCCTGCGCTGAAATCATCGAAATTGCCGATTTCAAACGTACCTGCCTGCACGTCAACCTTTGTGACTTTAATTGCGCTGGTTTTGCCAGTGTTGGTAATCGCGGCATTGTTGGCGCAGACCACATAGCCGTCAACGAGAGAAACCGGCAGCGCAGCGGGAACTGTACACGAAATTGGCGCGACGGTGTTCACAACAGTCAAAGTAACGGGCACCTTTGCTTCGGTCGTCTCCGCCGCCGACGCGCCCACGACCAGTGATAGGATCATTGTCAGTGCCAACAGCAAAGTGATAAGTTTTTTGTGTGCCATCACTGCACCTCCTTGGGCCAGAGATACGCCGTGTGCAAGGTCAACTCGGTCTGCATACTGCCGATTTCCTTGCTGTCACGATAAGCCGTAATCGTCACCGTACAGTCGGTGTTGCCAAACTCCGGCGCTTCCAGTAACGTCAAACTGGAAATGCTCTTGCCAGCGGCAAGCTCGAAAACATCTGCAATCAGAGCGTTATCCTTATTCCTGCGGATTTCCACCTTGTAGGTGTCATTCTTGCTGTTGTTCGTGAACTCAGCCTTCACGTCGGTTGCCCCGACAATAGCATACAGATGAGCCGGAGCAACAACAGAAAGCTGACTTCCTGCGACGATAGCGTTGAGTTGCTTTTGGGCTTCGCGCAGTCCGCTGACATCGTAAAAGATGATCTCAGTCTCTTTGTTCTGCTTTGCGCGCTCGGTGATTCTGGTTTTGATCGTGTCAATCACGGCGAGGGTGGAATCTCTGTCATAGATGACCTTGACGGCATCATCCACACGGGCGACAACGACTTCCGGCATCTGCGTTCCGTTATTGCAGTACACGGCTTTCGTGCCGCCGCCCCAGACGAGCAGACGACCCTTGACGGTCACGTTGTCGAGCGTGATTTTACCGTCTGTCGCACCGCAGCCGATGATGAGGTCGCCATCCACGGTCATATCCTTGAGCGTCACTTCGTCGGTGCGGACCAGGACGCTGCCCTTGATGTCCTTGTCATAGGTGCCCTTGGACACAATGTAAGTGCCAATGATATTGTAAAAAATCTGCGCGAACTCGGCGCGCGTGATGTTGTCCAACGGGGCAAGGAGTTTGCCACGGCCGTGAATGTAGTCTGCACCGACCATCGCGCGTACATAGGGCAGCGCCCAGTTTGAAATCTCGCTGCGGTCAGAGAACGCGGACAGGTCCGTTTTCACATATGCGTCATAGTCCAATTCCAATGCTCTCGCTACAACAGTCATCGCCTCTTGCCGCGAAATCGGTGCGTCCGGAGCCATTGTCGAGTTACTGCGTCCGTTGTAAGTACCCATCTGCACAGCCATCGCAATATCATCGTAGTACCATTTGGACTTGGACACGTCCGTGTACTTGGAAATGTCGGCTTTGGCGTAGCAGCCGAAAGACCTGTTGATGATCGCGGCCATTTCTGCACGGGTCATATCGCCATTCGGGTCAATAATGGTGCTGGACTTGCCGTAAAGCAGTCCGTTATCCACGGCAGCGCTGACCGCCTCGGCATACCACGATTTTGCATCGTAGTCCTTAAAATCCGTAGCTTTCCGTGCCGTGGTGTTTGCCGCCGATGCGGATACTGCCAGCGATAAGTAAGACGCGACGGCGAGGATCATTGCGAGGATTCTTTTTCGTTTCATTTTGAAGTCCTCCTTAATAACGCACGGGGAAGGCGTGGCCTTCCCCGTGAAAGTGAATTGCTTACTGAAGCTCGATGGCATCCCATGCGATGATGAACAGAACGGATGCAATCGCCGTGTTGGTGACCGCTTCGCTGACCGGCGTAACAATGGCGTCATACGCAATGCCGATGCTGTTCGCGGAAGTATCGCCCACACCAGACATGAAGCAGCCCTCAACGGCGTCGTTCAGGAGCGTCTGCTTGGAAGCATTCTTGCCGTCGGTGATCTGCGCAGCGCCATTGCCGAGAGAGATGGAGAAGCCAAACTTGTTGCTGTTGACCTTTTCGTGCGCCAGAGATGCCTTGTCACCAAACGCGGCCAGCGACCAGCCCTGCGCGGCCTCGATGGAAACGCTGTTGACCTTGACAGCGCCGAAAGAATTGTTGACGATCTTTGCATCGGTCGCAGTGGAAACGGTGCCGTCAGTGCCTACGGCGATGGGCAGCACGGTGGGCACGGTAACGCTCATTTTGGTGGCCGCAGGATCGCCGCCGATCGAACCGTCCGCAGTGCTGGACAGGGTGACGGAGGAAGTGCCCGTGCCGCCTGAAGCGTCAACGGTGTTGGCAGCGGAAGCGCCGATTGTGAGGCTTGCCATCAGGCAGACAGCAAGAACGAGGGAAACGATCTTCTTAAAGTTTTTCATGGTAAAATACTCCTTTGTTGTTTTGAAAATTTAATTTATGATGGTGATTGTGATGATGGCCCCAGCCGTGCCGATGATTTCACCGGATTCCGGGTCAAGGTTATGAAAATATGCGGTACATTCGTATGTCCCAGCAGGGAGAACAACGTCCAGCTTCGCACGCTCGATTTTGCTGCCGACGGCAATCGCACCGGATTCATAAATCTGTTCGCCCGTGTCATTGCGAATGATTTGAACCTTTTGCGGATAGTTATTGACGCTCTCGTTTACGAGCATCAAGTTTCCCTCAGATGCTCCATCCTCAAAGATGGGCGCGGTGTTGGCAGAAATGTTTATCATACCCTCCGCGACCTTGTTATTAAGCGCAGCTTCGATTTCCTCCGGCGTCATCTGATCCCAGCCACCTTCAACGGCGCTGGAATCGTAGACAATCCCGGCCTTGGCACGCGCTTCTTCCTTTGTCATAGGAGAACGGAGCGTGACGATGATGAAAATGATTGCGCCGATGGCAACGGCGGCGAGGACGCCTGCGCCGATCCAGACGGCGGTGCGCGAGTTGGATTTGTGTTTGGGATGATAGTTCATGTGAACCTCCATAATTTTAGATTGTCAGGGCGGCACCACCAGACGGTGCAACAAGGTTTTGTGGTGCATATCAGCGTGTTGGGGCGGGTTTGCTCGGATGCAGAATTTCCGTTTTTTGCTTCATCCGTGCTTCGCGCTGTCGGCGTTCCTCCAACGCAGAATAGATACTCTCAGTAATTGCCAAGGCTGGCATTGTAACGTCTGGGAAGTATCTGCGCAGTCGATCTCCACCTAACGTGACTTTCAGCGAATACAAATTTTCGCGCGGCGAATTGAACTCGATTGGTTCCTCGTCTACCGCTTTGGATTCGCTTGGCTGCTCGCTCTCTGCGGAGATCGGAATGACGGTGCTGACTGACATTGGTGCAGTCTCCGGCTTTTCTACCGTCTGCGTTGCGGGTGGCCGCGCAGTGTTTTCCTGTTTCGGCGGCTCCGGCATGACCGGCTTCACGTCCGGTGGTGTTGGTACTGGCGACGTGCTGGGCGTTACCCTGGACGCGACCGGGAACGGAGGATCTGGCTGTGCCGGAGCTGGCTTCGGCGGTTCAGGCGGTTTGACCGGCTGGAGGTCTTTATCCTCCAGAATATCGCGCATCGTCTTGTCGTCCAGCTTGCCGCCCTTTTCCGCATCGCGCAGGCGCTGTACCCGTTTGACCGTTGGCTTGAGGTTAATTCCCATTAAATCGATGACGGCGTTCTGGTGTTCAGGCTTGAGAAAGGACAGCGCCGACGCAATGGATAATTCCAGCGAATTATCATCTACCGCATCGCAGACCGCTTTGGACGCTTCGGAAAGACGGATGATGCGATTCAGCTTGCTCGTGCTGATACCCATTTCCTTTGCCAGCATTTCGTCGCTGTTCAGCTCGTCAGCGCCGGGCGCGCCGCGCTTTTTTCTGCCTGCCTTGCGCTTCATGGCAGTCATTTTGTTCCGCAATGTACGCGACAAATCGTAGGTAGAGATGTGCGGGCGATGCAGGTTGCTGTCCGCGACGAGGATCATGGCGTCGTTGTCGTCGATTTTCTGGATGATAGCCGGAACCGGATAATTCAGCTCCCGCGCGATCATGTGCCGTCGCTGGCCGGAGAGGATTTCCAAACCGCCTTTGGGGTTGATTCTGGTAAGTACCGGGTCTTTCACGCCGTTCAGCTCGATAGACTTTTTCAGCTCCTTGTAATCGTCACTGGTCACATCGACAGAAACAGTGTTGAACTCGGATTTTTCCAGATACGCCGGGTGGAGCGTAATGAAGTAGGATTCGCCGTCCTTGGGAACCGGAAGATCTTTCATGGCGTGTTCGTCCGGCGGCAGCAACCGATCCTCGAAAATCTTTGTGATTTTTGTTCCGGTCGGACCGAGAGCGGCGGGACCGGGCATAACTGCCGGGGCCGGTTTGACCTCTACGGCCTTTTCCTGCGGCTTCGACTGTGTGGTCGAACCCTTGCTGTCTGTACTGGCCTTTTCCGTGGGCGCGTCCGTTTTCGGTTTTTCTTCCGGGTTTTTCGGCTCGGACACCGGTGCGGACTTGACCTCAGTAGGCTTCTCAGATGGCTTCTGCGGTACGCCCGGTTTCTTTCCGTCTGCATCAATCTTTTCCGTAGGTGCAGCCGTTTTCGGCGTGTCCTCCGGCTTTTTCTGCTCCGGTGCGGGTTTCAGCTCAGCGTTCTTTTCCGGCGGCTTCAGCGGCGTAACTGATACTTTGCTGCCCGCGTCAGATTTTTCGGCAGGGGTCGCTTCTTTCAGCTTTTCCTCTGACTTTTTCGGTTCTGGCGCTGGTGCTGGCTTTACCGCAGCGGCCTTTTCCAGCGGCTTCGGCGGTGTAACCGGTGCTTTTTCCGCAGCCTTATCTTCCGCCTTTGCAGGCGCTTCACGTTTCCTGCCGATCTCACTTTCAGACAGCAACTTTCCGGGTGGTGTGCCTTCGCCCTTGTTCCGAAAACGAAACTCCTTTGCTTCTCTCTCGCCCATGTCGTAGACAAAAGCGGGGATTTCCGTTTTCTTCGCAAACTCACTGGCTTTGCGGCGGCGGTTGCCGGAAACAATCTGGAACTCACCATCCTCGCGCTGCCGCAGGATAACCGGCTCCTGTACGCCTTTTAGGACGATGCTGCTCGTCAACGCTTCCAGACTTTTCGGACTCGGCGGCGCGAATACGCTGCCGGGCAGGTCGTGGATTTTGGAAAGTGGGATGCTAACCGGCTTGATTTCCGGCTTCGTCGGGTCGCGGGCTTTTTCTTCTGCCATGTGGTACCTCCAAAATTGAATTTTTATATCAAAAAATACGTCTCACCATGAGACCTATTTTCTGCCGAAATCATGCTGCACCTGAGCGGAATAGAAAAAGCCCATCGTCGTCGGCGCATTGTAGAGCGCGGTCAGAAGATAGGCTTTGATGTTATTGATTTGTGTCGTGGTTGTCCGCAGGCTGTCCAGAATGTAGGCAACGTGCATCTGTGTGAGCTGCCGGAACCGTTCCTTGATGATCTCGATGGGGACTTGCTCTTTTCCCAGCCGGACGGCATCAGCGGTGCTGCTCTGGACTTCCGAGATCAGCTCCACCAGCGCGTCCACGTCCTCGGCGGCATACTGCGTGCAGAGCGCGTCATATTCGATTTGATTTTTGACGCGCTCTTTCAAACTCCATCGCTCAATCAATCGATCTCCATTTCCCGGCGGCGCTTGCGCCGGATAGATAGATGGATCAGGATAGCTAAACTCAGGATAGATATTATCTAAATAACTTGCTTCCCGTTTTGGGAAGTCTTGACTTCCCAAAAGCGGAAGTCTGGAAGTTTGTTTTTGGGAAGTCTGCATTTCCGAATCCGGGAAGTCTGAAATGGGCGCAGAAATGGGAACCTCCGGCACATCGGTCGTGGCGAATTTCTTGACGTAAATCTTTGCCGGACGGCCTTGCCCCTGCTTCACGCGCTCAATTAGGCCAAAGCCTGTCTTGCCCGTGTCCAGCTCAGCCAGCAGCCGAACGGCCTTATTGTGTCCGCACATGAGGTCAGTCTGAATTTCGTCGAGCGTGTAATAGATGTAGACGCGCCCCAACTCGTCATACCAGCCGTGTTTGGCGGATAGCCCCATGCGATCGAGCATCAGGCCGTAGAGCAGCTTCGCTTCGGTGGAGAGCGTCTTGAACTTCTTGCTGCGCACCAACAATCTGGGAATCCGGAAGTAACTGAGCTGTTCGGATTCTTCTCCGTAAAAGTATGAGAAACTGACTTGCGTTTTCAGAGAAATCACCTCGGTAAGCGGAATTTTTGAAATAAAAAATGGACATTTATGTTTTTACACAAATGTCCATTTTCGACGAAAGATTTTATTCTTGAAGAAGTTCAATCTGACGTTCGAGTAAATCAATTCGATTCTTTAATTCTGTGGTTTGTAGCGCAGAGGCGCTATTAAGTTCCTGCCTGAGTGCATCGAGCTGTAAATTGAGAATCTCGCGAGTAATTTGGTCAGTATTTAATTTGTCAATATCCTCTTCAATCGCAGAAAGACGATTTTCACAGACAGCGCATTCGATTTTAAGGTCAATGAGTGTTTTTGCGTACCAACCGCCCACCGCAACGACAATCGTGAGAACTACAGATAAAATAGATTCAAAAATGTGCTTTTTGAAGAAACGCTTTGCGCGCAAGCCGAATGGAATTTTTGCTTCTTGAGTGAAAGTACCCTGTGTCACTTCTTCATAAATTTCTGCACTTCCAGTAAGATTATTATTTTTTATTCCGACTGCACTACCAAGAAGCGAAGCACCGGATTTGACGCTTCGTTTATATGCTTGCACTTCGACCTTGCTCTTTTTTCTTCTGTTAGTGCTTGCCACGATACTCCTCCTTGAGTATTTCCTCAAAGAAAGATTTTTTGCTTGCTTCAAAGAATGAATCTACCTTAGCCGAAATACTGGGCTGAGGGGGTTGGAAATATAATTGATAGTCAAACGAAATGCCTTGAAACCCTTCTCCAACACCACCAACGGTATAGATTTTGTTTATATAATTATCAATTCCTGAAAACGCTAACCCTTCTGGTGTAGTGCTTCTGATTGCAAATCTGCAATCTGTTATTTCAGATGCAGCTTTAGCAAAGTATTGCTGTTTGAATGCAGAAATAGAATCACAATCCATTTCGCATATATAGACCATGCCAATTCTACGAATAATCAAAGCATATTTTTCGACGATTTGAGGAACTAAGCACTTTTCTACGCGAGAAACAAATTCTTTGTACTCTTTTTCAAAATTGCTTTGGACAGTGTGAGTATATACTAGGTTGTTTGAAGCCAGTTCCAAACGATGGCCGTTTTTTCATTGCTTAAAAAACGTGAGATTGTGTATTGCTGGCTGATTGATGAAAAATACTGTGGTGGAAAGCTAGGTGCTTTCTTTACGGAGCAGAGCAGCGAGTCTGCAATTTTCCCCCAATCATCGAGAATTGAAAAAGAATCATTAAACATTATTCCACAGATTATCTGTTTTACAGAAGTATTGCCCATTTTGCCCACCTCAATTTGTATTATACGACAAAATTAGCAATAAGGCAAGGTGTTAAATCATCCGCTGGATAATCCGAATTAAGTATAATTGGTCAAGACTCAATGGATATTCAAATTCGTCATTAGTTACAACGATTATTCCTTTTTCTATCAACAAATTGATTAGAGCACGATATTCACTTGGTATGTCCTGTAATTTTGTGAAACGCATCTCAAAGAACCCTCCTGGTTGTAATGTAATAAATTGACTGTAACATTCTATCCATGTCGAAGGAAAGTGTTTTCTGCTTTGCAAAGCGGAGAATTATTTTGCAATCTTCTTCAAGACGTGTAGCTTAATTGCCAGCCGTTTGCGTTGCATCCTCAAAATTATGACCGTAATACAAAAGACACTTTTCCTTGCTGCGGGGCAGCCGAAAAAGTGTCTTGTATGAAAAGGACATAACACTATGTTTTCTCAATATTCTTGTTTTCTCTACATTTTCTCAAGAATTTTGGGTGCATATATCTGAACCATTCGGGAGAGCGTTCGGTTCGCATCCGAGAGGTCGAGAGTTCGAGTCTCTTCAGGTCCACCATCAAGCTGCACCAAAAAAGATGCCGCTGCGAAAAGCCTAGAAGTTTCAACGACTTCCGGGCTTTTTTGCGCCCATTTTTTCAAGCGTGACAAAAAGATGCCAACTGCCGTGTCAGGCAAATTCGATGGACCTGTACCTTTACCCACGGCGTTTTGAACCGCTTTTCCGAGAATTTTTCGGGAAAGCGGCTCTTTTTTTGCTCTCGGCAAAACGTAGAATTTGAGCAGGCTTTTTTGTTGGTGTTGCTGGATAGACATTCCGAGTGTATGTGC
>PPYF01384942.1_pt1 | contig 43020 bp, 29 predicted proteins | sample 1559871 | NCBI WGS metagenome assembly PPYF01 (sample SAMN08240021, study PRJNA423297) | Human gut metagenome, whole genome shotgun sequencing project.
GAGCGGAGAAAAAATAAGCCATAAGTTGGTGAAAGGCTTCTATGCTCCGAAATATTCCATTGCCCAAGGGGCAGTCCCGGTTTGTGTCGTCGTATGTCCGGAAACAGTTGTCGGATTTAATGCCCTGCATGTGGCAGATGATTGTTTTTACGCCGTGTTAGCCGGGCCGGAAGAGCGGTACAATGAAATATTGAAGTTTGATTTTGACGGGGAATGTGTGCATAGATATTGTCTTCCGACGGATATTGTCAATATACATTGTATGACTGTCGATAAAGGATGGCTTTGGGCTTTTGTGGAAAATAAGGATGGGGAAATAAAACTGATAAAGGCAGGGATATGAAAATGCAACAGCCCCGTTTAAGGTGACAAGGTTCACAATTTGCTAATTCAAAGCATGAAATAAAACTCCTTCTGTCATTTTGTTAATTTACGCCTTGCGAGAATCCTTCGTACGGCCTCGGGGGCGGGGGCTTTTGAAAATACGCGATTCTTGTGCGTCAGTGGAGAAGCTGCTTGTCAGCCACCGGGTATTTTCCGTTTCTTTTTGTCCTGTCGGAGGGCAGGACATCCGTAGAAAAGTAAAGGGCGCGCAAGCATGGGGCGGCGTTTGTGCGTCAGTTTGACATGCCGCTTTTGACAGCGGAAAGACATCGAATAGAGTGGAAAGAGGCTGTGGCGGCACGCGGACATCCCGTTTTCAAGTGTTTGCTCGTCCTTTGGGCAGACCTTTTCGCTGCGACGTGCGGACAAAAAAAGTGTTTTTTCAGCCGAACGATTTTTCGTTCGGCTGAGATTGAATCGCTGTTTGGCTTAAAACAAGTGAAAAATGGCAGAGATTTGTGAATAAATGTATTCGGTCAGTCGTAAAAGTCAACTTATTGGCACACAAAATCTCATTTTCTTTTTCAATGAAAAAGACAGATGGCTTACATTTTGTCACTTGTCGGCCTTTTCCGTGCAACAGAAGGGCAAGATGGCTTCCGTTGGTATCAAGTGTCCGGCATGTGTATTTGTCGGGGCGGTTTGGCCTGAGATTTAGGAATAATTCCGTAACTTTGTGCCATGAAAACCACGATTAAGCGAGAGCAGAGGCAAGCTTGCTTGCTTTTGCCGAGCGTGAGTGGTTTATCTAATACCCGATAGTGTAGGATATAATTGCTTAAAATATAAAAAATGGAAAAGAAATTCAAGAGAACAACCGTCACGTCGGCTTTGCCATACGCCAACGGTCCGGTGCACATCGGTCATCTGGCAGGGGTGTATGTTCCGGCGGACATTTATGTGCGTTACCTTCGTCTGAAGAAGGAAGACGTGCTTTTCATCGGCGGTTCCGACGAGCATGGCGTGCCCATCACCATCCGGGCCAAGAAGGAGGGCATCACGCCGCAGGACGTGGTAGACCGTTACCATAAAATCATCAAGGACTCTTTCGAGGAATTCGGCATTTCGTTCGATGTGTACGGGCGCACGACGTCCAAAGTGCATTGTGAGACGGCTTCGGAGTTTTTCCGTACCTTGTACGACAAGGGCGAGTTCGTGGAGAAAACCTCTATGCAGTATTACGACGAGGAGGCACATACTTTCCTGGCCGACCGTTACATTACGGGCGAATGCCCCCATTGCCATGCAGAGGGGGCATACGGCGACCAGTGCGAGAAGTGCGGCACGTCGCTGTCTCCCACCGACCTGATTAACCCCAAGAGTGCCATTAGCGGCTCGAAACCGGTGATGCGCGAGACGAAGCATTGGTATCTACCGTTGGACAAGCACGAGGCATGGTTGCGCCAGTGGATTCTGGAAGACCACAAGGAATGGCGTAACAACGTGTACGGGCAGTGCAAGAGTTGGCTCGACATGGGTTTGCAGCCCCGTGCCGTGAGCCGTGACTTGGACTGGGGCATTCCCGTGCCGGTGGAAGGTGCCGAGGGCAAGGTGCTTTATGTGTGGTTCGATGCGCCCATCGGCTATATCAGCAATACGAAGGAGTTGCTGCCCGATTCGTGGGAGACGTGGTGGAAAGATCCCGAAACCCGTCTGGTGCACTTCATCGGGAAGGACAATATCGTGTTCCATTGCATCGTGTTCCCGGCCATGCTGAAGGCCGAGGGAAGCTATATCCTGCCGGACAACGTGCCGAGCAACGAGTTCCTGAACCTGGAGGGAGACAAGATTTCCACGTCACGTAATTGGGCGGTGTGGTTGCATGAGTACTTGCGCGATTTTCCGGGCAAGCAGGACGTATTGCGCTATGTGCTGACGGCCAATGCCCCGGAAACGAAAGACAACGATTTTACGTGGAAAGACTTTCAGGCGCGTAACAACAACGAATTGGTGGCCGTGTACGGCAATTTCGTGAACCGTGCCTTGCAGCTTACGCAGAAGTATTACGACGGTGTGGTGCCCGCCTGCGGTGAGCTGACGGAGTATGACCGCCAGACGCTGGATGAGTTCAAGGACGTGAAAGCGAAAGTGGAAGAATTGCTCGACGCGTTCAAATTCCGCGACGCGCAGAAGGAGGCGATGAACTTGGCACGCATCGGTAACAAATATATCGCCGACAGCGAGCCTTGGAAAGTGGTGAAGACCGATCCTGAGCGGGTGAAGACCATCATCTACATCTCTTTGCAGCTCACGGCCAATCTGGCCATCGCTTTCGAGCCGTTCCTGCCTTTCAGCAGCGAGAAGCTCCGTAAGATGTTGAATATGGAAAGTTTCGAGTGGAACCGCTTGGGACGGACGGACCTCTTGCAGGCCGGTCACCGGTTGGCCAAGCCGGAATTGTTGTTCGAGAAGATAGAAGACGATGTAATCGAAGCGCAGGTACAGAAGTTGCTGGACACGAAAAAAGCCAATGAGGAAGCTAACTATAAAGCCAAGCCTATCCGCGAGAATATCGCATTCGAGGATTTCCAGAAGCTGGACATCCGTGTGGGAACGGTGTTGGAATGCACCAAAGTGCCCAAAGCGGACAAACTGTTGTGCTTCAAGATTGCCGACGGGTTGGAAAACCGCACGATTGTGAGCGGTATCTCCAAATTCTACAAGCCCGAGGAACTGGTGGGCAAGCAGGTTTGCTTCATTGCCAATCTTGCTCCCCGCAAATTGAAAGGCATCGAAAGCCAAGGCATGATACTCTCGGCGTTGAACTATGACGAGTCGCTGAGTGTCATTACCGTAGACCGCAAGGTGAAGCCCGGTTCTGAGGTCTGCTGACCCTGGCAGGACCGTCAATGACGATGGACTGTATTTCATAAAAGGAGAGGATACCGTGGCCGGTTCCTCTCCTTTCTGTTTATAGTCCGCCGTCTACCATCCATATTCCCTGCGGGTTGTCGCGACGCAAAGCGATATGGCGGTTTTCAGTCTTTCCGTCCGGAGTCGTCAGTTTGTAGAACACGATGACGCCTTTATAGTCTTTCTTTTCTTTGGCTTGGCTGACTGCTGAAACCTTGCAGCCTTTCATGTTTTCGGTGAGTGTAGGAAGTTGGGCCGTGTAATAGTAGAGTGCTTCGCCAGCCATTTGGGGCTTGCCGTCGGTAAGGGCCTTCAGGATTCTTTGTGCGGCTTCCTGTGCGGTTTCGTTCGTTAGTTTTCTCAGGCGTACCGGGGCTTTGATGGCCGGGGTGTGGGCGGACAGCCAAGTCACTTGTGTGGTGTCGGGGCGTTGCACGAGCACGCTGGGGACGAGTGGCAAGTTGTAGACAATATGTTCGCTTTTCAACACCAATGTTTTTTGGTCGTCACGTTCCCACCAAATCTGCACCTGTTGCAGCAGACCGTCCCGTTTGGAAAAGACGTTTTCAGTTGTGCACCGGTAGCTTTTTTCTTCTTTCTCAAGCAAGGACGCACTGATGGCGTTGCCATACACATCGGTGTGGGTCACGATGGTGATGGTGGAATCGGTCTCCGTCATTTCCGCGTGTGCTTGCGGGTTGCCGGATAGTGCCGCTTTTTGTTGCTCCAAGAGTGTTTCCGGACGAAGCAAGGAAGAAAATCCTTCTGCGAAATTGCACTTCTCGTCACCATATACGGCAAGGCCGCCTGTCGTCCACATGTATTGTTTCCCGTCGTCGGAAACGATGGTGCGTCCTCCTTCTTTTTCCAACCGCCAGAATGTCTTTTGGTTTTGGCGCAAGGATTCCAGGCTGATTCTCATGAAGCCGGATTCCGGATTGATGTAGGCGAAATTTTCGTTAGGCGTAGTACGGGCGTAAACCGACATGGAGAAGCTGGCCGCACTGCGTGAACTCTTGATAGACTGGTCGAAAATGAGGGGGATGGAAGGAACAGCCTCTGCTTGGGTTGAGAAGAAGTTGCTGAGTCCCGTGCCTAATCCTGCCATGAAGATGGCCACGGCTGCCGCTATTTGTATCCATTTGTGTGACGGATGCTCCTTCGGTTTAGCCGTCGTCTGAAGAGGAGAGATGCTGACGGCCGGTTGGGTTTTCCCGAACGAGGGGGCGTGTTTGGGTGTAAGTAAGTTTACCGTGTGCATGAAGTCTTCGTAATAAGCACGGCATGCGGCACATTCTTTCATGTGTTGTCTGCAAGCTTCTGTAATGGCCGGGTCGGTTTGCTTGTCGCATAAGTCGGCCATATATTTCTTAAAATCTTCACATTTCATGATGTTCTGTTTTTTTAGGGTCTTGTACTTTAGGATTTGATTCCTTTTCTGATTTTTTCGATTCCGTACTGGAATCGGGATTTGGCGGTCGTGACCGGAATGTCCAAAATGGCGGCAATGTCTGAGAAACTGTTGTTGCCGTGGATGCGGAGCCGGATGACTTCGGCTTGTTCTTCGGGGATTCCCGCCAGCAGGGTCGAGATAAGCCGGAACTCTCGTTCGAAGTTTTCCACTTGTTCTTCACAGATGTGCGACACTTGTTCTATCGGTACGAATGCTCGTACCTGCCGTCGGCGTAGCCGGTCGGTACAGAAATTGGAAAGGCTTCGATAGAGGTAGCTGCGCAAGTCTGCCAAAGGCTGCCCTCCTGCATCTTGTCTTTTAGTATGCAGTTGCAGGAAAATGTCTTGTACGGCATCTTCGGCATCGTCCGCGTTCCCCAGCCGGTAACAGGCGTATTGCAGCAAGTGAGGTCTTTCGCTCTCCATCAATGCGGCTATTTCCCGATTCGGTTCCTCTTCCGGATGACTGTTTAGGGTTTGTTTCATATTTCATTCATGTTTTTTAGACTGCAATCTGTAATAATGACGCAGCGGGACGGTAAAAGACGTAAAAACTGCCTTCTTTTTTTGTATCTCGGGGATAAAAAAAGAAAAAAGGCAGTTTTTACGTGGAAAAATAAGGGCTCTGTTTAAGGCAGGTCTTCATTGTGCTCTCCAAGGTCTTGCCGGGGAAGATTGACTGTTAGCAGTATCCAGCCTAAAACACCGGCTACGATGGAACCGCAAAGGATGCCCAGTTTCGCATCATTGAGGAGCGTGCTGCCCTCTATACCTATATTATAATAGGAGAGGTCGGCAATGAACATGGAGACGGTAAAACCGATGCCCGTCAGCATGCAGACGCTGAAAAAGTTTTTCCAGTTGCAGCCTTGGGGCAGTTGGACGAATCCCAACTTGACTGCCAGCCAGGAGAACGAGAATACGCCTACGAACTTCCCGACGGCCAATCCTAAAAAGACTGCCAGGCCTACGCCGTTGAGCAGACTGTCCATACTGATGCCTTCCAAGTTCACTCCTGCATTGGCGAAGGCGAAGACCGGAATTACGAAATAGTTGATGGGGTTCTGTAAAGCGTCTTCCAAATCCTGTAAGGGGCTAATCGTACGGTCCGAGGTATGTTCTATGTTTTTGAGCAACATGATTTGCTCATTGGACAGGATAGTAGTCCCCTTGTGGTTGGTGGTTGCCTGGTCTATGGGGAAACGGTTGATTTTGTTTCGCAGATGTTTGACAAAGTGAAGGGCGGAGACTCCGGGGCGTGCCGGAACGAAGAATGCTACGACCACTCCGGCTATGGTGGCATGAATGCCGGAATTCAGCAGGGAGTACCAGACAAATGTTCCGATGACGATATAGAACATCTTGGATATGACGTGGCGTCGGTTGCCGATGGCTAAAATCACAAGTAGGATACCGGCATAAGCCAAGTATTGCAAATGTAGTTCGGATGAATAGAAAACGGCAATGACCAGAATGCCGCCCAAGTCGTCGGCTACGGCCAGCGTTGCCAAGAATATCTTCAGGCCGATGGGAACCCGTTTGCCGAACATGGAGAGTACCCCCAATGAGAACGCGATGTCAGTAGCCATGGGGATGGCCGTCCCCCGTAGCATAAGGGCATCGTCAGGGCAGGTGAGAAAGAAAATCAGTACGGGGATGGCCATGCCGCCGCAGGCTCCGATGATGGGGAGCAAGGCTTTCTTCAGTGTAGACAGTTCTCCCACCAGGATTTCCCTTTTGATTTCCAGCCCCACGGAAAAGAAAAACAAAGCCATGAGGAAATCGTTGATAAAGTCCATCAGGCTGAGGCTTTCTTTACCGTGGCTGAACAGATTGAAGTTACCGATAGAGAAACTGACCGGCTTCTCCCACAAGGAACGGTAGGTGTCTCCCCAACCGGAATTGGCCACTATCATGGCCACAATCGTGACGATAATCAGAATCAGACTGGAGTTCACGTATTTCCTGAACATGCTAAGAAAAGTGTAATTCCTCATGGCTTTTAGGGATTGGGGGTAAGTTCTGGTTTTAATTTTTGCTGTTCCATACGATGGGGGTGCCCGTGGTCGTAATGCCTTCGGCTTGGATGCTGAGTACCGTGGGTTTGCCGTTGTTATACAAATTGACGGTGGCCTTTCCTGCGGCATCGAATTTCACGTTCGGGACCCAATATAAGGTACGACGATAGTCTTTCGTATCCGGCAGGGGCTTTTGGCTGTAGTCGGGACTGTAGAAGTCTTCGCATACGGCGTATCCGTCCAACACGTAACGTCGGTCACGGTATGTAGGCTGGTAGCCGTCGTTGGGAAATAGACGGTAGTCGATGATGACATCCGGTTGGTTGTCGCCTTTGTACCTGGAGCTGCCTTGTTCGCGGGGAGCGTAATCCGTGTAAATATAAAGCTTGTCCAAGTTCCGGAGGTGTCTGTAAGCCTCCATTTTGCCTTCTCCGGCCGTGATGACGGGAGGAATTTCAATCTGCGTGCCGTTGGCCATGCGTGGCGGAGCAACGTTTTTGCGGGTACTCTTCAGGTTTATCGGTTTGCCGTCGTACCGGATTTGTAGGAAATAGTCCCTATCCATGCCCATGTCTCCGATATAGGTCAGGGCGACTTGCTGCGGAAAGGTGACCCAGTTGTGCGTGCCGGTGCTCATGCCATAGTCGGCCGTGAGGTTGAATGCCTCGTAAGCGTCGACTACCAAGGCCGGTTTGCTAAGGTCGAGCTTGCGCAGTCCTCCCCGTTTGGTGCGTACGGTTATCGTGGCAAGCTGGCGGTCTGTGAAAGATGTTTGGCCGCCTTGGCTGTCGAACCGTTCGTCTGCGTCATAGCGCGGCGCATCCTGGTAATAGCTGTACGGTTTGGGGAATAAGGGATTGAACCGGTTCAATTTGACAAAATAGTCCGGATAAGCCTCCTCGTTGGTGAAGTCCTTCTTCATTTTGTCTTTGATATAATCCTGACCTTTATCTTTGTCCGCAGCCGGAAGGAACAGAATGTATTTGTCATAAAGTAAAGGCGTCTTCATATAAAACATTCCGTTCTCCGTCGTTTGCATGAGGTCCATGGTCTGGTTGCCTTGTATGAATGTGGGCCATACATTGACTTCTTCTTTCAGGTTGCTCATGATGGAGCCCGTGGTGAACGGATCACGTTGATTGTCCTGAAGCATTTGGGTCAGCGGGTTATTGTCTGTGGTGTTGCCGGATTCAAGTCCATTGTTTTCTTGGTTCGGGTGGTCTGCGGCTTCCATGATGTCTTCTATGGTGGCGTCCCGTTCTACGGAAGTGTCCGGAGCGCGCATGGTTCCTGTTCCGGGTAACCAGTTTTCTTCTTTGACATACGTTCCGTAGGCCAACCGGAAGTCTTCTATCCTGTTCACGCAACCGGAAATGGTTTGCAGTTGTTCCGGCATGTGCTGGACGGTCATGGGTTCGACGCCCGACATGGTTTTCCACGAATAACGCCGCCATCCCTGTACCATCATGAGGAGATCAAGTGCCTGGCGGCGGATACTGTCGTCCGCTTCGAAGTAGTAACCCGGATTCTCGACGAAACCTTTCAGTTCGCTTCCCAACAGCATTTCCGTAAGGATGTTGCCGTTGTCATATGTCAGTTCGTCCGTGGCATGGTCCCGTATCGCCAATGACACATTGGGCGTGCCGGTGGTCGGGTTCGTCAGTTGGAGTTGCAGGGAGATGGGCTCGAAAGGTTCGTATTGTGCTTTTACCCCGTCGACGGTTAATTGCGGTGTGTCATATTCGTGATGGTTGACGAATATCAGGCGGTCGGCGTACACACGTCCTTTCCCGTCGAACAGCGTAAACTGGTTTACTCCCGTAGGAAGCTGGTCGGACGGAATTTCTACGGTAGCTTTGCCGCCGTCGTCGAGCTTGATGTCATAATAGGCTTTCGATACGCCGTTGTGCATGATCTGCAGGCCGAGAACCGGTTTCGGGTTCGGAAGGCCGGAGGATTGGATAGAGGCGTTGACGACCTCCCCTTTTTGTACGACAGCCATGGCGCAGCCCTCCTTTTCCGGTTCGGGCAATGCGTATGTATAATCATACCCTTCGTATCGGAATACGGCTTTATATTTCTCTCCGGCCGGTATGTCCGGTAAAGTGAATATGCCGCGTCCCCGGTTCGTGGTTTTGGTCCGGGCGATTTCCTTCCCGTTTTTATCTTGTATGGATAGCTCGATGTCGATGTGCCTTCCTTCCTCGGTGTTGGCTTCGAACGCTACTCTTCCGGTAGTGCCTTCCACGATGTCTCCTCCTTCGGGATAGAAGCGGAGGTCGAGTTTCGGCTTGCCTTTGTCGGATTTGAAGTATCTTCGCATCGGCCTGAGCGTCATGTCTTTGACGTAATCTCCGGGAGTTTGCGGTTGGTCGAATACCGGGAATACGCGTGAATAAATCTTATCATAATCCCGGAAAAAGTCTTTGGCCATTGATTTAAAGTAGAACATCAGTTCCGTCCACTTGGAATGCGGGTGTTCATACTGCCCGAAGTTCAGCATCCAACGGGTGTATGCCCTTAATTCATAATATCCGGCGTACAGGGAGTCGGTAAGCGCAAAAGCCCCGTGTCCCGTCCCGTCCGGCATTTCCACCTGTTGACGTTCTACCAGATAACCGTCGGGCGTGAGCAGTTCTACATATAATATTTTACTGAGGTCGGTCAGGGTCTGCCGGTCTGAGCGCGTGACGTAGGCTTTATACCATATCGTGTCGCCTACGAAATAGCAGGTGTTGTCGATGTGGAGAAAGACTTTTTCTTGGGGAATGGCCGTGCCGAATTTTTCTACTTTTTGGCTTAAGGCCTCTGGTGTGGTAGAGGTTTGTGCGGCGTTTTCCCCTTGTCCCCATACGAAGAGAGAAGAGCAAAATGCAATACCGAGTGCAATGTTACGTTTCATGATATTTCGTTTAGGTTTGATAAGTACAAAGATAGTAATAAAATCTCCCATCAATAAATTTCTACCAAGAATTTCTTAGGTGATGTCCGCCGTTTATTGTTTTTATATCTATCTTTGCCCCAAGTAAAATTATTATGAAACTCAATTATACACATAAAGACTCTTATTATGACACTTATTAAATCTATTTCAGGCATACGCGGAACTATCGGCGGCCACGTGGGCGACACGCTGAATCCGTTGGACATTGTGAAGTTTACATCTGCATACGCCGCATGGATTCGCCGGACGACTACGGTGAAGAGCAATACCATCGTGGTGGGACGGGATGCGCGCATTTCCGGCGAGATGGTCAAGAACGTGGTGTGCGGCACACTGATGGGCATGGGGTTCGATGTGGTCAACATCGGACTGGCTTCCACGCCGACCACCGAACTGGCCGTAACGATGGAAGGAGCCTGCGGCGGCATCATCATCACGGCCTCGCATAATCCCCGGATGTGGAATGCTTTGAAACTGTTGAATGAAAAAGGGGAATTCCTCAATCAGGAGGAGGGAAACGAAGTGTTGCGTCTGGCCGAGGAAGAGGCGTTTGAATATGCCGACGTGGACCATCTGGGGCACTATCGGGAAGACCAGACGTACGACCAAAAGCACATCGACTTGGTCAAAAACCTGAAATTAGTGGACGTGGAGGCGATTCGTAAGGCGCATTTCCGCGTGGCCATAGACACAGTCAATTCCGTGGGCGGCATCATCCTGCCCCGGTTGTTGGAACAATTAGGAGTGGAGCAGGTCACGGGGCTGTTTACGGAGCCGACGGGGGACTTCGGCCATAATCCCGAACCTTTGGAAAAGAACTTGGGCGACATCAAGGCTTTGATGCAAAAAGGCGGCCACGACCTGGCATTCGTGGTAGACCCGGACGTAGACCGTCTGGCCATGTTCTGTGAGGACGGGACGATGTACGGCGAGGAATACACCTTGGTGACGGTGGCAGACTATGTGTTGCAGCATACGCCGGGGAACACGGTGTCTAACTTGAGTTCCACCCGTGCCTTGCGCGATGTGACCCGTATGCGCGGAGGGGAATACAGCGCGGCTGCAGTCGGCGAGGTGAACGTGGTGGCCAAGATGAAAGAGACCCGTGCCGTGATCGGCGGGGAAGGCAACGGCGGGGTGATTTATTCGGAGGCGCATTACGGGCGCGACGCATTGGTCGGCATTGCCCTCGTGTTAACCTATCTGGCCCGGACGGGAAAGAAAATGTCTGAACTGCGTGCCACCTATCCGTCATACTTCATGGCCAAGAACCGTATCGACCTGACGCCGGAGACGGATGTGGATGCCATTCTGGAGAAAGTAAAAGACATGTATAAGGACGAAGAGGTGAACGACATCGACGGAGTGAAGATTGATTTTCCCGACAAATGGGTGCATTTGCGTAAAAGCAATACAGAGCCGATTATCCGAGTGTATTCCGAGGCAGCCACGCAGGCCGAGGCGGAGGAAATCGGGCGGAAAGTCATGGACGTGGTCTATTCGCTGGCTTGACGAACCTGTTCATCATTAACCTGAGAAATATGAAAAAACTGTTATTGTATGTGTGGGGCTTGCTCTTCTGCTTGGGGATGCAGGCCGGTGGAGAACGGGAAACGGTGCTGTTGCGGGACGGATGGCGGTTTACCCGTGCGGACAATGAGTCGTTTGGCGGAGTGCAGGTGGACGACGGAAAGTGGGAACGCGTGTCCGTGCCCCACGATTGGGCGATAAGCGGGCCGTTCGATGCGAACAACGACCGGCAGTTCATGGCCATCGAGCAGGACGGACAGAAAGAAGCCCAGAACCAGTCCGGACGTACGGGAGGACTGCCTTTCGTAGGCGTAGGTTGGTACAGGCTGCATTTCGACGTGCCCGGTTTCGGGGCGGACAAGCGCATGGTGCTGATGTTCGACGGGGCGATGAGCCACGCGCAAGTCTATGTCAACGGAAAGAAGGTGGGGAATTGGCCGTACGGTTATAATTCCTTTTATTTCGACGTGACGGATGCCGTGAACGCAAAAGACAATGTGTTGGCGGTGCGCTTGGAGAATGAACCCGAAAGCTCGCGCTGGTATCCGGGAGCCGGGTTGTACCGGAACGTGCATCTGGTCGTGTCGGGCAAAGTCGGGGTACGTACATGGGGCACGACAGTCACCACGCCGACGGTGCGTGAGGATTTTGCGAAAGTGAAGGTACGTACGGAACTGGAATATCCTGACGGCACGGACTGCAAGGACATCCGTCTGAAAACCGTCCTGCGTGCTCCCGGAGGACAAAAAGTGGCGGAGCGCGAAACCGTCTTGTCGCTGTATGACGAAGGCGTGCTCGAACAGGATTTCGTGGTGGACCGCCCCCTGTTGTGGGATTGCGAACATCCGAACCTCTACCGGGCGGACACGGAGGTGTACTATCAGGGACATTTGAGCGACACCTACCAGACTACGTTCGGCATCCGTACGATTGAAGTCGTCCCCGAAAAAGGCTTCCTGTTGAACGGGAAAAGGTTGGTTTTCCACGGCACGTGCAATCATCACGACTTGGGACCGTTGGGCACGGCGGTGAACATGCAGGCCATCCGTTACCGGCTGAAGATGCTGAAGGACATGGGCAGCAATGCTTATCGCACGTCGCACAACATGCCGTCGCCGGAACTGGTGCAAGCCTGCAACGAGATGGGGATGCTGTTGATGGTGGAGACTTTCGATGAGTGGAAAGCCAAGAAAATGGCCAATGGTTATAACAAGTACTACGACGAGTGGGTGGAACGCGATTTGGTGAATGTGGTGCGTCATTACCGCAACGACCCGGCGGTCGTGATGTGGTGCATCGGCAACGAGGTGCCCGACCAAGGTTCGGCGCAGGGAGCAAAGCTTTGTCGGATGATGCAGGACATCGTGCACCGCGAAGATCCCACGCGGCCCTGCACGCAAGGCATGGACCGTGTGGATGCCGCCATCAAGAGCCACGTGGCGGCCATCATGGACATCCCGGGCTTCAATTACCGTTCTAATCTTTACCAGAAAGCTTATAAGGCATTGCCGCAGCAAGTGGTGCTGGGGTCGGAAACGGCTTCTACGGTAAGCTCACGCGGCGTGTATAAGTTCCCTGTGGAACGCAAGGCCGGGGCGAAATACGACGACCACCAGTCGTCTTCTTACGATGTGGAACATTGCCCGTGGAGCGACTTGCCGGAGGACAATTTTATCCTTTCCGAGGATTTGCCCTACGATATGGGCGAGTTCGTGTGGACGGGCTTCGACTACTTGGGCGAGCCGACGCCGTATTATGACGATTGGCCCAGCCATTCTTCGCTGTTCGGCATCATCGACTTGGCTTACCTGCCCAAGGACCGTTATTACCTTTACCGCAGCCAATGGAACAAGGCAGCGGAAACCTTGCACATCCTTCCGCACTGGAACTGGCCGGGGCGTGAAGGCGAGGTGACTCCGGTATTTGTGTACACCAATTACCCTACGGTGGAACTTTTCATCAATGGCAAGAGCCAAGGGAAACGTACGAAAGACACCACCGTCAAGCTCGACGAGACGGAAAACGATGAAGCACGCCGTGCTTTGGCCCGCCAGAAACGTTACCGGCTGATGTGGATGGACACGCGCTACGAGCCGGGCGAGGTGAAGGCTGTGGCCTACGACGAAAACGGACGGAAGCGTGCGGAGCAGATCGTCCGTACGGCAGGTAAGCCTTACCGCATCGTATTGAAGGCCGACAAGGACACGTTGGACGCGGATTTGCGGGATGAGGACTTGGCTTTTGTCACGGTCAGCGTGGTGGACCGCGAGGGCAACCTCTGTCCCGACACACAGCATACGGTGAAGTTTTCTGTCCGTGGAGCCGGGTATTACAAGGCCGGAGCCAACGGCAACCCCGTGTGTCTTGAACCGTTCGGCCGGCCGCAAATGCCGGTGTTCAACGGACAGATGACCGCCATCGTGGCGGAAAAGGGACAAGCCGGAACTATCCGCCTGAAAGCGGAAGCCAAAGGACTGAAGTCCGCCGAACTGGTCTTGCCTGTCAAGCGGACGGAATAAGCCCGGAGGGGAGGAGGAAATCCCTTTTTTCTATTCCTGTGCCTCCGGGGCGTAGGTCTTGATGAAATCCTTCTCGAAAGGAAGCGTACGGAGCACGTTCAGGTGAGAACGTGCTTCTTCTTTTTTATGTAAGGCCAGACAAATCCGGACCATCTGTTTGAGTAGGAGCGGAGACGGGCCGTTGGTATTCAGGTCCGCTTTGCCCAGTTCGTAAGCGATGGGGTATTGTTCCGAAGCGATGCAGTAGTCCGTCAGGAAGTAATTCCGGGCGTTTTCGAGGTTGCCGTCGCGGTTATGCAGGTAAATAGGGCGGCTTGTCGACGGTAACATGTCTATGGGTACTTTGGGCACGTCGTTTTCGTCTTCCATCCGCGAAATGGCGTAGTAAGCTGCCACCGTGCCGTAGGTCAGGTCGGAGCGGGAGGCGGTGGCTTGCATGCCTTTCCAGTCCTGCCGTTCCAGTTCGCGCTGCATCCTGGCGGTAGGGCGCACGTAGGGGCGCTGCCATTCGTTCATGCCCACGGCTCCGGTTCCCAAAATGAGGATGAATCCCATGGCTTTCCATTCGTCGAGCGGACGGTTGTAAGCCGGTGGGGTGAACAACCCCGAGAGTTTTTTCCGACTGAAAGAACGAACGAAGACGGCTTGGCAGGCCAGAATGAGGAGGATGCAGAAGGGAATGCCGAGCAGTTTGCCCGTTTCCGTCTGATAGTAAATATCAAAACCGTGGTAGACGACCACATAAATAAAAACGAATGCCGGGATGTATTTCAGGTATCCGAACCGGCCGCGCAACCTGAAGACATAACCGAACAGCCAAGAGATGAGGGTAAGCATGCCCGAGAGAAGGGCACCGCCCCAAAAAGGCGAATGGAACGCTTGGAGCAAGGCACGCCCGATAATCCACAACGAACCGTAAGAGGTTTCCCATAGCGGGCGCATGGATCCTTGGGCTGTGCTGAAGAAACTGTACTGTTGGGCGATGTAAAGCACGTCGCCGTAATAAATGCCGAAAAACATCCAGAAGCCGAAAAAGAACAGTTTCAGGGCGTCCGGCCACGCTGTCATTACACGTGAAGTACGGTTTTCCGGTGAAGGGTTTTGCTGTCTGTTCATAGTCGTATGGGGTTAAAGGGTTAATTTATGCAGCCAGTATCCGGCCTTTTCTTTGATTTCCGTTTGTTGCTTTTCCAACTCTTGGATGATACCGCATTGTTGTACGGTGCCCCGGACGGCCAACGCGTCGTCCACGGCGGTTTCCTCGCCGCCGTCGATACCGAAACCGGCAAGGGAACCTGTCGAGATGTCCTTTGTGGCATCGGCTATGATCTGCCGGTTGAGTGTCGTGGCGGCGGTTTCCCATTTCCGGATGACGGGCAGGCAGAGCGACGGGATAAAGTCCTTGCCGTAGGCATCGGAGTATATCTCGTGCAAGAGGTTCCACGTCCAAGCCCAGGCGAAGTCGTCATACCGGTCATGGATAAGCCGGAGCCGTTCTCCCAATTTCTCTATGCGGTCGAGTTGTCCTGTGGCGATGATTCTGGTAATGTCGTTGATTTCGCTTATGGGGGCCAGCATGCCGCCGATGTCTCCCCAACGGTCGCTGCATGCCGCACGGGGATGCAGGGCTTCGCATAGCCCGTCCGAGGGCATGCCCTCGTGCGTCTCTAATTGCCGGATCAGTTGTTCGCCCAAGTAACGGTCTAAAGCCAGCCGGTACCATTCTATGCCTTGCTTCACCGATTTCTCTTTGAGCCGTAGGCCGTTCCATGTGATTTCTTGGGTGTCTGCGTCGAAGCGTCCGCTTAGTTCTTCCAAGGTAATCCGTGCCCGGAACACCCGCCCCATCGTATAAGGGGAGAACGCTTCGAAGGAGACCCGGTCCGTTTGAGGCACTTGGGGCGGGCGGCCGTCGCGTGCAGGCCATTTCCCGATGTCGCGCAGCGTTCCCACGCCCCTCAGGGTAATGCCGGGAATCACGTAATGGGACGAGCCTTGCTCCACGAGATAAGAGAATGGCCATTCGCTGCTGTCGGTACCGGGGGCGCAACGTCCCATGACCAGCGAAAACGCTCCGATATGCGCGGGCCACGAGATGTGGCTGCCCGAAGCGGTTTTGCATCCCCGTTCCAGCACACCGTGGTGTCGGGGGCCGAGCTTGTAGGCGTGGTTGCTCTGGTTGGTGCCCGAACCGGCGTTCATGAACGAGAACATGCCGCCTATCAACAGCGTGGACTTGTGGTGCGTCACCGTATAGGGACCGGCCAGGATGGCGCATGCCTCACCCTGCTCCGCCTGGCAGTTGCAACCGAAATAGGAGTCTGTGGCGGAAAATCCGTGCCCGATGGAAGAAGCTTGTCCTACATGGCAACGGGTGAGCGTCGCGCCGTCGGTGACATGGCAACCGGTTTGCAGGATGAAATCACGGGCGATGACCAAGTCACCCACGAAGGTAGGGGCGTCCGGATGGCTGCATATCGTGCCGTTTTCCAACCGGACGGCACCTTCCAGACGGCTGCAAGGCCCGATTTTCACGTTGCGGATCAGGTCGCAGCGGAGTATCCGTGTGCCCTCGCCTATCTTGCCGCGGTTGCCGGTTTGCCGTGCGGCGTAGTCCGAAACCAACCGGCGGAGGTTTTGCGTAAACAAGGCATCGTGGCGGTACATGGCCTGCATGTACGCTTCTTGTGCCGACAGGCGGTCGTGAATGAGGAGCTCCCGTCCTCCGCTTTCGCTCATGACATGGAGTTCCGTACCGTTCCCGAAAGAAGAGGGGCCGGTCATGGCAATGGTGTCCGTATGGAGGATGATGCAGCTTGGGGCGATGTCGTAATGGGCGATATACCCGTGGACGTGGGCTATCAGGCAGTCGTCGCCCACGGTGGTACAGTGCAGCGTGGCATGGCGGATACCCGTATGGAACGTGATTCCGCCCGGCAGCGTGACGGTCTTTTGGAAATTCCCGATACGGTTGGAGCCGGAAAAATGCACGTACGCCAGATGGCGAAGGTCGATATCCGGATGGACTTCAATCAGTTGCCAGTTTTCGGCCGTGCAGCCTTGCTGTTCCAGTTGTCGGATTTCGGTGGGAAGCAGTTGCCGGTATGCTGTGTCGGTATGCGTCTGTAGTTCCATGTCTTTTTCTATGCTGGTTTGTTCAAGTTCCTGTTTGGAGGTATAAAGAAACGTTTTTTTTTTGAAAGTCAGTGAGGTTTGCCTTATTTTTTTTGCAAGATACCCCGGACGGGGAGGACTGCGAAGTGCATACCGTGGGTGGGCGTGCCGGACTTTGGAAGCAGGGCTTTGTCAAATGAAATCCTGCCTCAAGGAGTGGGCGGATTTACCTTGCGGCAAATGATTTTTTGTTCTGCGCCAAACGAAAAATCGTTCGCAGGAGATTGGAAAATCGTTTGCAGGAGATTTTTTTGCCGTTCTCTGTAGGTTTGTATTTTATTGTGGGTGAGGTGGTTGCGTGATGTGCGGAGAGAGCGGAGATACGAGACTGTAATGTCCTGTTTTTTTAAGGCTTCACCGTAGGGCATAAAAAAAGGGTCAGCGCTCTGACCCAACCTTTGTTAACCTTAAATCTAATACTATGAAAAACACGATACAAAGGTAGGGAGTTTCGGCTTTCCGGCAAAATATCCGGCTTTTAATATCGAAAAAACGGCTTTTTCTTGATTTATATCAATACGGAGTGCTTTTTTGTGCTAACTTTGTTGGACAAGAACAAACATAAGATACAAGAATGCTCTGTAGACAATGGATTTGGTTGAAAAGGTTCAGGCATCGGCGCGGATACGGTGTGCATTCTCCCTTTGCGTTCGACTTCCTGACGTATGTGGTGTATGAGCGTGGGGAATATTACGCCTATCGGGAGCTGAAGAAACGTTATCCCGTGGTTTGCCTGTGCGGGGGCTTGCACCGGTTGAAATGCCGCAAGTTTCTTTTTCGTCTGTCCAATTACGTGCATCCCTCGCTGATCCGGATATATGGGCACGTGAAAGAGGCGGAAACGGCTTACTTGGCAGCGGGATGCCGTTCGGCCGCGGTATGCCAGGACTTGTTTTGGAAGGTGAGGGTACGGGAGAACGGAGGTTTCGTGCGGCAGAAGGAACTGATGGTCGTGGGGAGGGGGATTGCGCCCCGGCATTGGACGGCTGTGGTTTCGCGTCCGTCGACAAGGTGTTCGGTGTGCCTCCTTTTCGGCATACGGGCTTCAAAAGCGGCTTTGCGGGCGTGGAACGACGTGAAACGCTTGCCGGAAGCCGTCGTGACTTTCGATCTCTACGACTACGGTCTTGTGTTTTATGACCGTTCCAAGCAACGGCAAGATTATATTGTGAATTTTTAAATATACGGAAGGATGAAGAAAAGCAGAGTATATACCCGTACGGGCGACGGGGGAATGACCAGCCTGAGCGGGGGCGTGCGGGTGTCCAAGACGGATGTCCGCGTGGAAGCGTATGGGACGGTGGATGAGCTGAATGCCCACATCGGCGAGTTGATTACTTATTTGGAGCGTGAGGAAGACCGCGAGTTCCTGACAGGCATCCAATGTGACTTGTTCACGATAGGGGCCTATCTGGCTACGGAGCCCTCACGTGCGGAAAAGCTTGGCCGGGAGGTGGTGACGGAAGAAGACGTGACGCGTCTGGAACAAGCCATAGATGAGGCGGAAGACGGGCTTCCCGGATGGCGGGGATTCGTGCTTCCCGGCGGCTCCCGGGGGGCGGCCGTGTGCCATGTCTGCCGCACCGTGTGCCGCAGGGCGGAGCGGCGTATCCTGGAACTGTCCGGAAGTGCGCCGGTGCTGCCGGAGGTTTGTGCGTATGTCAACCGCTTGTCCGATTATCTGTTTGTGTTGTCCCGTAAAATGCTATTTATTGAGGGGAAAGATGAAATTGTGTGGAAGAAACGTTGATGGTATCGAAAATATTATTATTTTTGCGCACAAAATAGAAAAACGAAGTTGTTATAAATATTAAGGACTATGTATTGGACACTGGAATTGGCTTCAAAGTTAGAAGATGCGCCATGGCCTGCCACCAAGGATGAACTGATTGATTATGCGATGCGTTCTGGCGCTCCCTTGGAAGTGATCGAGAATCTGCAAGAAATAGAGGATGAAGGCGAAATATATGAGACGATAGAAGATGTTTGGCCGGACTATCCGACGAAGGAGGATTTTCTTTTCAACGAGGACGAGTATTGATGTGCGTCGGACTTGGAAATACGGAAAACCTGAAATGATTATTGGAGCGGGTGTAAGTGTGCATCCGCTCCATTGTTTTACCTGAAACCGCGATTTTCGTGCGATGCCGGACAATAAAAAGAAAAAGATTCTGTTTTCTTAAAGTACAACGGTTGTAGAGACAGTGAGGATAAAGGGAAAACTGATAGGGTTTATCTTGATATTGAGCTTGTTGCCCCGGTGGGTCAAGGCTCAGTACGACCCGTCTTTTGTCAATTATTGGGCCATGACGCCCTTTTATAACCCCGCAGCGACGGGACAGTCTCCCGTGCTGAACTTTCAAGGAGCTTACAGTATGCAGATGATCGGTTTTGAAAACGCCCCCGCCGTAATGTATGCTTACGTGGATCTGCCGTTGTTTTTCATCAGCGCGAGGCACGGTGCCGGAGTGGGGTTCACCAACGACCAGATCGGTCTGTTCAAGCACCAGAAGTTTTTTCTGCAATATGCTTACCATCAGCCTTTGTGGGGAGGCAAACTGAGCGGAGGTATCCATTTGTCCATGCTCAGTGAGACGTTCGACGGGGGAGAGTTGGATTTGGGAGAGTCCGGCGACCCTGCGTTTCCTACGGCTGAGGCCAACGGTGCCGGTTTCGATATGAATTTCGGCATCCAGTATGCCCGTAAGTCGTGGTACGCCGGTTTTGCCATGATGCACTGTACCTCGCCGACCGTCACGTTGGGAGAGGAAAAAGTGAACGAATTTAAGGTCTCTCCTTCTTATTATTTGACGGGCGGGTACAATATACGGCTTAAAAGTCCGTTATATACCATACATACGACCGCCATGCTGCGTTCCGATGCCGTGGGTTTCCGGGCGGATATGACGGGACGCATCGCTTATCATGGCAGCAAGCATGAGTTGTACGGCGGAGTGTCGTACAGTCCGATGAATTCGGTCAGTTTCCTCTTCGGCGGAGACTTTCATGGCATCAATCTCGGTTATGCGTACGAAATGTACACGGCCGGCATCGGGGCATTGAACGGCAGTCATGAGATCATCATCGGCTATAAGACGGAGTTGAATCTGTTCAAGAAAGGAAAGAATAAACATAAAAGCGTAAGAATATTATAATAATGAATATGAAGTGTTGTGGGTTGATATGGGGCATAATGGCAGGTCTGGCGTTCAGTGCTTGTCTGGGTCCCCGTTCGGCATCCACCGCCACGGGTGGAGAAGTGACCGGTGTCGGGGGAACGGCCTACAGTGAACCGACTCCTTACGGGATGGTTTTCGTGAAGAAAGGTTCATTGAAAATCGGTACGGAAGAAACCGATTCGTTGTGGGGAATGACCATTCCTACCCGGGAAATTTCGGTCGACGGCTTCTGGATGGACGCGAATGAAGTGTCGAATGCCAAATATCGCCAGTTTGTCTTTTGGGTGCGCGACTCTATTATCCGCGAACGCCTGGCCGATCCGGCATACGCAGGCGACGAGACCTACAAGATAGAGGAGGACAAGTTCGGGAATCCTGTGACTCCTTATCTGAACTGGAAAAAGCCGATACCCTGGAAACGCCCGAACGAAGACGAGTTGAGGGCCATAGAAAGTGTGTACGTGACGAATCCGGCTACGGGGGAGCGTATGTTGGATGCGCGCCAGATGAATTACCGTTATGAGGTGTTCGATTATACTGCTGCCGCTTTGCGCAAGCACCGCCTGAATCCGGATGAACGCAACCTGAATACCGACCATGCCGTGGATGCGGACGAAGTGGTCATGATTTCCAAGGACACGGCTTACATCGACGATGAAGGGCGTATCGTGCGTGAAACCATCACCCGCCCGCTTTCGGGACTGCATGATTTCCTGAATACTTATATCGTGAATATTTATCCGGATACGACGTGTTGGGTGAACGATTTTTCCAATGCGGAAAACGAACGCTACATGTTGCAATACTTCTCCAATCCGGCTTATAACGATTATCCGGTGGTCGGTGTGACCTGGGAACAGGCCAATGCTTTCTGCGATTGGCGTACGGAGTTCCTGAAACGTGGTTTGGGAGCCGCAGCCAGTCAGATACAGCCTTACCGTTTGCCGACAGAGGTGGAATGGGAATTTGCCGCACGTGGTCCCGAAGGAGCCTTGTTCCCGTGGGAGACAAAAGGGGTGAAAAGCGAGAAAGACTGTTATTATGCCAACTTCAAACCCGACCGTGGGGACTATACGGACGACGGGAGCTTGATAACGTCCAAATGCGGTTCTTATTCGGCCAATTCCAACGGTTTGTTCGACATGGCGGGAAACGTGGCGGAATGGACGAGTACGGTGTACACCGAATCGGGTGTGGACGGCATGAGCGACATGAATCCGGAACTGAAATACAATGCCGCGAAAGAAGATCCTTATCGCCTGAAGAAGAAGTCGGTGAGGGGCGGTTCCTGGAAAGACCCGGAATCCATGATACGTTCCGTATGGCGTTCATACGAATACCAAAACCAACCGCGTTCGTACATCGGTTTCCGTTGTGTACGTTCTGTGTCGGGGACAACCAATAAACGTAAATAAAAAGATTAAAGAGGTAAAAATATGGCTAAGAATAGAAAAAACATAATTATCCGTATTCAGGATTGGATTGAGTCGGTGCCCGGACAGACATTCCTGAATTATGCGTACAGTTGGGGAGCGGCCGTGGTTATTCTTGGAGCTTTGTTCAAACTGACTCATATTCCCGGGGCCAATGCGATGTTGTTCATCGGTATGGGGACGGAGGTTCTGGTGTTTTTCATCTCCGGTTTCGACCGTCCGGCAGAACTGAAGCGCGATGAAGACCGGATGAGTCTGGCTTCGGATGAAGAGGATTGGGACGAAGAGGCTGTCGGCGAAAAGGAAGCCGGGAACCTTCCTGAGGCTGCGCAAGGTGGAGTGGCCCAACCAGTTGTGTCCGGTGGAGTGGTATCCCAACCCATAGTCGTGGGAGGGCCGGTCGTAGTCGGAGGAAATGGAGGCATCCCTCTTTCCGGGGCGGCGGCTACTGTAAATCCGGACGTGTCTGGCGCAGCAGGCGGCGGAACACAAGGCGTGCAGGGCTGCGTGGGGCAGCAGGCGTTGGATATAAAGGCTTTGGCCGATATGGTGAATGCTTCCAACGCAGAACTTTTTGCGAAAGTGCTTGAAGATGCCCGTAACGCTTCTACTCCCGAAATGAAGGAGGCGGCTGAAAATTATGTGGAAGAGCTGAAGACGTTGACCGAAACCTTGGCGCGTGTGTCCGAACAGGCTGAACACATGACGCGTGATGCCAAGGAGATGGATAATCTGAACCGTACGCTGACGGGCATCAATACGATATACGAGATGCAGTTGAAGAGTATCAGTACGCAGGTGGGCACGATAGACCAAATCAACGAACAGACCCGCAAGATGGCGCGTCAGATAGAAGAATTGAACGGCATTTACAACCGTATGATTCAGGCTTTGACGGTGAACATGAAGCATACGCCGGGCGGTTCGATAACAGAATAAACGGATTAATCAGAAAGGAATACGAAATGGCATCCCAGCAAAATAGAATGTCTCCGCGTCAGAAGATGATCAACCTCATGTATGTGGTGCTGATGGCTATGTTGGCCCTGAACGTGTCTTCCGACGTGTTGAACGGTTTTTCATTGGTGGAAGACAGCCTTCTGCGGACTACGGCGAACGCTTCTGCGTCCAACGAAGCCCTTTATAAGGATTTGCAGGGACAGATGGAGGCCAATCCGGCCAAAGTGAAGGAATGGTTCGACAAGGCACAGTATGTGAAGAAAATCTCAGACTCCTTATATAATTATGCGGAAGCCCTGAAGGTCAGTATCGTGAAACAGGCGGACGGGGAAGACGGCGACGTGAAAGACGTGCAGAACAAGGAGGATTTGGAGGCGGCTTCCCATGTGATGTTGGCGCCGCGCCGAGGAGAAGGACAGAGGTTGTTCGCGGCCATCAACAGTTTTCGTGAAAGCATCGTCGGCATGTTGACAGACGAGACGCAGAAGAAAATCATTGCGGACAACCTGAGTACGGAGGTTCCGAACAAGGCCGGTACTTTAGGGAAGAATTGGCAGGAGTATATGTTTGAGAATACGCCGGTGGCTGCGGCCGTTACTTTGCTTTCCAAATTGCAGAGTGATGTGCGGTATGCCGAAGGAGAGGTGCTTCATGCCTTGGTGGCCAATATAGACATGAAAGACTTGCGTGTGAACGAGTTGAATGCGTTTGTGATACCGGCTTCACGTACGGTGGTACAAGGCGGGAAATTCAGTGCCCAGATCATCATGGCTGCCGTGGATACGACCCAACGTCCGACGGTATATGTCAACGGACGGCAAATCACTTCACCGGGTGGGTTGTATGAGACGGTTTGCAGTAGTACGGGCGATTATACGCTGAAAGGTTATATCGAGATGATGGACGGGCGTGGCCAGATGGTGCGCAGGGACTTCTCTCAGCCTTACACCGTGGTGGCTCCTTCGGCTACGGTGTCGGCAGACTTGATGAATGTGTTGTATGCCGGATATGAGAATCCTATGAGCGTGTCTATTCCCGGGGTTCCGGCCAATAAGGTGGTGGCTTCCATGAGCGGAGGAGTGTTGCAGCCCACAGGGGCGGGCAAATATATAGCCCGACCGGCAGAAGTGGGCAAAGATGCCGTGATTACGGTCAATGCCAATATGGAGGGACGTATGCAGAAGATGGGACAGTTTGCCTTTCGTGTGCGTAAGTTGCCCGACCCGTCGGCTTATATAGAGTATGCGGCGGAAGGCGGCAGCAACCGTTTCCGTGGCGGGCGTTTGTCCAAACAAGTGTTGATGGGAACGAAAGGCATCGGCGCAGCTATTGACGACGGACTTTTGAATATAGAGTTCCGGGTGCAAGGGTTCGAGACGGTGTTTTTCGACAATATGGGTAACGCCGTACCGGCGGTGTCGAACAGCGCGTCTTTCACTGAACAGCAACGTTCGATGTTCCGTTCGTTGGGACGTGGAAAACGGTTCTATATTTCCCGTATAAGAGCCGTAGGCCCCGACGGGGCGGAGCGGACGCTCGACGGCTCTATGGAAGTGATTGTCAACTAATGAATGGATGGAAATGAAGACTATGAGTAAAAATAAGATAAGGATGAAACGTCTGTTTTTTGTTTTGTTAGGAGTTGCCCTGTACGTGCAGGCGGAGGCGCAGCCGGCTCGCCGCAGGGTGAAACCCAATGATGCAGACAAGGCCGAGAAAACCGTAGACCGTGCCAGTTTGCAGTTCCCCGTGGCGGTGGAAGTGCCTGAGGACGTGGTGTGGCGTCGCGATGTGTATCGTCAGTTGGATCTGACGCTGGACAAGAACGCCCCCCTGTATTATCCGGTGGAGCCTTCCGCAGGCCAGATAAACCTGTTTACGTATCTGTTCGATTTATTGCTGACGGGAAAGATTACGGCATACCAATATAAACTGGACGGTAACGAGTCTTTTACTTCGCGCGATAAGGTGGACGTGAAAGAATTGTTAGAGCGTTACCATATATATTACGAGGAGCAGAACGGGCGTCCCCGTGTGAATGCCAGCGATATTCCCTCGGCTGAAGTTTCCCGTTATTATATAAAGGAGAGCTCTTATTTCGACCAAAGGACCTCGACGTTCCGTACGAAAGTCACGGCCTTATGCCCAGTGCTTATGCGCGGAGATGATTTTGGCGGAGAGGCTATCCCATATCCTTTGTTCTGGCTCAAATATGATGATATCAGTACGTATTTGGCCCGTCACGCGATGATGGCAAGCAATTATAACAACGTGACGAACATGACGGCGGCAGATTATTTCTCCATGAATCTGTATGACGGAAAGATTTATAAGACGAACAATATGCAGGGGAAGGTGCTGGCTAACTATTGTAAGACGGACAGTGCCATGGCCAACGAACAGAAGCGGATAGAGAAACAACTTTCCGACTTTGAAAAACATGTTTGGGGGCATGACGACTCGGTGGCTGTAGATTCAACGGCAGCCAAGGAGGCTGTAGAAACGAAAAAGGAGAAAGCTTCCCGAACTACACGTAATTCGCGTCGTGCTTCGGCATCGTCGGACGACTCGAAAAAGGCAAAGGCAGAAAAGACTAAGGTTTCCAAAACGCGTAGGGGGAGTTCCGGAGGGGGAGGAGCCTCCACGCCCAGAGTGACCGTACGCAGACAACGTAGATAATAAAAAAGAGATATATTTTCGGAAAAAGTTGAAAGTACGGCAAACAGTTGCTATCTTTGTTTTTCGATAAGAAATAAAAAGCAAACTTCTATGAAGAAATTAAGTGCAGTATTGATGTGTATGGTGGCGTTTTTATGGGCGGCACCTGCCAATGCGCAGTTCAAGTGGGGACTTGAAGGCGGTGTGAACTTGAGTAAAGCAAGTATAAAGGGTGACGGAGGCTTGTTCGATGCTTCCAATCGTACGGGATGGTTCGTCGGACCGAAAGTGCAGATGACCATGCCGGTCATCGGTTTGGGTATCGATGCTTCCCTTCTCTACTCCCAGAAGTACATGAAGATGGACTTTTCAGGTGAAGTAGACGGGGAGAATGTCAACGGGAGTACGCCTAACAAATCCATGCCTTACGTGGAGATCCCCATTAATTTAAGGTATAATTTTGGCTTTAGCAGTCTGGTCGGCGTTTATTTGGCTACGGGGCCGCAATACAATTGGTATCTGGGGAGCCGTAATTTAAAGTATGCCGGTGAAAGTATCGGAAGTTTGGAACGCTCTACGTTCAGTTGGAATGTGGGAGCCGGTGTGACGCTGCTTAGCCATTTGCAAGTAGGTGTGACCTACAATATCGCCATGGGTGAGACCGGAAAATTAGGCGGTGTGGGCGATGTCATAAAAGAGTTTGACGTAAAGAACAACACATGGCAAGTTCGTTTGGCTTACCTGTTTTAATGTAGTCCGATATAAAAATGGAATAAACGGAAGCCGTCTGCATGAAGCGGACGGCTTTCCTTTTGTCTGTTAGCTTCTTTTGTCGTATTTTTGTAACGCATTAAAATCCGTTCGTATGAAGTTTGTAGATGTCATTCTTCCTCTTCCCTTGCCGGCGGCTTATACATACGCTTTGCCCGAAGAGCGGCAAGAGGTGGTACGGCCGGGCAGTAGGGTTATCGTGCCGTTTGGAGCCAAAAAGTTTTATACGGCTATTGTGGTTGACGTTCACGGGCGGCAACCGCAAGGTTATGCCGTGAAGACTGTGTGGGAGGTACTTGATTCGGCTCCCGTTTTACTTCCGGTGCAGTTGGATTTTTGGAGATGGTTGGCAGACTATTACCTTTGTGCCGTAGGGGATGTGTATAAGGCCGCCCTGCCGTCCGGTATGAAACTGGAAAGCGAGAGCAAGGTGGTGGTAAACAGTGAATATGCGGGAAATGCCGTATTGTCGGAACGGGAACAACGGGTCGTTACTTGGGTTTCGAGGCGTTCCGAATCGACCGTGACGCAACTTCAAAAAGAATGTGAGGATTTTCGGGTGTTGCGGGTGGTAAGGTCTTTGATGGACAAGGGTGTCCTTGCTATGAAAGAGGAAGTCAAACGCAGCTATAAGCCACGTACGGAAGTACATGTGCGCTTATCGGAAACCTATTTTGACGAGGACAAACTTCATGAATTGCTTGACGGGTTAGGAAGAGCACCCAAACAACAGTCCCTTTTATTAAAGTATTTAGAACTGGCAGGTGCCGGAACGGCTTTCCGGTTGCGTAATCCGAAGATGCTGGCGGAGGTGGGGCGGAAAGCCCTGATAGAAGCTGTTGGTGGCAGTCTGGCGATTTGCCGTGCTTTGGAAGAGAAGGGCGTATTGGAGGCCTATCCATACGAGATAGGCCGTTTGGCGCATACGGAGGTCACCGAAACGATAGGTGTTTCTCCTTTAAGCGAGGCACAGGCACGGGCGTTCCGGGAACTGGAAGAAGCTTTTGCTCGTCATCCGGTATGCCTGCTTCACGGAGTGACATCGAGCGGGAAGACCGAGGTTTACATTCATCTGATTCGTCAGATGATAGCCGAAGGGAAACAGGTGCTTTACTTGGTGCCGGAGATTGTGCTGACCACCCAATTGACGGACAGGTTATATCGCGTATTCGGTAACCGTATGGGCGTGTACCATTCCAAGTTTCCTGATGCCGAACGTGTCGAGATTTGGCAAAAGCAGTTGTCCGAACAGCCTTACGATATTATTGTAGGCGTTCGTTCGTCCGTCTTCTTGCCTTTCCGGCATCTGGGGCTGGTCATAGTGGACGAAGAGCATGAACAATCTTATAAACAGCAGGAGCCTGCGCCGCGTTACCATGCCCGGAATGCGGCGATCATGTTAGCCCGGATGTACGGGGCCCGTACATTGCTCGGTACGGCTACTCCGGCGTTGGAGACTTATTATAACGTCCGCATGGGCAAATACGGTTTGGTGGAGCTGACCGAACGTTTCGGACAAGTACGTTTACCGGAAGTCGAGGTGGTGGATATTAAAGAGCTACAGCGCAAAAGGCGCATGGCCGGTCCGTTCTCACCGCGTTTGTTGGAGGAGATGCGCCGGGCATTGGAAAACAAGGAACAGGTCATACTGTTCCAGAACCGGCGAGGTTACGCTCCGATGATAGAATGCCACACGTGCGGTTGGGTGCCCAAGTGCAAAAACTGCGATGTCAGCCTGACGTACCATAAGGGACTGAACCAAATGACTTGCCATTATTGCGGCTACACGTGTAACGTGCCGACTCGCTGCCCGGCCTGCGAAGGTACGGAACTGGTGCAGCGAGGGTTCGGTACGGAAAAGGTGGAAGATGCCGTACATCAAGTCTTTCCGGAGGCCGCCGTGGCCCGGATGGATTTGGATACGACCCGTACGCGTTCGGCCTACGAAGGAATCTTGGAGGATTTCCAAAGCGGAAAGACTGATGTGCTTATCGGAACGCAGATGGTGACCAAAGGATTGGATTTCGAACGAGTCAGCGTGGTCGGCATATTGAATGCCGACGCCATGCTTAATATCCCGGACTTCCGAAGCTTCGAGCGCGCCTTCCAGTTGATGGCACAAGTGGCCGGGCGCGCCGGACGCCGCAGCAGGCAGGGACGTGTCATCCTGCAGACCAAGAGTCCGGAGCTGCCTCTCATCCGTCAAGTGACGGAACATGACTACTTCGGGTTGTACGTAGGGCAGATGGAAGAGCGTCAGATGTTTGTATATCCTCCTTTTTGCCGTTTGATTTATGTCTATATGAAACATAAGCGGGCAGATGTGCTCGACCATCTGGCTGCTGAAATGGGGAGCCGTTTGCGCCAGGTGTTCGGTTCCCGTATTTTAGGGCCTGACGCGCCGCCCGTGGCACGAATCCAATTGCTCTATATCCGTAAAATCGTAGTGAAAGTAGAACCCGGAGCTTCTCTGTCCAAGGTACGGGAACAGTTGCTTTATCTCCGCCAAAGCCTGATGGCACATCCCGATTACCGCAGTGCCCAAATCTATTATGACGTAGACCCCATGTAAGGCAGGACGCTTATTTCTTTTTCAGTTCCGGATAGCTGATACGCGTGTGGTAAATCGTCTTCAGCTTTTCTTTGAACACATCTTTAGCCACGGTGATGTCGTGGAACGTGATGGGGCAGTCTTTGAAGAATCCTTCCTGCACTTGGCTGTCCACGATCTTATCCACCAGTCCGCTGATGCTCTCTTCCGTGTATTCGTTCAGGCTTCTGGAAGCGGCTTCCACAGAGTCCGCCATCATCAAGATGGCCTGTTCCAGCGTGAATGGGTTCGGACCGGGGTAAGTGAAAAGGGATTCGTCTACCGGTTGGTCCGGATTCTGGTTCTTGTATGAAATCAGGAAGTATTTGGTCTTGCCTTTGCCGTGGTGCGTCGAGATGAAATCCTTTATGACTTGCGGCAGGTTATATTTGTCGGCCAGTTTGAGTCCGTCCTTGACATGACTGATGACAATCGCCGCACTTTGTTCGTAACTGATACGATCGTGAGGATTGAAGTTATTCTGGTTTTCCGTAAAGTAGGCCGGACTGTTCATCTTTCCGATGTCGTGGTATAAGGCTCCGGTTCGGACGAGCAGCGCTTTGGCACCGATTTTATTCGCCACTTCCGTAGCCAGGTTCGCCACCTGCATGGAGTGTTGGAATGTGCCCGGAGCCACTTCCGAGAGCCGTTTCAGCAGTTCGTTGTTGGTGTTGGACAATTCGACAAGAGTCACGTTGGAGGTGAAGCCGAAAACCTTTTCGAACAAGAACAGCAACGGGTAGGCAAATAACAAGAGGATGCCGTTGATGATAATATAGATATACATGCCATACTCCAGGCGTGCGAAGTCTTTTTCGTGAATAAGTTCCATACTCATGTAAAAAGCTATAGACGCCAATGTGACATAAAATGCCGAACGGATAAGCTGCGAACGTTGGGAAAGCTCCCTCAGGCTGTAGATGGCCACCATGCCCGCCACAAGCTGTGTGGCGATGAACTCGTAGGGGTATTTCAGGGATATGGCACTGATGAGCACCGTAGCCACGTGAGTCACAAAAGCCGTCCGGGAATCCATGAACACCCGGATGAAAATAGGAGCCATGGCGAACGGGATGATGTAGACATTGAACAGGTTATGCTTGATGAGGAATGAAGTTATCAACGGGTAGATGACCGGCATGGAGGCGATGAACAGGATGTGGCGCGTGTTGGCCAGATAGTCACGGCGGAACAGGTTGAAGTACAACGTCAGGCAGGCAATGATGAGAGCCACGTAAAGCATTTGGCCGAGCAATACCGTATGCGTCTGCATTTTGGACGTGTTTCGGCGGGTATATTCTTTTTCCAGAGAAGTGAGGATGTCGTATGTTTCCTTGTCCACGATATCCCCTCGGTCTATAATTTTCTGCCCGCTCATGACCATACCGGACGAATAGGAAAGAGAAGACAGCAAGTCTTTCCGGGATTCTTCGGATTTTGTCTTGTCGTAGGTCAGATTGGGTACGATATAGTCGCTCAGGTTGCATTTCCGCAATACTCTGCGGTCATAATGCAAGCTGTCTTCTCCCAAGTCGATAAGGTATTCGTATGCGGTTTTGTGCGAGAAGACCTGAGTCATCGGTTGTTCCTTGGCCACGTTCTGTGCGAATATGCGGATAGACGCCACTTCATCGCTGTGCATTTGGTCGAAATCCTCCGTGTCCATGACGCCCTGCGCGTAAATATGTTCCAGTTTGTTTTCCACGTATGCCAGATAATTAGCCGGTATGGTGGCCGGTTTCTGTCCGTTTATGGTGGCCTTGAACTTTTCTATCTGTTCTTTCCCCACGGTCTCGTCGATGGCGAAATAAGGTTCGTAATGCTGTAAGATACTGTCCTGTTCCGTCTGTATGGTTTCCGCGCTTTTGTATATCGGAAAGTCGTAGGTCGCGATGAGCTGGCTGTAACGCCAAGGTTTGCCCACGTCGAACTGGTAGGTCGAACGTTCGTCACGCGGCATGTACAGGCACACGATAAACAAGGCCGTGACCGTGATGACGATTCTATAAATCAAAGCCTTCGGGGTAAGGCTGTTTTGTTGGTTATGTCTGTTCATCTCTTTTTCCGTATTTTATATAGGGCGAAAATACGAAAAAAATACGGGGCGTTTAAATAAAAAGTAGTATTTTTGCACAATATTCACAAATGTTGTTATGACACAGAGAAAAGTAAGGGTTCGTTTCGCTCCCAGTCCCACGGGAGCCTTGCATATAGGCGGTGTACGTACGGCTTTATACAATTATCTTTTTGCGCGCCAGCATGGCGGCGAGTTCATTTTCCGTATCGAGGACACAGACTCCAACCGGTTTGTCCCGGGAGCGGAGGAATACATTTTGGAATCTTTCCGTTGGCTCGGCATTCCTTTCGACGAAGGAGTAAGTTTCGGTGGGGATCATGGTCCTTACCGTCAGTCGGAACGCCGGGACATTTACAAGAAATACGTGCAGGAGTTGCTGGATGCCGGTAAGGCTTATATCGCCTTCGACACGCCGGAAGAACTGGAGGCCAAGCGGCAGGAAATCCAGAATTTCCAGTATGATGCCTCTACGCGCGGCATGATGCGCAATTCGTTGTCGTTGCCGGCTGACGAGGTGGAGCGGCTGTTGGCCGAAGGCCGGCAGTACGTTGTCCGGTTCAAGATAGAGCCGGGCGAGGACGTACATGTGGACGACATGATTCGCGGCGATGTGGTCATCAACTCTTCCATTCTCGACGATAAGGTGCTTTACAAGAGTGCCGACGAATTGCCGACCTACCATCTGGCCAACATCGTAGACGACCATCTGATGGAGGTGACCCACGTGATTCGCGGTGAAGAATGGTTGCCTTCGGCTCCGTTGCATGTCCTGCTTTACCGTGCGTTCGGATGGGCTGACACGATGCCGAAGTTCGCCCATTTGCCTTTGTTGCTCAAGCCCGATGGGAAGGGAAAATTGAGCAAACGCGACGGCGACCGTCTCGGCTTTCCGGTTTTCCCTCTCGAATGGCACGACCCCAAGACGGGCGAAGTGTCCTCCGGTTATCGTGAGAGCGGCTATCTGCCGGAGGCTGTCATCAATTTCCTGGCCTTGTTGGGTTGGAATCCGGGAACAGACCAAGAGATCATGTCGTTGGACGAACTGGTGGAGCTTTTCGACATCACCAAATGCAGCAAGGCCGGTGCCAAGTTCGATTATGTGAAGGGCCTGTGGTTCAACCGTGAATATATCCTGATGAAAGACAACAAGGAATTGGCTCCCGCTTTCGACAAGATACTGCGCGAGAATGGGATAGAAGCACCGATGGAACGCGTAGAAGCCGTGGTGGGCATGATGAAGATGAAGAAAATCAATTTCATCAAAGAACTGTGGCCCCTTTGCGACTTCTTCTTCATTGCCCCGGAAGCGTACGACCGCGAGGACAAGTTCGTGCGGAAGAACTGGACGGAAACGGCGGCGGCCGACATGGCCGAACTGGCCGCATTGCTGGAAGGCCTGGATGATTTCTCGGTAGAGGGACAGAAAGCGGCCGTAGACCGTTGGGCGGAAGAGACAGGCAAGAAACCTTGGAATCCTTGGCGTGTGGCTTTGGTGGGCACAGGAAAGGGCCCCGACATGTATGAGCTTTCAGCTTTCCTTGGGAAGGAGGAAACATTACGTAGAATGCGTAAAGCCGTAGAGATTCTGAAATGATATATTCGATCGCGCTTTATCTGTATGCCCTGGCAGTCGTGTTGGTTTCGCCTTTCCGCAAGAAAGCGTGGCTGATGGTGAAAGGGCAATGGAATACTTTCCGTATCTTGCGGAAAAACATCCGCCGGGAGGAAATGTATGTTTGGTTTCATGCCGCTTCCTTGGGCGAGTTCGAACAGGGGCGTCCGCTGATGGAGCGGTTGCGGCGGGAGCATCCGGAGTACAAGATATTGCTGACTTTTTTCTCTCCTTCGGGTTATGAAGTGCGCAAGGACTACGAGGGGGCGGACGTGGTGTGCTATCTCCCGTTCGACACACCGGGCAATGTGCGCAGCTTTTTGCGGTTGGCTCGTCCGCGCATGGCGTTCTTCATCAAATATGAGTTTTGGAACAATTACCTGCATGCTTGCCGCCGTCGTCAGATTCCGGTGTACAGCGTGAGCAGTATTTTCCGTGAGAACCAAGTGTTTTTCCGTTGGTATGGGCGCAGTTACAGCGATGTGCTGCGTTGTGTGACCCATTTCTTCGTGCAAAACGAAGTTTCGCGCGAATTGTTGGCACGCAAAGGCATCACGAACGTCACCGTGGCCGGAGACACGCGTTTCGACCGTGTGCTGGACATTTGCCGGCAGGCCAAGGATTTGCCGTTGGTGAAAGCTTTCAAGCAAGATGCCAAGGTGTTGGTGGCCGGAAGTTCATGGGCACCGGATGAGGATTTGATTATTCCTTACTTCAACGCCCATCCGGAAATGAAACTGGTGTTGGCGCCCCATGTGGTCAGTGAAGACCATTTGAAGGAGATAGAGGGAAAGTTGCGCCGTCCGTTTGTGCGTTACTCCCGTGTCACGGAAGAAGGTGCCGCCCGTGCCGATTGCTTGATTATCGACGGTTACGGTTTGCTTTCGTCCATTTATCGTTACGGCGAGATGGCCTACGTGGGCGGCGGTTTCGGCGTAGGCATCCATAACGTGCCCGAGGCGGCGGTATATGGTGTACCCGTGCTTATCGGTCCGAACAACCGTAAGTTCCGTGAGGCGCAGGATTTGTTGCGCGAGGGCGGCTGCATGGAAGTGACGGATGCAGGTACCTTCGGTCGGACGATGGACCGTCTGCTTTCCGACGGGAAGTTCCTGGCGGAGCGGGGACGAATTGCCGGACAGTACATCGAGCGGAACGCCGGAGCGTCGGATTTGATTTTCGATAGTGTGAAATTCTGAAGGATGAATCAGATAGGATACAAGTTGGAAAAAGCGGGCGTTTGTCCGCTTTTTTTGTGTCCCGACAGGCTGAAAACCGGCAAAAACAGCTCTCATCTGTATGTCCGATTCCGGGAAAAAGAGAGTAAAATGCGGTATTTTGGGGGCGTTTTGGGGGAGTTTTCCCCGTTTTTTCGAGGTTTGTTGTCTTTCGTTTGAAGCAAATTGGAAAATCGTTCTGCTCCAAACGAAAAATCATTCTCATGAGATTGAAAAATCAAAGTGTTCCAAACGGCATTTTTAGGGGCTTACAATCGGATTTTTACCTCTTTTTTTCGCTATTTGCATGAACTTCATAGCCCAAAATATAAGAGCATGATGCTCCTCCTTTTCTTGTTTCTTGTGTCACGGCGAAAGTGCTGTCGCCCGGTTCTGCGGAGCCTATGGGTACGGATGTCACCGGAAGACGGTGCAGGCTTTCTTTTTGTACGAGGGGCAACCGTGCGTGGCTGGCGTATTTTCCTTTGGCTTTCCCGAAGGGGGAAAATATTCGATTCTGGAGCCGTTTTAAAGATTGTACTGTAAAAATATGAGAGAAAGAGAAGGCCGCCGCTACATGAGTGCGTAGGGCAGCCTTTTAGAGTGATTGTGCTTAAAGAAACAGATTACCAGAGTTCCCAACCGTTGTTTCGGTTGGAATAAGCATCGCTGATACCGCTATCGGACGCATTGCCTCCGAAATCGAGGTCTACACCGCCACCGGTACCATTTATTCCGCTACAAGCCATCATACCGTTTGATTCCATTTTCACAACTTTCACGTGGGGCATTTCATATATTTTCTTTTCCATTGTTTTGTTTGTTTATTATACGTTTTTTTATTTGATTATTTTTTCTCCGTCTATGATGTAGATACCGTGTTCCAACCCTTCGAGGGCATCGGCTCTTTTCACGTCGTTTTTTATTTTTATGCCGTTTATGGTATACACGTCTACAAGTTCTTTACTGTCTTTTGTCCCGTCGGACATTATTTCTTCTATGCCGGTCACCTTGCCGTCGATGTCGATGAGCAGGCGGTTGACGCCTGCCATGGCCGCAGTCTGGTCCGCATTGATATATGCGCGGAAGCCTTTCAGCTTCACCTTATCCGTGTCGGCCAGATAGAACTTGTCGTCGTTGATGAAGTAAGCCCCCTGTGGAACCGTGGTGGCTGCATAGTTTCCGGTCATCGAGACGCCGTCCGCTGTAGAGCTGTTCGGTTGTCCGGCGTGGAGGTACACTTCGTCGGCTTTGATTTCGGTCACGTTTCCGGTGGGGCGTACGAGGTAAGGTTGGCCTGCCTCTACCGTTTCTGCCTTGTCAAACCGGAGCACGACGTTGCCGTCTTGTTGTGTGGCTTCAACCAGTCGTCTCAATTCGCCCAGTCCGTTTTTAGCGACTTGCCCGGCTGTCATGTCGAAAGGTATGCAGAACGTGTTCCATTTTCCGGGAACGAAGGAACGTTCTAACACGACGTTGGCATAAGTGTCTTTTGCTATGCCGTATTGCGTGTCGGTCTCTTTCAGGATGGCTTCATTGCCTAAGTATTCCAGTCGGCTCTGGGCAATAATAGCCCATGTGGCGGTGTTCTTCTCTCCGGCTTTGAGGCCTACGGTCAATTCTGTCCCCTCTGTGAGGATTTCGATTTCCACGGCATAACGCTCGAAGGTTCCGGATGTGAGAGGTACTTCTTGGTCGTTGATAAAGAGATACAGGTCGCCATCGTATCCTAAGTTCCGGTTTCCACTTCCCCAGACACATCCGGCGGTGTAGGCAGAGAACCTGTATTTTCCGGGAAGGACGGCTTGTGTTTTCTGCCAAATCAAGTTTTTACCGGTTTCCGAGGTTCCAGTCCAGTAGGAGACACCGGCTCCGTTGTATGCTTCGCTGTGGAAGGCAGGGATATTTTCGATGTATCCGGAAGCACTGCCGCTGCGTTCCCAATATCGGTTCGTACCGTCTTGGCAGGCTGCGTCTTTCAGGAAAGTAGACGTGATGTCCGATGTCCCTAAATACTCCAAATGGGTTTGGGCCAAGATAGCCCATGTCACGGTGTTGTTGTCGCCTGCCTTGAGCCCGACTGTTATATTCGTTTCATTCGATGGAATTTCTGCTTCCACGGAGTAAACTCCGAAGGTCTCCGTGGTAATTTCCACGCTTTGTTCGTTGATGAAGAGGTATAATCCCCCGTTGTTGCCCGAATTGACGTTCCCGTTGCTCCATGTGCCTCCGGCTGCATAAGCCGTGAAACGGTATTTTCCCGGGCGGATGGGTTGCGTTTCTTGCCAGACGAGCATACGGTTGTTCTCGGGTTCGGAGTTCCAATATGAGATACCTTTCCCGTCGTAAAGGTCACTTTTGAAGGCTGGGATGTCTTCCACGTATCCGCCAGCCTTTCCGCTCCGGTTCCAATATCGGTCAGTGTTGTCTTGGCATTCGGCGTCTTTCAGTATGGTTGTCACGTCTGTTTTCACATTCCGTGGGAGCGAAGTGTGAAGGAATCTTTGTAAGCTCTCTTCCATTTGCTGCTGTGCCATGCGTACCTCTTCAGGGCTAGTCGCCTGTTCAAGGCTTTCCCTGCTGGCGGACAGGGATGATTCCAGGTTCGTACGGGCTTCACCGGTAGATTTGGAAGTGGACAAAAGCAGTTGCCCCTTTTCGAAGGTCTCTTTGGAACGGGCTTCGGCCAATGCGTTGTGCATGTCGATGTATTCAAGCATGGTTTGGTTGAGCGTGCTTATGGCCGTCGGGAGTTCTTCTGTTTCACCGGAAGGCTTCGTTTCGTCTACTGTTTTTTCTATTTTGCTTTTGTAGGGTTGGCTTATTTTTCCGGCATTTTTTAAAGCTTCTTCGGCCATGGCCTGATAGAGGCTTGACAAGTCATTACCTATATATATCAGTTTGAAATTGTCGAAACAGCACCATCTGCCTTGGCCGCCTTCTCTCCCTCTTATTCCGAAATCCAACGTTCCGTCAGTCACCAATACGTTGACCGTGTTGCCATATCGGCCATTCTCGAAGTTTTGGTTGGCTTCCGCTGTGGTGAACGGATATTGCCCGTTGTCGCTTCCGGTGCTTTCTGTTTCTTCATATAGGCTTTTGACCGGAAGTGCGTAATCGTTTCCATAGATTTCCCATAACAGGCTTTCGTTCCGGTCTCGGTGGGCCGTTCCGCCATCCGAATTTCTGTCTCGCCCGAAAGCATTGACTGTGATTTGATACCATCCGTTCGATAGCCCTGTCCGAGTTTGGTGGAAATTGAACGCGTTTTCATAGAATTCCACTACTCCGTTGGATGTTTTACACTTTCCTTCAATGTTCCAACCCTCGGTGTTGCCGTTGTCGAACTTGTTTTCTAAAATTATCTCTTCGGAAAATTCCCCGTTGTCGTTTGGAGAAACAGGAAAGCTTGCAGCGACGTTTCTCGGACTTGCTTTTGCGCAGCATGCCGCCATGAGAAACATCGCAAAAAAACTTGTTTTTTTCATGTCTAAATTTTTTTGTTTATATATAAGGTTATGATGTGTGATTAACCGGTGGTAAAATTATTCTGTTTGCCGGATATTGAATGTGCTTTTGGTTGCACGGAATGTAACGATGGTTTCATTTTCAAATGAAAACCGGGGAAAATGTGCTTGGGGAGTGACGAAAATGCAAAAATAGGATGTAAGGGACGTAGAGCTAAGGGTAAAAAAGTGGGCACAAATACGGAACTGCACCCCAAAAGTTAGACAAAAACTTTTGGGGTACAGTTCCGTGTTGGGATATAACCTTATGTTTCAGTCTAAAGTGGGTATTCGGTTTGTTCCAGCAGCTTCAACACCTCTTCATAGCGGTCGCAACTGACGACGTAACATTTGTTTGATGTTTTAATTTCAATCAGTGATTGGGTGTCTTTGACTGCTACAGTGAACTGTCCTGTCTTGTCCTCCCAAAACTCTCCGGTGAGTCCGAAAAGCCCATAAACACCCCAACTTTTGATGGCACGGGTGAGCGTTTTTCTGTGGCGGGCATATAGGATTTCTTTTCGGGGGATGGTTATGGCACCGTATACTTTTCTGATGACAACCTTGTCTGCTGTCACTTCTACCTGTTTGATTTGGTTAAAATAGGAATATATGAATGCTACGATGACAAGACAGATACAGGCGTACAGAGCTACTGCAAGTCCTATGCCGGTTTGTCCTTTCATCAGCCGGCAGATGGCCGTAGCGGCGGCTGTCAGCAAGATGAAAGACATGAACCATGTGGTGCATAGCAGTCCGATAGAATAAGAGGATTTGAATTTTCTCATGATTTCACGTGTTGATGTGTTACCGTTGGGTAACTTCGTCATACTCTTCCGATGTGGTGCAGTAATGTGTGTGTGCGGGATGGGCATCCGAACGGCGGTACCAGTCGGAGTACATGACGTAGTGCTGGGCATAGCCTACATTGAGTTCCTTGGCCTGTTCGGGGTCTACCTTTTTGATGAATTTGGCCGGTACGCCTCCCCATAACTCGCCGTCGCCGATGACCGTATTCTTCAGAACCAAGGCGCCGGCGGCTACGATGGCGCCATGACCGACGACAGCGTGGTCCAGAATGGTGGATCCCATACCGATGAGAGCACCGCTTTTCACTTCGCAACCGTGCAGCGTGACATTATGTCCTACGGTCACGTCGTCGCCGATGATGATGGGGGCTTTGCCGTAAAGCGTATGCAGGCAAGAGCCGTCTTGGATGTTCACGCGGTTGCCGATTTTGATGAAATGTACGTCGCCGCGCAGGACGGCGTTAAACCATACGGTACAGTCGTCGCCCATGGTGACGTCTCCAATGATGGCTGCCCCTTCGGAGAAGTAGCAGTGCTTGCCGAACTTGGGAGTCAAGTCGTTGAGTTTCTTAATCAATGCCATATTTTATGATTTTTGAGATGGTTTTGTGTGTTCGTATGGCCGGGTCGCTTCGCGGAGCCATGTGCGGTGTTCGTGGTCGAGCAACGGAGCCAATTGGTCGTACACCCGGCTGTGGTAACGGTTGAGCCATTCGATTTCCTCCGTGTCGAGCAAGGACCAGTCTATCGGTTCCATGTCGATGGGACAGAGGGTGAGCGGGTCGAACTGGAGGAATGTGCCGAACTCGGTTTCCCGATAGGGCAAGATGATCTGCGTGTTTTCGATGCGTATGCCATGCCGCCCTTCTTTGTAGATGCCCGGTTCGTTGGTCACGGTCATGTAGGGGAGGAGCGGGGACGGCATATAGTTCATGCGGATTTGATGAGGACCTTCGTGCACGCACAGGCAGGAACCCACACCATGTCCTGTGCCGTGAAGATAATTGATGCCTTCCTGCCACATGGCATAGCGGGCGCAAGCGTCGAGTTGCGTGCCGCTGCAACCTTTTGGGAACTTGGCACGGGCCAGCCGGATGTGTCCTTTCAAGACTAAGGTATAGTCGTGGCGTTCCTCCTCGTTCACCGGTCCGAGGGCGATGGTACGGGTAATATCCGTCGTGCCGTCTTCGTATTGCGCGCCCGAGTCGAGCAGCAACAGTCCCTTCGGTAGGAGTTCCAAATCGGTTTCCGGAGTAGGTTCGTAATGGACTACGGCACCGTGGTGGGCATATCCGGCAATGGTGTCGAAACTATTACCGCAGAACAAATCCTGTTCACTGCGCAGTTCCTCCAGTTTACGGCTGATGCTAAGCTCTGTCTGTCCTCCGGCCTGTACCGCCGGTGTGAGCCATTTCAGGAATTTCACCATGACTACGCCGTCGCGCAGCATGGCGCGGCGGTAGCCTTCCGCCTCTGCCGGATGTTTTACGGCTTTGAGCAAGCCCACGGGGGATGCTGCGTCTACTACGGAGCATGTTTCGGGCAGGCTCCGGCAGAGGGCGTAGTTTGTGGTTTGGCAGTCTGTCCATATCCGCTTGCCGTCAAAACGTGACAAGTCGGGCAGGATGTCGGTATAGTTCCGTGTTTCCACGCCGCATTCCTTCAGATGGGCAGAAACCTCTTCCGTGAGTTTCACCTTATTTATATATAAGGTACAGCGGGAGGGGGTAATCCATGTGTAAGCTACGAATACGGGCGTACAATGTACGTCCGTGCCGCGCAGGTTCAACGTCCAGGCTATTTCGTCGAGGGCGGACAGAATCAGCCCGTCGGCTTGCCGCCCGGCCATGGCCTCGCGGATGAGTGCGAGTTTTTCGGTTATGCTACGGCCTGCGAAGGCGGGCGGTTGTATTCTGACCGGTGAATCGGGTAGAGCCGGACGGTTCTTCCACAGCGTGTCAGCCGGTTGGTCTGCTATTTCAAGGTGCAGTCCGCAATGGGTGAGCTCTTCCCTGATGATGCGGATTTCGTCTGCGGAGTTGGTCCATGCGTCCATGCCCACGGCGCTTCCCGGTGGAAGAACCTCCGCCAGCCATTGCGTGACGGACGGCGTGCCCTCCAAACGTTCTTTCATCAAGCGGAACGGAGTGTCCTTCAGTTGTTCTTCCGCTGCGATAAAGTAGCGGGAGTCGGTCCACAGTGCGGCATCGTCCGATGTGACGACAGCCGTTCCGGCAGAACCGTTGAAGCCGGAAATCCATTCCCGTGTTTTCCAATACTCGGGAGGGTATTCGCTATGGTGCGGGTCTGTGCTGGGGAAAATATAGGCGGCCAATCCGTTTTTCCGTAAATGGAGCCTTAATTCGGCTACTCTTTTATTGATGTTTTTATTCATGATACTGTTTTGCCATTTGTGCATTACAAAAATATATTATTCTTGTTTAAGAAAAAAAATATTCCGCTTTTTAATTAGTAAGTCTGAACCTTTTTCTTTAATTTTGTGTGCGTAATAAAGAACTTCTAATTGTATCATATATAAAAAACAGAGTATGGAATTTTTGACGAATGACAAATTGGTGATTGTCGGTGCAGCCGGTATGATCGGTTCGAACATGGCACAGACTGCCCTGATGATGGGTTTGACTTCAAACTTGTGCTTGTATGACGTGTTCTCTCCCGAAGGCGTGGCAGAAGAAATGCGCCAGAGCGGTTTCGACAATGTGAACATCACGGCTACGACCAATGTGGCTGAGGCTTTCAAAGATGCCAAGTATATCATTTCTTCAGGTGGTGCTCCTCGTAAGCAGGGTATGACCCGTGAAGATTTGCTCAAGGGCAACTGCGAAATCGCAGAACAGCTCGGTAAGGATATCAAAGCCTATTGCCCCGATGTGAAGCATGTGGTCATCATCTTCAACCCGGCAGACTTGACCGGTTTGGTGACCTTGCTTTATTCCGGTTTGAAGCCTTCTCAGGTGACGACTTTGGCCGGTTTGGATTCTACTCGTTTGCAGAGCGCGTTGGCCAAGAAGTTCGGCGTGTTGCAAAGCAAGGTGACAGGTTGTGCTACATACGGCGGTCATGGCGAGCAGATGGCTGTGTTCGGTTCGGCTGTGAAGGTTGACGGCAAGCCTTTGAACGACTTGATCGGAACAGATGCGTTTACGGCAGAAGAATGGGAAACCATGAAAGTGGACGTGACCAAGGGAGGCGCTAAGATAATCGAACTCCGCGGACGTTCTTCTTTCCAGAGCCCTTCTTATCTTTCAGTAGAAATGATTCGTGCGGCTATGGGTGGTGAGAAGTTCCGTTGGCCGGCCGGTACATACGTAAAGACCGACAAGTACGATCATATCATGATGGCTATGAATACGACCTTGGACGCAAACGGCTGTCATTATACAATGCCCGAAGGAACGGCCGAAGAAATTGCCAAATTGGATGCCAGCTACGCACACCTTTGCAAGATGCGCGACGAACTCGTGACATTGAATATTGTTCCTGCTATTTCAGAATGGAGCAAAATCAATCCGAATCTGTAATCGGTTGATGCCAATAAGGTTTAGAAGGTGCATATCTCGACGGGATATGCACCTTTTTTAAGGTTTGTGTCATAGAAAAAACGTGTTTTCTTTGTCGATTCAAAAAACATTGTTTAATTTTGCACCGCATTTTGCAAAAATAGTATTCATACATTATTATTAAAAACAAAAAAACATGATTGTAGTACCTGTAAAAGAAGGCGAGAACATCGAGAGAGCGCTGAAGAAATTCAAAAGAAAATTTGAAAAGACTGGTGTCGTAAAGGAATTGAGACGCAGACAACAGTTTGACAAACCTTCAGTGGTCAACAGACTCGCTAAAGAACGTGCGATTTACGTTCAGAAAATGCAACGTGTAGAAGAATAATTTAGCTGTTTTTCTTTGAACTTTCATTTTTATTTCCTATATTCGTTGTCGTAAAAGTAACGAGGTATGTGGACAGAAGCTTTTTTGGAATATTTGACGCTTGAACGGAATTATTCGTTGAGGACGGTCGAAGAATACCGCGATGATTTGAATGCGTTTGAATCGTATTATAAAAAGGTGGATTCCACATTGTCTTGGGAAACGATAGACGGAGATGTCGTGAGAGACTGGATGGTCTCGATGATGGAGGCAGGTCGTACAGCTACTACGGTTAACCGTAGGTTAAGTGCCTTGCGTACGTTTTATCGGTATTTATTGAAACGGGATTGGATAAAAGCAGATCCTGTGAGAAATATACAAGGACCCAAGAAGAAGAAACCATTGCCGGTGTTTCTAAAAGAAAGTGAAATGGATCGTCTGTTAGACGGTGAATTCTTCGGCAGTGATTTCTTAGGCAAAAGAGATAAGCTGATAGTGAATACGTTTTATGTGACGGGAGTCCGCCTTTCTGAGTTGACAGGCCTGAATAATCAGGATGTGGATTTGTGGGGAGGCGTGATAAAAGTGACAGGGAAACGGAATAAGCAAAGGATTGTTCCTTTCGGTAGAGAACTGGAAGCATTACTCAGGACATATCTAGATGAGAAATCATCTTTAGGTATGGAAGATGGGGGGGCGATGTTCGTGGACGAAAAGGGAGAGCGGCTTACAAATGTAAAGGTGCGGAATCTTGTGCGGCATTATTTAGGAATGGTGACTACACAGAAGAAAAGGAGTCCGCACGTATTACGGCATACTTTTGCAACCTCGATGCTGAACCATCATGCAGATTTAGAATCTTTAAAAGAGTTGTTGGGGCATGAGAGTATTTCTACTACGGAGATCTACACGCACACAACTTTTGAGGAATTAAAAGAAATGTATAACCAGGCTCATCCAAGAGCTTAAAAAGACAAGACTATGGAAGTAAAAATTCAGGCAATTCATTTTGATGCCACAGAGAAACTCCAAGAGTTTATCGAGAAGAAAGTAGCAAAGTTCGGAAAATTTAGCGAAGAAATAAGAAAGGTAGAGGTGTCATTAAAGGTCGTAAAGCCCGAAACCTCCATGAATAAAGAGGCATCCATCAAGGTTTTGGCCTCGACAGGAGAGTTTTTCGCGGAGAAAGTTTGCGACACATTTGAAGAAGCAGTAGATGTTTGTTTGGATGCGTTGGTACGCCAATTGTCCAAATATAAGGAAAAACAAAGAGATCATTAAAAAAAAAGAGATTTTTATTTGTGATTTCAAAAAATAGACTTAACTTTGCAGCCGTTTAAGGCATGTCGTTAGATGTGTAGGCTGCAAACGCCTCTTTAGCTCAGTTGGCCAGAGCACGTGATTTGTAATCTCGGGGTCGTTGGTTCGAATCCGACAAGAGGCTCA
>PPYF01544859.1_pt1 | contig 42988 bp, 35 predicted proteins | sample 1559871 | NCBI WGS metagenome assembly PPYF01 (sample SAMN08240021, study PRJNA423297) | Human gut metagenome, whole genome shotgun sequencing project.
GAAGGTGCTTTGATTGCTTCCGGCAGCGTGCTGCCAGGATTTTTCTTATCTCTAGAAGATGGCCTGCGGCTGGCAGAGCTGCCGGAAAAGATTCTTCACTTCCATGTTTCTGTTTCTTACCAGGAGGGGAGTCCGTATGTCAGCGATTTTACGAACTGGGGTGTCACCAATCTTTTGACCTTAAAACCGGACTTGATGTGTTTTGGCGGAGCAATTTATTCTTCTATTCCGGATAATCAATATGATTTTATGAGTGGAACCTCCATGGCTTCCCCTCAAGCGGCGGGACTGTACGCAGTCATGAAACAGAACCTTGCAACCCAGAAAGAAAAATATGGGATCAAAGAAAATGCCGATTATTCCGGAATCATTTCTGATTTATTGATGTCTACGGCGCAGAATGTATTAGATCCTGGGAACGGCGTCGTGATTTCTCCGCGCCGCCAGGGAAACGGCATCCCGAACATTAAAAAAGCGCTGGAGACACCTGCTTATCTTTATACAGATTGTTTGAAGGATTATAACAGGCCTAAAGTATCTCTCGGAGACGACCGGGAGCGGACGGGAAATTATACGTTCTGCTTTTATGTGAAAAATATATCGGAGACTGCCGTGACATATGAACTTTCCTATGACCTAATTTCTGATGCTGTTTCAGGAGATCATACGGAAAATCCTTTCGATGACGAGCTTGCTTCCCATGCGAGAAATTTATCTGGCAGTGTGAAATTCTGCGATGTAGAAGGTTCGGAAATCGATACGATTACGGTAGGGGCAGGGGCTGTGGCCAAAATTGATGTGTTCATTTCTCTGAGCTCAGACGATATGGCATACATGAATCGCTATTTTGAAAACGGAACGTACGCAGAAGGTTATATTTATTTAAAAAATGGCCTGAATCCAGATCTCCTACTGTCATTCATGGGCTTTTACGGCTCTTGGTTGGATAGTCCTGTATTCGACGCTTTCTTGTATGATGAAACAGAATCTTATTTCGAGCCTTCTTATCTGTATTCAGAGGGACTGATATTAGGGATGAACTTTATGGATCTGCTTAATGCGGCTGAAAATCCGACTGTTTCAGTCCCTTGTTTTTCTCCGAACGGTGACGGTGTATTTGATTCTTTTGCAATATCCACTACATTTTTGCGCCCTGTATATGATCTTACTTTAAAAATATATAATGGACAGGGAACGGTTGTCTATGAACAATATGAGGGAGACAATGGCTCCTGGGATGCGAATTTTAAGAATACGTTATCGAAAGTTGAGATAAAATGGGATGGGAAAGATACGGACGGCCTGATACACAATGGCGAACAGTACCAGATCGAATATACCTGTAGAGTCGTGAAGGAAGATGACGCGTGGATACATGCGTATGTGCCAATCATTGTTGATATAGAAAATCCGGAACTGCTTTCATTATTTTACGGAGAAACAATCGACGGTGCAACCGTGATTTATGTAAATGCTGCGGATCATCAGGCAGTACAGGGTGCCATGTTGGTAGGCCCTGACGGAGAGCATGTTTCTGCAGAGAAAGGCGTTTCTTATAAAGAAAATAAATGGAATATTGCGTTGAAACTTCCGGAAGATTCAACGGGATATCATGTGGAAATTTACGATTATGCAGGAAACTGTACGGTCATACCGGCAGAAAGTGCCGTTCGCTATCTCGATGGAGATACAACGGGAGACGGGATCATAGACGGAAAAGATGCAACCTTTTTGTTACAGTATTTTTCAGATTGGGATGTTTCCATGAACACCGCAGCTGCAGATGTAGATGCGGACGGAGAAATTACGGGAGCTGATGTGACGCTGCTTCTGCAATATCTTGCAGACTGGGACGTCGTTCTTGGTGCATCATGATTTGCAATTTTTCTGAAACCGTGTTAATTTATATACAATTATATTAAGGAGGAATTTGGCTTATGGATGCCATTGAAAATCTGATGACGCGAAGAAGCATGCGAAGTTTTTCTAACAGGGAAATTTCACGTAAAGACCTTGAAATTATTACGGACGCAGCGCGTTATGCACCTTCAGGAATGAATAAACAGCTCTGGAAATTTACGGTTCTAAAGAATAAAATGTTAATGACTGAGCTGGCCCACCGGATTTCCGATTGCCTCGGAAGAGATTACCAATACAATTTCTATGGACCGGATACGTTGATTCTGGTTTCCAATGAGAAGGATAATCCACATGGAGTGGCCGATTGCGCTTGCGCATTAGAAAATATTTTTCTGGCGGCACATGCGCTTGGAATTGGATCAGTCTGGATTAACCAACTAAACGGAATTTGTGACGAACCTGCCGTTCGGGCGCTTCTTACCAAATTAAAAATTCCGGAAAACCATGTTGTGTGGGGAATGGCCGCGCTTGGCTATGCCAATAACCAGATCACAAAAACAGACAAAAAACCGGCTGCGGAAACAGTTAGCTGGATTTTATAAAACAAATAAATGGGAGGAATCAATATCATATGAGTTTTCAAAGTAAAATGAAAGTCGATTACAGCGGCAAAACAGTCGTTATCACAGGTGCTTCTGGCGCGATTGGAAGTGCAATGGCCGAGGCATTTGCGGCAAATGGCGCAAATGTTGCGATTGGATGCAGAAATATCAAAAAGGGAAATGAAATTGCAGAAAATATTCATGCAGCCGGCGGAATTGCAAAAGTATTTCCCCTGGAAGTCACGGATGGGGAGCACCTGGAGAAAGTGGCAGAGGAAATTGAAGCGGAATTTGGCGGGATTCATGTACTGGTAAATAATGCTGGTGTTAATGTCGGTCCAGAAGATCGGAAGCCGGTGTATGAATTTAGCGACGAAAAATGGTCTTGGATTGTCGGTGTGGATCTAGACGGTACTTATAAGTGTTCGAAAGCTTTCATTCCATATATTATGAAAGCAGGCGGGGGAAATATTATCAATATTAGCTCTGTGGTCGGAATGATTCCTTTCCGGAATCAATGCGCGTTTACCGCAGCAAAGGCGGGTGTCATTAATTTATCAAAAGCAATGGCGCTAGAGCTTGCCCCAGAGAACATCCGGGTGAACGTAATCGCGCCTGGTTCTATTATGTTTGAAGGGACCAAGGCACTGTTTTATAATGACAAAAAACGTGCGGAAGCGATGCTTTCTCATATCCCGCAGAACCGGCCAGGAGATCCTTCCGATATTGCCAATGCGGCATTATATGTAGGATCCGATGACGCTGCATCCTATTTGACGGGAGCGGTACTTACGGTAGACGGCGGCTGGACATGCGGCTATGCAAGGAACTTCTGACGATGAAAGAATTTGCGGATTTTATTAAAAATGACATTCCTGAGAAAAACTGTGTACACCTTTATTTCATGGGGCAAGCCGGTTTTATTTTAAAGGATGCGGATGGATTCCTACTTGCATACGATCTCTATCTTTCCGACTGCTGCAATCGTGAATTTGGATTTAAGCGGTTAATGCCATACCTACTTGACGCAGAAGAGCTGATTTTTGATGCAGTTCTTTGTAGTCACGGACATTATGACCACCTAGATATTGATTCAGCGGGAACTTTTCTGAAAAACGGTAAAACGCAGATGTATGTAACAAAATGCGGGAGAGAGGAGCTTGCAAAACGTTCTCTGATATCAGATCAGGTCCATTTGATTAAAGAAGGAGACCATCTGCAGCTTGGAAACCATTTTACCTGTGATTTTGTATATTGCGATCACGGCAGTGATACTCCATATGCGGTCGGAACCGTATTTACGATCGGTAAAATCCGACTTTATGCAGTCGGAGATACTGCATACCGCGACGCACTCATCCATGAGAAAACAGTCGGTGCGGATATTGTGATTCTTCCGATCAACGGTGCTTTTGGAAATCTGAATGAAGCGGAAGGCGCATTTTTTGCAAAAAATTTGAATGCAGGCGTTGCGATTCCCAGCCACTTCTGGAATTTTGCGGAACACGGAGGAAACCCGTATCTTTTTATGCAGGAAGCAGATAAATTAAACGTGAATTATCGCCTGATGCGTCAGGGCGAATGTCTGAAAATTGACATGGAGAAGTTACAATGAAGAAAAAAGGAAACCTGTGGTCAAACAAAAGAAAAACATTTATATTCTGCATTGTAATCGTAATGCTTGTTGTGGTTTCCATTTCATTTGTCAGCTTTTTCAAATCAGATGTTATCGATGAGGAGAATGAAAAGACGCCATACAATTCCATGTACAATGCGTCTCGGTATTTCTTCCGGGTATTTTATCCAGATGATTGGGATGTAAATGCCGATTCCTATGGATTCTTGTTAAATCCGGAAGGCCTCGTCCTTGAAGCATATCCTTTAAAGAAAATTCCCGTTACTCCTGCGCCGACTGCGGCAGATGGATCCACGCCTGTTGTTACTGCGTCTCCGACGCTAAGCAGTCAGCCGACGACGTCTGCAACAATTGATCCACGCGAGGGTATGGAACGAAATAAGGATCTCACGATGTCGTTTTATTATAAAGAATATGATGCATTATATGAATACATTAAAACGTTAGTGCCATCTGCTCCGCCGAGTGCGGAAGTATCCCCCACACCGACTGCGACGCCGGAGATTCCATCGCCTTCGGGAAACACGGAAGTGATTTCTTCCGCGTCTCCCGAAAAAAAAGAACCGCCGATGGAACTGGAAATCATTGCTGATTACGTTTTTGAGCAGTTTCAAAAAGAACACGAAGCCACAGGATACGGATATTCCAGTAAAAAGGGCTATCAGGCAGACACCGTCGAATTTGTTGTATTGCCATATAGTTATATCAAGGATGATATTAAAATGACCGGGGAACTTTATGTTGCTGCCCGCGCGATGGCATATTACATCATTCAGGTGGAAGGTACAGAATCGGCATTTAGAAAATATAACAATGTTGTACAAAATATATTATATCATATAACGTTTTCTGTTTTTGATTATTAAAATTCAAGGAGGAAACATGACAGATAAATCTTTTCGCTTGATCATCATACTTACTGTTTTGCTGATTTCAGTGGCTGTTTTATTTTCGGCTTGTTCCAGCAAACAAGAAAGCGTTACGTATGATAATGGAAAAGTTGTCGCAAGTCTGAAGACTCCGCTGCCGTCACCGGAGTCGCATGGGGAGCATTATCAGGAAAACATGAATCTATTTGCAGATTCCCTGAATAATATTTATACATACGAATGTATTTATTTTTATTATAAAACGGGAGAGAAGGAAACGGCATACCGAAATACGGTGGCAATGAAAACAAAATTGCTATATGCAATCGACAAAGATTATTTTCTTACGGAAGAAGAACGAAATGCGATCGATACGAATGCAGAAGAATATCTTAGAATGCAATACGATCACCTTAACCTGGGGGATGCATATACTCCGGACTCTGTGGCACATGAAATTTTCGGAATCTCTTTTGATCAGTATAAAAAAATCCGTCAGTGCGAATCTATAGCGGAAAAATGTTCTGTCGATTTTGCAGAAAAGATGATGCAGAGCGGAAATCTGGATGAAAATGAGATTAAAAAATATTATGAATCCAATAAAGATGCGTATGATTTTGTTGTCATTCGATATATTTCCTATAAACTGCAAACTGGCGGTGCGAATAGTACCAATCAAAATAAAACAGCAGCGGCAGAAGCGCTCTGTAAACGATTAAATTCCATCGAAGACATGCTGGAAATCATCGGGGGAGAATCGGACAGGCAAAGCGAGGGAGATTCCAATGGACAGATTACGGTATCTATGAATGATTCCGATCATATGTTTTATGAATTTATCCACGATACGGGAACGACGCCGGGAGCAAAAACGATTGTGCATGATACGAAAAATGTATACGTCGCAATGAGCGAAGAGTATTTTACCTGGGATAACAGTCCTGCGGTTATCGAATCTGTGAAAGAGGATTATATAGCTAATATTGTGGAAACAGAAATGACAAAGAATATAATAAATTATGAAGAACCGGAGGATTGGTATAAAATGTCAGGCTTAGAAGAAATCAAAGCGGCGAAACATATGGATGACTATACTAAGATTATCTCAAAATTAAAAATTGCACAAGAAGCAGACACCTTATTTTTAACGATACAAGATCCAGGTGACACGACTACATGTAAATTTTATACATATGAAAAGAATAACGGCGAATGGAAAGAGATGTTTAAAGTAGCAGGTTATGTGGGACGCAGTGGGATCGCAGATACCAAAAACCGCGTGGAAGGCGACGGGACCTCACCCGCAGGCATTTATTCTTTCGGAATGCTGTTTGGAATTCAGGATAATCCGGGCGCTCTCCAAAAAGCTTATAAAAAGGTAGATAACGACGATTATTGGGATGGGGATAAGAATTCCGACACCTATAATCAACATGTCAGGGGAAGTGAAATGCCGGCTTCCTGGAATGCTTCCGCATCAGAGCATCTCATTGACTATAAATATTCTTATAATTATGCCGCAATGGTAAATTATAATGTCGATCCCACAATTAAGGGAAAGGGATCCGCAATCTTCCTTCACTGCACGCATCCGGGTTCACTTGCTTCGGCAGGGTGTATTTCTATTCCGGAAAGTAAAATGATTCGCGCGCTCCGGATGATTGATGATCAGGCATACATTGTACTTGTGAGAAACGCGGAGGATTTATTATCTTATTGTTGACAGAAATAAAAAGGATTTTTTTATTTTATGTCGTATAATACAGCAGCGATAAAAATCGCCGCTGTATTACTATTTTATGAAAGGTGTATTAAATATGATTTCGCAGCAGCAGATCGACGAAATTATAGAAAAAAATGATATCGGCGATGTGATTAGCGAGTATGTGAAACTGGAACGGAAAGGCAGTGGATACACAGGGCTATGCCCTTTTCATAATGAGAAGACACCTTCTTTTTCCGTGCATGAGGGAAAACAGATTTTCAAATGTTTCGGATGTGGGAAAGGCGGAAATGTAGTAAATTTTATTATGCTCGCCGAAAATCTGAATTACCCGGAAGCGCTGGAATTTTTAGCGGAACGAGCCGGAATCAAGCTTGAGAAAGCCGTAAATAAACAGCAGGAAGAAAAAAACAAGCTCCGAAATGACATTTACTCTGTAAATCGGATCGCTGCAAGATTTTTTTATGATACATTGAAAACGGCTCCGCATGCGCAGAAATATCTATATGACCGGGGCATCCGGGCTGAGACTGTAAAACAATTCGGATTGGGATATGCACCGGACCGTTGGGATGCATTGTACAGACATTTTATAAACAGCAAGGCTGCGCCGTCCCCGGTACTTCTAGAGAAAGCAGGATTGATTACCGCCAGAAAGGACAAGTCTGGATATTATGACAAGTTCCGGAACCGGGTGATGTTTCCGATCTTTGATGTTTCTGGGAATATTATCGCATTCGGCGGGCGTGTTCTGGATGATTCCCTTCCAAAATATCTAAATTCACCGGAAACACCTGGGTATAGCAAGGGAAATCATCTATATGGCTTGAATTTAGCAAAGAAATCACAATCTGAACGTGTTATTATTGTGGAAGGTTATATGGACTGTATTGCGTTGCATAAGGCAGGAATTCCATGGGCGGTTGCCTCTTTGGGTACGGCACTGACGCAGGCACAGGCGCGCCTTTTGAAAAAGTATTTCAATGAGGTAGTAATCGGATATGATGCAGACAGTGCGGGACAAAAGGCAACAATGCGGGGACTGGATATTTTAGCACAGACAGGCTTTCGAGTACGCGTGCTCTCTTTGGCGGAAATAGATGCTAACGTGAAAGATCCCGATGAATTTTTACGAAAACATAATAAAGAAGATTTATTGACGGCGGTAAATGCCTCAAAATCACTCATTGAATATAAAATTCTGAAAATATCGGAAAAGTATCCACCTTCTTCCTTGGAATCAAAAGCAATGTTTTTGAAAGCCTCGACAAAAATACTGGCAGGAATCTCTGGAGAAGCCGAACAGGATTTATACGCAGAGTGGTTTTCTGGGATGTATCATGTTTCAAAAGATGCATTGTTAGCAGAAATCAGGAGGACCCGAAATGGCACGACATCTTCTGATTCCGAGATATCGGAAGGCCGGCGAGTAATAAAAAATATAAAAAACACTAAAACCGGCAATAATACAGAGGTGGAAGACGCTCATTCTGCAGAAAAATTAAAATTGGACAAACTAGAAAAAATTTTGATTCTTCTCATGAGCGATGATTCTCATACAATGGATCGATATTATGAAATCGTTCGGAACCTGATGTATCATAAAAAAAATAAATCACTTTTGGATAAGCTCAAGGCACGCTTTGACAGCGGCGGAAGAACAGGACTAGAAGCCGTATTGGCTGATGCAGCAGACGCTCCGGAGGCGGACTTAAGACTTTTGACAGACTTGATTAGTAGGTGGCTTCGTCCTCCAGATGTAAATGAAGCGTGTGCTGAATTGATAAAAACATGCGGAATTTTAAATTGTGATCTCAGAATTGCTTGCATCAATGAGATGCTTGCTGATGTGAATATAAGTGAAGCAGACAAAATTGCCTTGGTACAAGAAACCGCGGCGATTATCGAAGAAAGGAAGACGTTTAAAAATGGGCGGTAAACATGAAGAAGCTGATAAGAAATTAACAGACGATTTTGAATTCGAAGATGAATTTGAAGAGGAAACCAATGAATTCGAAGAGGAATTGCCAGATGATGCGGAAGACACTGAGGATCCGGATGTTTTTGAAATAGAAGAACCAGAGAATCTTGATGGCATCGAGGAACCCCTGGACTTCGATGTGGATGTAGACACCGTAGACGAAATTCCAGGAGAAGAAATCGATGATTTCAGCGAGCCGGTTCCGCAGCCTTTTGAAAATCAGAGCATCAATTATGAAGACAGCGAGTATAGTACCGGTAATTCCCTGCTTTCGAAAGAAGACAAGGCGCTGTTCAATGATAATCCTTTAATTATTGGCCTCTTCGAGCGTGGCAAGATCAAAGGCGCATTGACATTTGATGAAATCAATTCTGTCTTAGATGAATCGGACCTTGAATCTGATATCATCGACAAAGTATATGAAGTTGCAGAGCGTGTCGGACTCAACATTGTAGGTGATTTCGATGGCACGCAGGAAGAGAGTGGAAAGCAATATACAGAAGATCTAGAATCGCTTGCAGAAGGAGTCGGACTTGAAGACCATGTCCGGATGTATCTAAAAGAAATTGGAAAAGTGCCACTGCTTACGGCGGAGGAAGAAGTTGAACTTGCCATCCGGATTGAAAACGGAGACGAAACGGCGAAGGACAGGCTGAATGAAGCAAATCTCAGGTTGGTAGTTAGCATCGCAAAACGTTATGTGGGAAAAGGAATGCAATTTTTGGATCTGATACAGGAAGGAAACCTCGGTCTCTTAAAAGCTGTAGAAAAATTTGACTACCGGAAAGGGTATAAATTCAGTACTTATGCTACCTGGTGGATTCGACAGGCGATCACACGCGCGATCGCAGATCAAGCGCGGACGATCCGAATTCCAGTGCATATGGTGGAAACAATTCATAAACTTGGCCGTGTTTCACGACAGCTTTCTCAGGAACTCGGAAAAGATCCTACTCCAGAACAAATTGCACAGGAAATGAACATGCCAGTCGATAAAGTGCGTGAAATTATGAAAATTTCTCAGGATCCTGTTTCACTGGAAACTCCAGTGGGAGAAGAAGAAGACAGTCATATCGGTGATTTCATTCCGGACGATGATGCGCCTGCGCCTTCTGAAAGTGCGGCAGCAATTTTACTGCGGGAACAGCTGATGGAGGTCTTAGAAACACTCACGCCGAGAGAGCAAAAAGTTCTGAAACTTCGTTTCGGACTGGATGACGGATGCCAGAGAACACTGGAAGAGGTAGGCAGAGAGTTCCATGTTACGAGAGAGCGGATTCGTCAGATTGAGGCAAAAGCACTCCGAAAATTACGGCATCCGAGCCGCAGCAAGAAATTAAAAGATTATATCGACTAAAAAGCATAAATCTATTGTATTCACAAATATAATAGAACGAGAGGTGAATAGATATGACTCTAAAGGAGCTCAAGACAGGCCAGACGGGGGTTGTTTTGCGTCTGGAAGGTACGGGCGCACTGCGTAGACGATTGATCGATATGGGCGTTACGCCTGGTACACGGGTTCAGATTAAGACGATCGCTCCTCTTGGGGATCCGATCAAAGTAATATTGCGCGGGTATGAGCTTTCTCTGCGTACTGACGATGCTGCAAAAATATACATATGTGAAAATGATAAGGGGATATCATAGTGGAGAACATATCAGAAAAAGAAAATCACAAGAATCTCAGAATGGCGCTCGTAGGAAATCCGAATAGTGGGAAAACAACATTGTTTAATCACATGACAGGTAGTAATCAATATGTCGGTAACTGGCCGGGTGTGACAGTGGAGAAAAAAGAGGGAAGAGTCAAACAAGCGGAAGAATACGGATGTAACGTCACGCTCGTAGATCTCCCTGGAATTTATTCTCTATCTCCGTATTCCATGGAAGAAATTGTAGCAAGAGACTATGTTACGAAAGAAAAACCAGATGTTGTGATCAATATTGTGGATGCCACAAATATAGAACGCAATTTATATTTAAGCATCCAGCTCATAGAAATGGAACGGCCTGTCGTGATCGCATTGAACATGATGGATGAAGTATATGCAAAAGGCGATACGATTCATGTCGCAGAGCTTTCTAAATATTTGAATATTCCCGTAGTTCCTATTACAGCTAAAACGGGCGAAGGCACAAAAGAGCTGATTCAAGAAGCCGTACGCCAGTCAGAACGTGGTTTTGTAATCGAACCGGACGATCTTTATGACGACTATACACACCAAATCCATCATAGGATCGATAACATTATATATCCGTACGCCAGACGGGAAGATCTTCCTGTACACTGGACGTCCATAAAAATGTTAGAAGGTGATGAGCTTCTCAAAAAAACGCTCAATATTCCGCAGGAACAGTTCGAACAAATTGAGAAAATAGCACACGAATATGAAACCTCGAGCAAATTGGGAGACCGCGAGACGATGGTCGCGGACAGCCGTTACAAATACATAGAAAAAGTAGTTGCGAATTCAGTCGTTAAATCAAGCCTGGGGAAAAAGACGATTACAGAAAAAATCGATGCCGTAGTGACGCATAAAATTTTTGCAATTCCGATTTTTCTGATCATCATGTTTTTGATTTTCATATTGACGTTTTCCACGCTTGGCGCCCTTTTGCAGAATGGAATATCGAAATTTATCGGAGATATACTTTCCCCGTTTATATCGGAGCTGCTTACATCTCTCTCTTCGCCGCTCTGGATAAAAAGCTTAGTAGTAGACGGTGTAATCGGCGGCGTCGGGGGAGTGCTTACTTTTTTGCCACAAATTGCAATCCTGTTTTGTCTCTTGTCGATTCTAGAAGACAGCGGATATATGTCCCGCATCGCATTTATCATGGACCGTCTGTTGCGAAAATTCGGCCTTTCCGGGAAGGCATTCATTCCGATGTTGATGGGATTTGGCTGCTCCGTTCCCGCGGTAATGGCAGCGCGTACAATGGAAAATATGAAAGACAGGCGAATGACGATCATGCTGGTGCCATTTATGTCGTGCTCTGCAAAGTTGCCGATTTATGGCTTTATTGCACAGATCTTTTTTGTAAAATACAGAGGGCTTGTTGTATTTAGTTTATATTTGATCGGGATCATATGTGGAATATTATCGGGCATCCTATTTAAGCGCACTTTATTTAAAGGAGAAGAGGCACCATTTGTACTGGAGCTTCCTCCGTACAGAATGCCAGGACTCCGGAGCACATTGCTCCATGTATGGGATAAAATAGAACATTTTATAAAAAAAGCGGCAACGCTGATTTTTGGAATGAGCGTATTATTGTGGTTTCTACAAAGCTTTGATTTTACAATGCATTTTACGGAAAATAGTGAAAACAGCATGCTGGGTATCATCGGAGGTTTTATTGCGCCCGTATTCAAGCCTATGGGCTTTGCTACATGGCAGGCCGCTGTTTCGCTTTTAACTGGTTTTGTTGCAAAAGAAGCAGTAGTATCTTCGCTGTGTTTGTTCTATGGAATATCATCTACCGCAGGCGCGGAGGCGGCAGGAATTTTATCAGGAACGTTTGGTACACCGGTAGCAGCATATGCGTTCCTTGTATTTACTTTATTATATGTTCCTTGCGTGGCGGCTTTTGCCACGATGAAACGGGAACTTGGAGGCTGGAAATGGGCGCTTGGTAGTGCTGCCTATCAGATTGCGATTGCATATATTATGTCTGTGTTGGTCTACACAGTGGGAATGATGATTCTATAGAAAACAATGGTGAATAATTTGAAAATGATACCATATTTATTAGCGACGGCGATTATTGCATGGGGTGTATATTCGCTCGTAAAATATTTTAAAAATAGAAAGAAACGGAACGGCTGCAGTGATTGCCGGGGATGTGGTGGAAACTCATGTACAGAATGTGATAGGAGCAAGAAATGAACATTTACAGAGGAACATTCGAAAATGCGGAAGATGTGGCAGCAGGCCGCGGTGTTGGACTCGGAAATTTCGATGGGATCCATGCAGGGCATGCAGTATTAATCCAAACGTTGATGACGGAATGTGCAAAGAGAAATTTGCGTTCTATGATATATACGTTCGAGAACCATCCGAACCACGTTATTTTTAAAGATAAACCTACCCCGCTGATTATGACAGAAGAACGGAAAGTTAAAATTCTGGAAGATACAGGGGTAGATGAATTGTTTCTAGAACATTTCGACGAGACCTATGCGCATACTGCGCCGGAGGATTTTGTAAAAAAAATTCTTGTGGACAGGCTTCGGGCAAAACTGGTAGTAGTTGGGTTTGATTACACCTATGGGGACTGTGGCAGAGGAACGGCAAAAGAGCTGATTGCTTATGGCGAAAAGTATGGGTTTATTGTATTTATTATTCCTCCAGAGCAGCGATTCTTGCCGTGCTCGGGAGAAAGAGTAACCGTTTCGAGTACGATTTTAAGAAAATTGATTCAGGAAGGTAAAATGTATGATTTTCGCGCGCTTACAGGAAGGTATTACACCATTTCGGGACGCGTGGTACAAGGACGAAACGTAGGAAAAACGATCGGTTTCCCAACTGCAAACATTTTGCCCAGAAAGGGATTCGCATTGCCTTGCTTCGGCGTTTATGCGACTGTAACGCGAACCGGGGGAAAAACATACCGCAGCATTACAAATATCGGAAATAATCCGACCTTTCAAAATATTACTGCGATTACGATTGAAACGCATATTATTGGTTTCAAAGGAGAGCTATATGGGCATGATATAGAAGTAGAGTTTATAAAAAAGATGCGGGGAGAGATCACTTTTTCTTCCGTAGAGAAGCTGATGCTTCAGTTAAAACATGATTTGAATGAAAGGAAAAAAATGAGCGAAGGAATGAAAAAAATTTATGAGAAGGACGGCCTGGAAATTTATCATCTTCCAACAGACAAATTTAAGACATCCGTGTTGAGAATTATGCTGTGTGATAATCTTTCCAAAGAACGAGCCTATAGAAATGCTTTGATTCCCGCAATTTTGAATGCAGGCTGTGAAAAATATCCGACGATAAAGAAGCTTTCTGAGCGTTTGCAGGAATTGTACGGAGCAAGCCTTTCCGTTGGAGTGTCTTCTCTTGGTGAAATCCAGTATTCTGAGTTTGTGGTTGAATATACAGATCAGAAATACGTCACCGACGATCCGGATTTGGAAAATGATATCATCGATTTTATGTTTGAGTTAATCACAGATCCTGTTACGGAGGACTATAATGGCAGGAAAGGTTTTGTTGGAAGTGTATTTGAGCGCGAACGTACAAACCGCGACGCGCAAATCCGCTCTTTGATAAATGAGAAACATGCATATGCACAAAGACGTTGTACAGAAATTATGTGTGCAGGAGAACCTTACGCTGTATATCATTTCGGTGCTGTAGGCGACGGGGATGGTCTTACACCCTCGAGCCTGTATGATTATTATCAGAACGAATATCTGCAGAAGTCCGCAGTGAAAATTTTTTATTCCGGAAAAGTTTATCCGGATCGCCTGACGGAATATGCAGTGAAACTTTTTGGCGGAAACAACCGGATCGCGCTGCACAGAGCTTATCTGGAAAAGAAAAATATAGCGGAACAAGAAATTAAATATGCAGAAGAGAAATTAAATGTAACACAGGGAATTTTATTTCTCGCCTACCGGACAAATACGCCGCCGGAATCCGAAGATTATTATGCAGCGGCACTTTGCTCCACGATTTTAGGTCAGGGCACGCAGTCAAAGTTATTTGTCAATATCAGGGAAAAACATAGCTTGGCATACTATGCTGCTTCTTATATTAATAAATTAAAAGGAATTCTATTTACGTTCTGCGCGATTCATCCAAAGGATCGGGAACAGGCGCAGCAATTGATTCGCGAGCAGATTACTGCAATGAAAAACGGCGATATCACGCAGGAAGAATATGAGGCAGCAGTTAAAATGCTGAAAAATGACTTGATTTCTTATGGCGACAATCAAAATCAGCTGCTCAATTATTATTTCAGCCAGACATTTATGGATCAAATTACGGATCCGGACGAATATGTTGAGCGTATTATGAATGTGACAATAGAAGATATTGTTAAAGCGGCAAACCGCATGACGCTCGATACGGTTTATTTTTTGACTGCGGAAGGAGAAAATGAATGAAACAAACAGAACGCAATGCTTCCGAGCGGATTTTTGCTGCGTTGGACGAAAAAATTTATGAATATGATCATCCCTCTGGTCTTCATATACAGATTATTCCGAAAAAAGGTTTTTCAGAAAAGTTTGCAATTTTGACAACAGATTTCGGCTCTATCAATACGGAATATCGTATCGGCAATAAAATTATATCAATTCCAGACGGCACGGCACATTTTCTGGAGCATAAGTTATATGAACAGCCCGAAGGGGATGTCATGTATCAGTTCGCAGCGTTAGGGGCAGACTGCAATGCAGCGACAGGATATTCTAAGACGTACTATTATTTTAACTGCACGGAGAATTTTGAGAAATGTCTCGATTTGCTATTAAAGCATGTTTCACAACCGTATTTTACAGAACAGAACGTGGAGAAGGAAAAGGGAATCATTATACAGGAAATCAATATGTATCTTGACGACCCATATTATATCTGCGGAATGGATCTTTTGAACTTGCTATATAAAAATCATCCTGTGAAGAAGGATATCGCTGGAACGGAAGAATCTGTCCGCCGGATCACGCCGGAAATGCTGTACCAGTGCCACCGTGCATTTTACAGTCCGCGCAATATGTGTCTTACGGTAGTAGGCGACGTCGATCAGGAAACGATTTATCGCGCCGTAGATCGCGCGGAATTGCCACAGAATGATTGCGCCAAAATTGAAAAATTACTGCCAAAGGAATCAGAGCAACTTGTAGGAACGCGCTCTGAACGAAAAATGGAAACGGCAATGCCGCTCTTCAACTTCGGATTTAAGGATCGGCCGGAATGTTATGCGGGAAAAGACCGCATGCGCCGAAAGTTAGCCGGAAATATCGCAAAAGAATTGATATTCGGAACTTCTTCAGAACTATATGAAAAACTGTATGACAATGGATATATTAATTACGATTTTTATGCATCGTATGAAATTGAACGAGATTATGCGATGTTCAGCATAGTCGGCGCCTCGGAACAGATCAAACTCGTACAAGATTATATTACTGAATATCTCAGGGAACTTTGCAAAAATGGCGTCGATCGTCATCATTTTACTGTCATGAGAAACGCGATGAATGGCAGCCTCCTCCGAAGTTTTGATTCAGTCTCTTATATTGGTAAAATATTCGGGCAGCTCTATCTCCAGGGCGTAGATGCGTTTGACTATTTTCTGTCCTGTGGTACAATTACTGAGAATGACGTTAATAATGTGATTGCTGATTTATTAAGCGGAGACATGGCCGTTTCCGTGATCGAAAGGTTGGACTGATCAAAAATGAATTTATTCGCCGACGCGGTTGCAAAATTGGCAAGCGGTTGGGTGGAGTTCCCGAATCTGTTCGGTGATAAAGGACTTCGGATCCCTGTGAATGATACTGCTTTTACAATAGGCACCTTTGAAGTAAAATGGTACGGAATCCTGATCTGCGCTGCCGTAATTCTATGCATTTCTCTGGCGCTGCATGCGTGTGAAAAGCACGGCATTCAGCAGGATGATTTGTTGGATTATATTTTATTTGCGATTCCTTCCGCGATTATCGGCGCACGAGTATATTATGTATTATTCAATTTGGATAACTACAAAGATGACTGGAAATCCATATTTGACTATTGGGAAGGTGGGCTTGCTGTTTATGGAGGCGTGATTGCTGCACTGCTGGCTGCATTTTTTGTAGCTTTGTATAAAAAGCAGTCGTTCATTAAAATAGCGGGCTTCGCTGCGCCGTATATTATCCTCGGACAGGCGATCGGCAGATGGGGAAACTTTTTTAACCAGGAAGCGTTTGGAGGTCCGACCACATTGCCATGGGGAATGACGGGAAACGAAATTCAAGAATTCGTCGCCTATCAGACGAGAAGTGGTGTCCCCGGCTATGAGCTCGGATCGCTTGTGCATCCAACCTTTTTCTACGAATCTCTGTGGTGCCTGCTTGTGTTTCTATTTATGATGATTTATCGCAGAAAATGGGAGAAGACCGAGGGAGAGGGCCTTTGCCTCTATATGATTCTATATGGTATAGAAAGAGCTATTGTAGAGGGCCTGCGCACGGACAGCCTTTACATAGGCAACACGAGTATCCGTGTATCACAGCTGCTTTCTGGGATATTAATTATTGCTGGAATAGCGCTTTTTATTGACGTCAGACGCAAGTGGAGAAACACGCAGTATGAAAATGCAGATCCTTCCATGGGATCGGGAGGCCTGGAAGCTGTTGTTGAAAAGATGAAGAATACGGATACGGAAGTTCCCACCACCCCTGAGCATGTGACTCCCGCGGAGGAAACAAAAGCTGAACAGGTGAAGCATTCAGATGATGAAGAATCATGAAGCGCAGCGGGACGGAAGTTTGTATCTACGCCGTCCGTACATGCAGATCGAACAAAACGGGAAATTAGATTATATTGCAAAATTCGACTACTTCCTTTTGGGAACGGTATTGCTGATCTCACTCATCGGGCTGATTTTTTTAGAAAGCGCAATGAGCAATCTGTATCGGGATGGCGGAAAGAGTGCGATGATGGTACAGATCATAGGACTTGTCGGCGGTGTCGTCATTGCAACGGCGCTGTCTTTTACTGATTATTATTTGTTCCGCCTTTTCAGCTGGCCATTTTATGCCGTAAACGTTTTGCTGATGCTTTCTGTTTTTACACCGCTCGGAATCGACCAATATGGCAGCCGTGCCTGGATCGATCTTTCTGTCACGACATATCAACCTTCGGAACTGATGAAGCTTGCAATGGTTCTTGTCATTGCCCAACAAATTGAATATATCGAACGGGAAGGGGCTTTAACATTCAAAAGAGCCGCGATCATTCTTGGCTCGTTCCTGCTTCCGCTCGGCCTTGTATTTTTACAGAAAGATATCGGCCAGGCGATGGTGTTTATTTTTGTATTTTTGGTAACACTATTTATTGGAGGCATGAATAAATGGTTCCTCCTTTCCATCATCGGCGTAGGGACACTTGCCTTGCCATTTATGTGGAAATTTGGAATGAACGATGCCAGAAGAGGGAGACTTCTTTCCTTTATCGATCCGGAGAAATATCTTGATTATTCCTATCAGCTCCGGCGTACGATGATGGCGATCGGCTCTGGACAGTTGACCGGAGAAGGTCTTGGAGAAGGCACAATGAATAACAGTAAAATGATTCCTGTCAAAATGTCGGACTCTATTTTCGCGGTTATTGGAGAAGAGGCAGGATTTATTGGCTGCGTGGCGGTAATTCTATTAATGACAATTTTACTTGCAAGGATGGTATATATATCGTCAAAGGCGCGTGAAACATTTGGAAAATGTGTGGCGGCAGGTATTTTTGCAATGTTTGCTTTTAATATTTTTGAAAATATCGGGATGAATATCGGAATCATGCCAATAACTGGACTTCCCCTCCCTTTTATCAGTAAAGGCGGAAGTTCTATGGTTACAAACTATATGGCAATCGGTGTATTGCTGAGTATTTCAATGAGGAAGCAAAATGGATTTTTTTCGAATTAATAAAATCTTGATTTTGATCGGTAAAATTTTTTGTATTGCATTTGCGGCGCTTTGTCTGATTTGTAGTTTGATTCCGCTGATATTTTACAGGCATTTCAATGCCGGCAATCTGGCGCTGCTTTGTTACGGAATCCTTTTAAACGTCGTTGTTTTCATCAAGGGGAAACGGAACAGCGAAAAGTTATTTCGGAAGGTTCTGTATTGGATGCGGATTATTATTTCTGCATGTTTAGCAATCTGTTTTGTAACGGGTGCAGTCATTTCTTGTTTTATGATAAAATATGCTTTCTATAACGAACCGCCTGTGATGGATGTAAATGGTGATAACGGTACTGTTGTCGTGCTCGGATGTCAAATTTATGGAGAAAACCCTTCTGTTTCCCTACGTGGCAGACTGGATGCTGCCTATGAATATCTCGTAACACACGAATCGTGTAAAGGAATCGTCGCTGGTGGACAGGGAGAGGACGAAATTGTACCTGAAGCATATGTAATGAAGAACTATCTCGTTGGCCGCGGAATTTCAGAAAATAGAATTATTATGGAAGATCGATCGGAAAATACGCAGCAGAACATTCGCTTTTCTGGTGAAATTATAAAAGAAAACAATCTGCCGGAAACGATGTATATTATTACGGATATTTTCCATTCTTACCGTGCCTATCTATTTGCGGAGAAAAGCGGTTATAAAGCATACAATATCAGCTCTGATCTATACTGGCCTTTGTTCGGGGAATACTGGGTCCGAGATCTTCTGGGCATACTGCATATGAAACTCATTTCAAATTAGAAAATAAAAATATATAATTCGATAGATAATTTATATAAAAATATTGACAAATTTTGATGCAAGGGTATAATACTGCTTGAAAAGGTTCCTGATGAATCAATAACTTTTCCAAAGGAGGCGCTGCGCATTGCAAAAAAGTTTATATAGTCTTATATTGATGGATGATGTTGTACGCGAAATTGATCGGATCGCACTTCAGCAAAATACGAATCGTTCTAATTTAATCAATCAAATTTTGGCGGATTACGTATCCTTGATGACGCCGGAGAAACGAATCAGTAATATCTTTAAAAATATTGAAGAATTAATCAATCAATGCCAGATGGGAATCATTCCTTATGTTTCTCCCAATCAGATGACGATGTCTTTGAAAAGCAGCTTGGAATATAAATACAGGCCCACGATCAAATATGAGGTAGCACTCTACCGCGTTCCGGAGGGAAATGCGATCGGAGAGTTGAGCATCATATTCCGTACGCAGTCTGCAGCACTGATCCGTACTATGACGGAATTTTTCCGGCTGTGGACACAACTGGAAACAATTTATAGAAAGAATGAGAACATTCGGTATGCGTTGTATGACGGCAGATTTACACGGACCATTCAAGTCTGTCAAGATCGCGACTACACAAATGAACAGATTGGAGATCAGATTTCTTCTTTCATTCAAATTTTTGACAAGCTGATGAAGCGTTATGTCGCTGGCAGCCTTGGCGCGCGGGAAATCGAACAAATGTATTTAGAGTATTTAAATAAGGGGGTTGGATTAATATGACAGATAAATTTACACAAAAAACATTGGATGCGCTGCAGAATGCGCAGAAAATGGCAATAGAAAATGAGAACATGCAGATTGCGCCGGAACACCTTGTGTATGCGCTTGTTGACCAAGATGGGGGACTGATTGGCAGTCTACTCGGTAAACTAGGAGTAGATGTGGACCGCTTTTTATCCTCTGTAGACGAGGCGATCCGTGCGCTGCCTAAGGTAAGCGGCAGCGGACGGGAGCCGGATAAAGTTTATATTTCACGGGAAACAGATAAAATATTAACAGAAGCGGAGAGACTCGCCCGAAAGAACCAGGATGAATATGTTTCAGTGGAGCATATTATGCTTGCAATTCTGACCTATCCAACGCAGAAACTGAAAGATATTTTCCGGCAGTATAATATTGCAAAAGAAAATTTTACAACAGAATTAAATAAAGTCAAAACAAACCGGGTGACGGGAGATAATCCGGAAAGCACGTATGATGCTTTAAATAAATATGGATTTGACCTCGTGGAGCGTGCAAAAGAGGGAAAGCTTGACCCTGTCATCGGCCGTGACAGCGAAATCAGAAATGTGATCCGGATCCTGTCCCGAAAGACAAAAAATAATCCGGTATTGATTGGAGAACCTGGCGTCGGGAAGACTGCGATTGCAGAAGGTCTCGCACAGCGGATTGTACGAGGAGACGTGCCTGAGGGCCTGAAAGATAAAACGATATTTGCACTGGATATGGGAGCGCTGATTGCCGGTGCCAAGTTCCGCGGAGAATTTGAAGAACGGCTGAAAGCCGTGTTAAATGAAGTTAAAGCAAGTGATGGTCGTATTTTACTGTTTATTGACGAGCTTCATACAATTGTGGGCGCAGGAAAAACAGACGGCGCAATGGACGCCGGCAATTTGTTGAAACCAATGCTGGCCAGGGGGGAATTGCATTGTATTGGTGCCACTACGCTTGATGAATACAGACAATATATTGAGAAGGATGCCGCTTTAGAACGAAGATTTCAGCCGGTTCAAATCGACGAGCCGACACTACAAGATACGATTTCCATCCTGAGAGGGCTGAAAGAAAAATACGAAATTTTCCACGGCGTTCAGATCCACGACAGCGCGCTTATCGCGGCAGCGACATTGTCCCATCGCTATATTACAGATCGTTTTTTGCCGGATAAAGCAATCGATCTTGTGGATGAAGCGTGCGCGCAGATTCGTACAGAAATCGATTCTATGCCAGCGGAACTTGATGACATCCGGCGAAAGATTATGCAATTAGAAATTGAAGAAATGGCATTGAAAAAAGAAACGGATACGCTTTCTAAGGAGCGCACACAGAAGATCGGGAAAGAACTTGCGGAACTTCGTGATAAATTTAATGTGATGAAGTCCCGTTGGGAAACAGAAAAACAAGATATCGATGCAGTCAAGAACACAAAGAAAGAAATAGACCGGATAAACAGCGAAATCGAAGCAGCACAGAGAAATTATGAATATGAGAAAGCCGCAAAACTCAGATATTCCACTTTGCCGGAACTTGAAACGAAACTGGAAGAAGCCCAGAAAAGAGGCGAAGCGCGTGCGAATCAGACGAGTGGTGCCAGTACGCTTGTGCGTGATACTGTAACAGAAGAAGAAATCGCAGGGATCGTTGCACGATGGACGGGAATTCCTGTCTCGAAACTGATGGAAGGGGAACGGGAGAAGATTCTCCACTTGGATGAAATTCTGCATAAACGTGTTGTCGGGCAGGAGGAAGCTGTAACAAAAGTAACGGAAGCAATTATCCGTTCTAGGGCTGGAATTGGCGATCCAAACAGGCCAATCGGTTCGTTTCTGTTCCTTGGTCCTACCGGGGTAGGAAAAACGGAACTTGCAAAAGCTTTGGCGGAAAGTTTATTTGACGACGAACATAATATGGTGCGGATTGATATGACGGAGTATATGGAAAAATTCTCTGTATCCAGGCTGATAGGAGCGCCTCCGGGATATGTTGGTTATGATGAAGGGGGGCAGCTTACGGAAGCCGTTCGAAGAAAACCGTATTCAGTAGTCCTTTTTGATGAAGTGGAGAAAGCACACCCTGACGTATTTAATATTTTGCTCCAGGTTCTGGATGACGGAAGAATTACGGACTCCCAAGGTCGGACGGTTGACTTCAAAAATACAGAGTTTATCATTGAGCATGGGTTTGACCCTGTGTATGGTGCAAGGCCGTTGAAACGGTATATGCAAAGCCATGTAGAAACGATGATCGCAAGAGCGATTTTGTCAAACCATTTCAATGTCAATGATCAGCTGACAGTGGATGTGAATGGAACCGGACAAAACTTGGAGGTGCGGTTTTAAAATGGTTGACAAAAATAAACAGCTTTTTCACGGCTGTATTGATGTGGAGAAGCGGGAAAAAGGGTATCTCGCAAAGCGGTTTACCCCGAAACAATTTGAAAGGTATACAAAAATGCCGTGGTGCATCTATCCGTATTGCACCGCGGGTGTTTTTATGGAGTTCGTAACAGCTGCGGAAGAAATTTCTTTTGATTATTATTTTTCACAGCTGTTTTTGCCTCCTGTGGTCTTCGATATTTTTGAGAATGACACGTATATGGCATTTATCAAAGAACCTGACTGTTCCACGAGCGGGCATATTACATATAGGAAGAAGACGCCAGGAGCCGTTCGCATGCGGATTTATCTTCCGTATACGGGAGAAACGCATATTTCCAATATAAAATTCGGAGATTTTAAAGTGACGCGGGACAGGCGCAAAATCAAACTCCTCGTATACGGGGATTCTATATCGCAGGGCCTTATGGGAAGCCATCCTTATATGAGTTATGTTCCTTTGATCAGCGATGTGATTGGTGCTGACTACTTAAATCTGAGTGTCGGCGGAGACTTATTTGACTATAATATGATCGAACCGGCGCTTCCTTTTGAGCCTACTGTAATCATTGTTGCACTGGGAACAAATGACCTTCCTTTTATAGGCGATTATAAAAAGATTAAGAAGAACATTGAACTGTTCTTTGCAAAACTCCGCGAAGTATATCCGCAGATTCCGATCAACGTTATTACTCCGATCTGGCAGACTGATATTGAGCGCTTTGAAACGGAAGAGGAACGCAATAAATATAAATTGTTTATGCAGATATATAATAAAGCGATCAAAGAATCCGATAAGGCAGGCTGCAACACGATAAAAGGACTGGAAATTATGCCGCATATCCCGGAATATTTTACGGATCATGCACATCCGAATGATATAGGATTTTTACAGTATGCGCTGAATCTTCTGCGTTTCCTGAAATATTGAAAGGTGTTTTGCTGAATTGGAATTACCGCAGGAATATATTGAAAAAATGACCGCGCTTCTTGGAACGGAAGAATTTTCGCAATATCAGGCATCCTTGGAGGCTGCGCGTTCTTTCGGAATCCGTGTGAATTCGCTGAAATTGGGGACGGAGGAATTTGTTCGGGAACTCGGCGAAATGATCGGTGTACAGGAACGGATTCCTTGGACGACGGATGGTTTTTATTATGATCCGTTTGGACGAGAAGGCACGGAATTCCCCGGAAAATTGCCGTTTTACCATGCAGGACTGTATTATATCCAGGAGCCGAGTGCAATGTATCCGGCGGAACAGCTGGATGTGAAGCCGGGAGATCGTGTGCTGGATTTATGTGCTGCACCGGGGGGAAAGAGTACGAAACTTGCAGCAAAGCTGCAGGGAGAGGGATTGCTTGTTGCAAACGACATCAGTGAAGAACGCGTTAAAGCATTGATATACAACATCGAGTTGGCGGGCGTGAAGAATGCGGTTGTAACGAACGAAGCCCCGGAGCGGCTTGTACGGAATTTTGCGGGCTTCTTTGATAAAATACTCGTTGATGCGCCATGTTCTGGCGAAGGAATGTTTCGAAAAGATACGGAAGCAGTCCGAAGCTGGGGAAAGTTTAAGACGGAGCTATGTGTACAGATGCAGCAAAAGATTCTGGAATCCGCCCATCTGCTTTTAAAATGCGGCGGACATCTTTTGTACTCCACTTGCACGTTTGATCTCCAAGAAGACGAGAACATGATCCGGCAGTTTATGCAAAAACATCCGGAGGAATATCAACTTATTACGCTTGTGAAAAACGGCGGAATTTCTGATGGCTTAGAGGGAATGCACGAAGCGGCGCGTTTATGGCCACATAAACTGAAGGGAGAAGGCCATTTTGCCGCGATGCTGGAGAAAAAAGGAACGGAAGAAGACGCTCCTACAGATTGTATCCGGAATAAAAAGATACGGAGTTATCAGCTATGTAAAGAAATTCCTGCGGAGCTTGTCTCGTTTTGGAATAAAAATATGTGTGGCAGCTTACCGAAGGGATATTATTATACTGCCGGAGACGGGGTATATTTTCTGCCGTGTCCGCCTCCGGATCTCGATGGGTTGAAAGCGCCAAAAATCGGTTTGAATTTGGGTGAGCTCAACTATGGCAAATTTAAGCCTTCACAGCAATTTGCAATGGCATATGGCACTCTTTTCAAAAGAAAAATTTGTTTTTCCTGTAAAGATGATTCTTTAAAACGCTATTTGCGCGGAGAGACGCTGACCGGAATTGAGGCGCCAGAAGAGGGCTGGTCGGCGGTGTGTGTTGGACCGCATATCATCGGAATGGGAATCTTAAAAGGCGGCGTTTTAAAGAACCTTTATCCGAAAGGCTGGCGACGTATGATATGATCCGCCTTGATCGTTTTCTATCCAATATGGGACGTGGAACGCGCAAAGAAGTGAGAAGATTAATTTCTCAAGGTTCCGTGACAGTGAATGGAGCGATTGCTTCAGATAGTGGAATGCAGGTAAATCCATCAAATGATAATATCCGTGTTTGCTTAGAACCTGTTTTATATCGTCCGTTTGTTTACCTTATGATGAATAAACCGGCGGGAGTAATTTCTGCTTCTGAAGACGCAGCAGGAGCTATGACGGCGGCCGATCTTGTTGCGCCAGAATACGCACATTACCGCGTTTCGCCGGCAGGTCGCCTAGATAAAGATAGCGAAGGCTTCCTCATTCTTACGAATGACGGAGATTATATCCATAAAGTGATTTCACCTGCGAAACATGTGGACAAACAATACTTTTGCAGACTAGAGCATGAAATTGGAGCGGATGATATTGCTGCTTTTGCATGTGGCGTAGTTTTGGAAGATGGTTTTGTCTGTCGCCCGGCCTTACTGGAACCAGGATCGGCATATGGAGAAGATTCTAGAGCAGTTTTTGTTACAATTCAAGAGGGAAAATTTCACCAGGTCAAACGAATGTTTCTGGCGAGAAACAATAAAGTCGTTTATCTGAAACGAATTCGGATTGGCGGAGTTTCGCTCGATCCTTTGTTGGCACCAGGGGAATCCCGCGAAATGACGCAAGAAGAAAAGGAGCACATCATTTATGAATAAGCAAATTGCGGAGAAAGCAGATCTGTTTCTTACTGGCCTACAGGGTCGTTATGAAGACGGAAAAGATTTCTTTTTATTTATCCAAATTGATTTTTCCTCGGGAAACAAAGTCTATTCTCTGAAAGTGGAACGTACGGGTGAATTGCTTTCTTATCATTTTATGGGAAACAGCTACCAGACTGATTTTGAAGCATTCCGGATTTTTCTGAAAAAACAGATCCCGGAGTTCGATGAAATGGATCTGAATTATGCAGAACGTGGTAGAAATATTTATATCCGGGCCGATCAAAAAACGGTAGTTTCGGAAACGAAAGATCAATCGGAAAATCCGTTAACTCCGCCAGGAATCGCCGTAATGGGCGACAGAGAATATTATATAAAACCGGATAAAGCGGGAGCGCTTCTTTCGGAAATCGGCATTCTGGGTAAAAATGGAAAAGTCAAAAACGATAAAATCCGAAAATATAACCAAATCGACCATTTTATTGAATTGGCAGATCCAATGCTGCGAAGACTTTGTGCGAATAAGAAAAGTTTGCGTATCATCGATTGTGGCTGTGGAAAATCATATCTATCGTTTGCACTCAATTTTTATATGAAAGAAGTATTAGGGAAGAACTGTTATTTTACAGGACTAGACTATAACTCTGGTGTAATTGCGGAATCCAGGCGTATTGCGGAAGAACTACATTATTCCAACATGAAATTTATCGAAACTGATATTGGCGCATATGAACCAGATGCGCAATATGATATGCTGCTTACATTGCATGCCTGTGATACGGCAACCGATAAAGCGCTGTCGTTCGCACTAAAGTATAAAATTCCAGGGATCATCTGTGTGCCGTGTTGCCATAAGGAACTCAATGCACAGTATCATATGGATGGCTTCGAAAATATTTTGAAATATGGAATTTTGAAGGCGCGGATTGCCGACAGTCTTACGGATGGTTTGCGTGCAATGTATCTGGAAGGACATGGATACGACGTATCCATGCTGGAATATATTTCGCCGATTGACACCCCCAAAAATCTTATGATCAAAGCAATCCGTACATCTGGCAGAAAAGAGGAAATTTTAAAACGATATCGGAAAATATGCGAATCGCTCGGAGCAGATCTTTCTATTGGAAAATAAAATTCCAATATAATAAATAATTTCATTTGAAATATAAAAAATGTATTTACAAATCAGGTAATTTATACTATTATTTAAAACATAATTGTAAATACATAAAAATATTTCGAATGGAGGTTTTTTGTTTGAAGAAAGTTGGAAAATGTATTGTTTCAACGGTATTGGTATTTGTATTCGCATTTGGGATGCTCCCATTGCGAATAGACAATGCCCAGGCGCTTGCGATGACCTATGAGCCATCGTCCTATTATCGTGCGAGTGTTTATTATTCGCGTTTGATTGCAGTCTCACTTACCGGCAATCTGCGAACAGATCTTGTGAATGTTGCCGCTTCTCAAGTGGGATATCATGAGGGAAACAGCAGAAGCGAGCTTGGCGGCGGAAACGCTTCGGGAAGCGGAAATTACACGGAATATGCCTATTGGTTTGGACCGCGTGTCCGAAATGACAATAATTTCTGGTATGCTTGGTGCGCAATGTTCGTCAGCTGGTGCGCAAGACAGGCAGGAATTCCGGAAAGTATGATTAATAATTCTAGTATGGCGACTTGCAGTGGAAACCCATCGCTATCCGGCAGTTACGCATTCCATATCGAAAAAAAGGCAAAAGCGTCTTATACGCCGCAGAGCGGAGATATTATTTTCTTTTCTTCGGATGGGACAAGCTCCGGACAACATGTTGGAATTGTAGAATCTGTCAGCGGCGGTTATGTACATACGATCGAGGGAAATGCAAGTAACCAGGTAATCCGGAAATCATATGCGCTATCTTCTTCTAAAATTGTATATTATGGTGTGATGAACGGGGCAGGAACTGGCACTGCGCCGTCATATGAAACCACCTGGGATATCGGTTCTTATACGGTTACCGCATCTTCACTGAACGTCAGGCAATACCCGATGGCATCTTCCGCAAAAGTAGGCTCTTATGAAAATGGAGCAATTGTAACAATCTATGAATATCTGACGGACGGTTCTTGGGGAAGAACAGATGACGGCTGGATTTCTATGAGTTATGTTTCGCGAAGATATGAGACGATTTCTGTCAACGCGCAGACTTATGAAAAAGGTACGCCAGTTGTAGTAAATACAGGAAATACCGGAAATTATCCGAGTTCTTGGATTGGTCTCTATAAACAAGGTGAGGTGGAAGATCCATATACCGCAGGCGGAGTCGAAGCCAGCATCTACGAATATGTGGGAAGCAATCGTACGATAACATTTGATACGTCTGTTTTAGGCGCCGGCAATTACTATGTACGGGCATATTGCAGCGGTGGACTTTCCGCATATGTTAAAATTAGCGATCCTGTATATTTTACGATTACAGAAGGCTCGCAGACGTATACGCGCGATGCGGACATGTATACGATTGCGAATGTTACTTCTATTAATGTACGTGCCGTCCCGCATACGGGTGCAGTCACAGCAACATTAAACAGCGGCGACGTTATACCGATTTATGAAGTTTGTGATATCCAGGTAACAGGCGGCGTACAGCGGTGGGGACGTACAGACGGAGGATGGCTTGCTATGGTTTCTTCCGCAGATCTTACTACGCCGTATTGTGTGCCATATAAAAAGACTATTTCTTTAAGTGATACTTATGTCGAGGGTAGTAAGATCATTGCTACGGCATATGACATTGCGAATCCGGCTTATACCGGGGTCTGGCTTGGAATTTATAATGCGGCAGATACCGACCGCTCGGAAAATACGCAGGGAGCCGTTTCCGTTTTGTGGGCGGATGCCACTGCAAACAGCAGCGGAAATGCCGTGATGTCGTTCCCGGATCAAAATCAGTCGGAGAAGGGGACCTCCTATGTATTGCCGGCAGGAAATTATTACGCCAGATTATTCTGTACCATTGGGGATGATGCATATATTGCGCTCAGTGATAAGCAGACTTTTACTGTTATTTCTTCTGCTGATACCGCGGTGGTTTCTTCGAATGCGGCTTCCTATTTAAGAGGAGAGACAATGAAGGTCACCTACAGCGGTGGAGCCTTGACGGATTCCGCATGGATCGGGCTATATCCGGCTTCTCAAAGCGTATATAATGAAAATAATCCATCTATCTTGTGGCAATATATCAGCAGTACTGGAGGAACTGCTTATTTTCATACGACAGGGCTTGCGGCAGGCTCGTATAAACTAGTGATATTCCGGGATAGTGGATATACCGCATTAAACAGCTACCTTTTAGATGTCCAGCAGAACGCTGCTGTGTTCACTGCAGCTCAGGGAAATTATAAAATCACTGCAAGTGCGCTGAATGTACGAAGCTATCCCAGTACGGGAATCGTTTTCGGCTTATATTACCAAAATGATATCGTAACGGTGTATGAAACATACCAGACGGAAAGCGGATCTTTGTGGGGAAGAACGGATATCGGATGGATTGCGATGAATTATACGACTCCTGCTTAATAGAAAAATGAAATATGTGACAGGAAAACCGGAGCTTCCATACTTATTGGGAGGTAAACCTATGATAAGACTGATTTCTTGTGAGTTCAATATTGATGCCGCTTGTGTGGAGCTTAAATTCACCGACGGCAACATGACATCACAGAGTATAGGAGGCTTGATTAACACTTCAAAATGCAGAATATGAACGATTTGTAATAATCCAAGAATACCTATTGACAATCCGAGGTGTTTATGCTATAATACATACAAACTTAATACTTAAACCGTTGAAACGGAGATAACGGCAATGATGCCTTTACAGAGAACCTGTGGTGCTGAGAGCCAGGTAAGAAACAAGTTGTCAAATGGACCGTTGAGGGCGCAGTCAAATGTGATTTTCACAAAGTATTCTGCGACGTTGCAGGCAGACGTCATTTGCCGGGGATATGTTGGTATCCTGCTAAGCGCACGGGTCATGCCGTGAATCAAGGTGGCACCGCGGATAGTGTTTGTATTATTCGTCCTTGACAGAGTGTATATTTCTGTCAAGGACGTTTTTGTTTCACTCCTTTGGCAGAAAGTCAAAGGAGTATTTTTATTTGGAGGTACAGATTATGAAAATTTCACCGAACCTTAGTGATGTCAAAAGAATCGCAGCCACCGGTAAATATAATGTGCTGCCGGTTAGTTGTGAAATTTTTTCTGATTTCACCACACCAATCGAAACAATGAAGATACTGAAAAACGTATCCACTCATTGCTATATGCTGGAATCTGCACAGGCAAACGAGACTTGGGGACGGTATACCTTTCTCGGTTTTGATCCAAAGTTAGAGGTCACCTGTATTGACGGTGAAATGAAAGCCGGCAATTTCACGGTAAAGACAGATCACCCGTCCGACTATCTCCGTCAGATTCTCGCCGATTACAAAAGCCCTCACTTTGATTATCTCCCCTCCTTCACAGGTGGACTCGTTGGCTATTTCTCTTATGATTATCTCGGATACAGCGAGCCAACCGTAAAATGCAATGTAGAGGATACTGAGGACTTTAAGGATGTTGACCTGATGCTCTTTGATAAGGTTATCGCCTTTGACCATCTCCGGCAAAAGATCATCCTTATTGTAAATATACCGCTTGATGATGAAGAAGTCGGATATAACAAAGCGGTTATGGAACTGAACCAGCTTGTCGAGCTTCTTCGGAACGGAGAAAAGAAGGACGAACCGGTCGGCAAGCTGCTTGGCGAAGTCACTCCGCTGTTTAATAAAGAACAATTCTGCGGCATGGTAGAGAGAGCAAAGCATTATATCCGTGAGGGCGACATTTTCCAGATTGTGCTTTCCAACCGTCTGAGTGTTCCTTTTGAAGGAAGTCTGTTAAACACCTACCGTGTGCTTCGCACCATCAATCCTTCGCCTTATATGTTCTATTTCTCGGGGACAGATGTTGAGGTTGCGGGTGCTTCTCCTGAAACCTTGGTTAAGTTGGAAAACGGCGTGCTGCATACCTTCCCCCTTGCGGGAACAAGGCCGAGAGGGAAAACCGATGAAGAAGACAAAGCTCTTGAAGCAGAGTTGCTTGCAGACGAAAAGGAACTTGCCGAACACAATATGCTGGTTGATCTTGGTAGAAACGACCTCGGAAAGATCAGTAAATTCGGCACCGTACAGGTCGAAAAGTTGCATTCCATAGAACGCTTTTCTCACGTTATGCACATCGGCTCTACGGTGCGTGGTGAGATCAGCGACAGTCACGATGCGCTGGATGCCATTGAAGCGGTGTTGCCCGCAGGAACACTTTCCGGTGCACCGAAGATCAGAGCTTGCCAGTTGATCGGAGAGCTTGAAAACAATAAGCGTGGCATCTACGGCGGTGCGATCGGATATATCGACTTCACGGGCAATATGGATACCTGCATTGCCATCCGCATTGCCTATAAGAAAAACGGCAAGGTGTTTGTGCGAAGTGGAGCCGGAATCGTGGCAGATTCCGTACCCGAAAAGGAATTTGAAGAATGCCTGAACAAAGCCAAATCTTCACTCAAAGCATTGGAGCTTGCACAGGAGGCAGAATTATGATTCTTTTGATAGATAACTACGACAGCTTTTCCTATAATCTCTATCAGCTCATCGGCGAGATCGAGCCGGATATCAAGGTCATCCGCAATGATGAAATGACAGTGGACGAAATAAGAAAATTGAATCCGGACCGTATCATTCTCTCGCCCGGTCCGGGAAGACCCGAGGATGCAGGGGTTATTATTGAGGTTGCAAAGACACTTGGGAAAAATATTCCGATTTTAGGTGTCTGTCTCGGTCATCAGGCAATCTGTGCGGCGTTCGGTGCAACCGTGACCTATGCAAAGAAGCTGATGCATGGCAAGCAGTCGGATGTGAAATTTGATGCAGATTGTCCATTGTTCAAGAGTTGTCCCCAAATCGCTCCTGTCGCACGGTATCATTCCCTTGCTGCAGAAGCTGACACCATTCCCGAATGTTTGAAAGTCACTGCTCTTACCACGGACAGAGAGGTCATGGCAGTACAGCACAAGGAGTATCCCATTTTTGGTGTACAGTTCCATCCTGAATCTATTATGACGCCGGACGGAAAGCAGATGCTTAGAAATTTTATAAAGGAGATATGAATCATGATTAAAGAAGCAATCGTAAAGATCGTAAATAAAGAAGACCTCACCTACGATGAGGCATACACCGTCATGAATGAAATTATGAGCGGTGAAACAACAGCAACGCAGAATGCCGCTTTTCTTGCGGCATTGTCCACCAAAAGTGCCAAAGCCGAAACAACTGATGAAATTGCCGGCTGTGCGGCGGCTATGAGAGCACACGCAACAAAGGTCGAAACTGGTATGGAGCTTTTTGAGATCGTGGGAACAGGCGGTGATAACGCTCACAGTTTTAATATTTCCACCACCTCCGCTCTTGTTGCTGCGGCGAGTGGTATGAAGGTCGCAAAGCACGGCAACCGTGCGGCATCCTCCCAATGCGGAACGGCGGATTGTCTGGAAGCCCTCGGGGTTAATATTCAGCAGAGTCCCGCAAGATGCATTGAGCTTCTGAACGAGGTCGGAATGTGCTTCTTCTTTGCACAGAAATACCACACCTCTATGAAGTATGTGGGTGCTATCCGCAAGGAGCTCGGTTTCCGTACTGTGTTCAATATTCTCGGCCCTCTCACGAATCCTGGAACACCGTCCATGCAGCTTCTTGGTGTATACGACGATTATCTTGTTGAACCGCTAGCTCAGGTGCTTATCAATCTCGGAATCAAGCGTGGTATGGTCGTATATGGCCAGGACAAACTGGATGAAATTTCAATGAGCGCACCGACGACAATCTGCGAGATTCGGGATGGCTGGTTCAAATCTTACGTAATTACTCCCGAGAAATTCGGCTTTGAACGCTGCACGAAAGAAGACCTGAAGGGCGGTACTCCTGAAGAAAACGCCAAGATTACCCTTGCTATCCTAAATGGCGAAAAGGGTCATAAACGAAATGCTGTGTTGATGAACGCCGGTGCGGCACTCTGTATTGGCGGCAAGGCTGACGGTATGAAAGACGGTATCACTCTTGCCGCAGAAATGATCGATTCCGGCAAGGCGCTTGAAACGCTGAACAAATTGATCGAAGTCAGCAACCGTCCGGAGGCGGCGGTATGACGATACTTGATCAGCTTGCCGACTATGCCCGTGAGCGCACCGAGCAAGCAAAAAGAAAAATACCGCTCGAAAAAATTAAATGGCAGGCATTACACTTACCCAAAGGAACCTTCACTTTTGAAAACGCACTAAAAAAATCGAGTATTTCCTTTATCTGTGAGTGCAAAAAGGCATCTCCCTCCAAAGGATTGATCGCTCCAGATTTTCCTTATCTGAAAATTGCGAAGGAATACGAAGCGGCAGGAGCAGATTGCATTTCCGTACTGACCGAGCCGAAATGGTTTTTAGGCAGTGATAAACACCTGAAACAAATCGCCGACACCGTTTCCATCCCTTGTTTGCGTAAGGACTTTACGGTAGAGGAGTATATGATCTACGAGGCAAAGGTACTCGGCGCCTCGGCGGTATTGCTTATCTGTTCCATACTGAGCGAAGATAAAATCAAAGAATATATAAGCATTTGCGATAAACTTGGTCTTTCTGCTTTGGTAGAGGCACACGATGAAAGTGAAGTACAAATGGCACTCAATGCCGGCGCACGTATCATCGGTGTCAACAACCGCAACCTCAAAGATTTTTCTGTGGATACTGACAATAGCCGCAGACTTCGGGAGCTGATACCTCGTGATGTATTGTTCGTCTCAGAAAGCGGATTAAGCAGTGCCAAAGATGTAGCAAAGCTGCGTGAGATCGGTGCGGATGCTGTTCTGATCGGTGAAAGCCTTATGAGAGCGCCAGACAAAAAAAACAAGCTCGATGAACTGCGAGGTGTGTCATGACAAAGATCAAGCTTTGCGGACTCTCCCGACCTTGCGATATAGAGGCTGCTAATGAGCTAAAACCCGAATATATCGGATTTGTTTTTACTCCGAAAAGCAAACGATATGTAACACCTGAAAAAGCGAAGGAACTGAAACAAATACTCGCTCCCAATATAAAAGCGGTGGGGGTATTCGTAAAGGAAGTACCTGAAAACGTTGCAAAACTATTGCATGACAAAATTATTGATATTGCCCAGCTTCACGGCAACGAAGGCGAGGATTATATTAAGCAGTTACGAAAACTTACCGATAAGCCGATCATCAAGGCTTTTCGTATCGAAACTGCAAGCGACATTGCATATGCTGAACACTGTTCCGCTGATTATGTTCTGCTTGATTCAGGTGCAGGTACGGGAACATTATTTGATTGGAAGCTGATACAGAACATTAAGATACCGTATTTTCTCGCCGGAGGGCTTTCGCCAGACAATGCGGGGGATGCGGTCACAATACTCCATCCTTTTGCAGTCGATGTCAGCTCAGGAATTGAAACTGATGGAGTAAAAGATAAAACAAAAATGGCGGCGTTTATTGCCGCTGTAAGAAAGGATGATAAATTATGACAAATCCCAACGGACGCTTCGGCATTCATGGCGGGCAGTATATTCCCGAAACGCTGATGAATGCAGTCATTGAACTGGAAGAAGCGTATAATTACTATAAAAACGATCCTGAATTTAATCGGGAGCTTACCGAACTTTTTAACGAATATGCTGGCAGACCATCAAGGCTGTACTTTGCACAGAAAATGACGCAAGACCTCGGTGGTGCGAAAATTTACCTCAAGCGTGAGGATCTGAACCACACGGGAGCACATAAGATCAACAATGTGCTCGGTCAAGCACTTCTTGCAAAAAAGATGGGCAAAACTCGTTTGATCGCTGAAACAGGAGCCGGACAACACGGAGTTGCTACGGCGACTGCTGCTGCTCTTATGGGTATGGAATGTGTGGTCTTTATGGGGGAAGAGGATACCATCCGTCAAGCTCTTAATGTGTACCGTATGCGTCTGCTCGGCGCGGAGGTAATCCCTGTAAAAACGGGCACAGCAACTCTCAAAGACGCTGTATCCGAAGCCATGCGTGAGTGGACTTCCCGTATTTCCGATACCCACTACTGCCTCGGTTCGGTCATGGGCCCCCATCCATTTCCGACCATCGTCCGTGATTTTCAGGCGGTCATTTCCAAAGAGATCAAGGAACAGATCCTTGTAAAAGAAGGCAGCCTGCCCGATGCTGTTATCGCCTGTGTGGGCGGCGGCTCTAATGCTATCGGCAGCTTCTATCATTTCATAGAAGATGAAGGTGTTCGTTTAATCGGATGTGAAGCAGCAGGCAGAGGGATTGATACCTTTGAAACAGCTGCTACTGTGAATACCGGTAGAATAGGAATTTTTCATGGGATGAAGTCCTATTTCTGTCAAGATGAATACGGTCAGATCGCTCCCGTTTACTCTATTTCCGCAGGTCTTGATTATCCCGGCATTGGTCCCGAGCACGCTCATCTGCACGACATCGGCAGAGCCGAATATGTGCCTATCACCGATGATGAAGCGGTAAACGCTTTTGAATATCTGGCAAGGACCGAGGGCATTATTTCGGCAATCGAATCGGCTCACGCCGTAGCTCACGCTTTGAAGATCGCACCGACAATGGGTAAAGACAAAATTATTGTTATCACTATTTCCGGCAGAGGCGATAAAGATTGTGCCGCCATTGCCCGCTACAGAGGGGAGGATATCCATGAGTAACATTCGGAACGCATTTGAAAACGGAAAGGCTTTTATCGCATTTATCACTTGTGCCGATCCTGATTTGAAAACCACAGCCGCAGCCGTACGTGCTGCAGTAGCGAACGGTGCAGACCTCATTGAACTTGGTATTCCTTTTTCCGATCCCACAGCCGAGGGCCCCGTTATTCAAGGAGCAAACCTTCGTGCTCTGAACGGCGGTATTACGACAGATAAGATATTCGCCTTTGTCAAAGAACTGCGTCGTGATGTAAAGGTGCCGATGGTCTTTATGACATATGCTAATGTGGTGTTTTCATATGGTGCGGAACGCTTTATCTCTACCTGCAAGGATATTGAGATTGACGGACTTATTTTGCCCGATCTGCCGTTTGAAGAAAAAGAGGAATTTCAGCCGTTTTGTAAGCAGTACGGTGTAGATTTGATTTCTTTGATCGCCCCTACCTCTGAAAATCGTATCGCCATGATCGCAAAAGAAGCGGAAGGTTTCCTATATATCGTTTCCAGTCTTGGCGTAACGGGTACAAGAAGTGAGTTTAAGACAGACCTTGCATCTATTGTCAAGGTGGTAAGAGAAAATACCGATGTTCCTTGTGCGATTGGGTTCGGTATTTCCACGCCGGAGCAAGCAAAGAAAATGGCAGACATCTCTGATGGTGCTATCGTCGGTTCCGCTATCATCAAGTTGCTTGTGAAATACGGCAAAGACGCACCGAAACATATCGGCGAATATGTAAAATCGATGAAAGATGCTCTGATGTAACATAGGGAGATTTCTTTGTCATTCTCCTTTTAATGGGCAGCTTTTGAACGTTAAAATTTCGTGCGTTAAGTTTGGAAAAATTTTTTGTTTTACCTATTGATAAGATAGGTGAAACGTGCTATACTTATACCAACCTATATGATAGGTGAAACAAAAAGAAAGGAGAACACAGTCATGAAAAAGTTCAATACCACCACTATTATGATGATGGTGATGCGAATGCAGACTTGTTGTATGTGCATGATTCTTGCACCAAAGTATCCGATGTGTTCTCCCTCTCAGAAGTGAGCTCCTACGCTGCATAATTTGTTGCAGAATAGTGTTGTTTCCCATCGGGAGACTCTTCGGAGTCTCCCCACGATTTATCTTTACAAGGTAGGTATGAGCCTATGGAAAACTATTTTGAAAAACTCGTCAGAGAAAATTTCCGATTCGGACGAATGTGCCGATGTATATGTAAGTAAAACCAATCCCAAACAAAATACATACATCAAACATTCAATAACGAAAGGAAATAACGATTATGTCTAATTATAAATTTGAAACCCTCCAACTTCATGTAGGTCAGGAAAATCCCGATCCCGCCACCGATGCCCGTGCAGTACCGATTTATGCAACCACTTCTTATGTGTTTAAGAATTCCGCTCATGCGGCAGCTCGATTCGGTCTTGCCGATGCAGGTAACATCTACGGAAGACTCACTAACTCCACGCAGGATGTTCTCGAACAACGTGTGGCAGCCCTTGAGGGCGGCGTTGCTGCCTTGGCGCTCGCTTCCGGCGCAGCAGCAATTACATACACCCTTGAAGCTCTCGGTCAGAACGGCGGTCATTTTGTTGCACAGAAGACCATTTACGGCGGTAGCTATAATCTGTTGGCGCACACACTTCCCAACTTCGGTATTACCGCCAGTTTCGTAAATATCCATGACCTCGCTGAAGTTGAGGCAGCTATTCAAGATAATACAAGAGCGATCTACATTGAAACCCTCGGAAACCCCAACAGTGATATTCCTGATATTGATGCGTTGGCAGAACTTGCTCATAAATATGGCTTGCCACTGGTTGTGGATAACACCTTTGGTACACCCTATCTTATCCGTCCTATTGAACACGGTGCAGATGTCGTGGTACATTCTGCTACCAAATTCCTCGGCGGTCACGGTACTACCCTTGGCGGTTTGATCGTTGATTCCGGTAAATTTGATTGGGCAGCTTCCGGCAAATATCCGGCAATCGCTGATCCTAACCCCAGCTACCACGGTGTATCCTTTGTTAAAGCGGTAGGCTCTGCAGCGTTTATTACCTATATTCGTGCGATCCTGCTCCGTGATACTGGTGCCACAATTTCTCCCTTCGCTGCCTTCCTGCTTTTGCAGGGGATTGAAACTCTATCGCTACGCTTAGAGCGTCATGTTGAGAACACAAAAAAAGTTGTTGAATACCTTATCAATCACCCGCAGGTGGAGAAGGTCAATCATCCCTCTCTTTCCGGTCATCCAGACAATGGGCTGTATCAGAAATACTTCCCGAATGGCGGTGGTTCGATCTTTACCTTTGAAATCAAGGGCTGTCAAGCAGAAGCACACAAGTTTATCGACAGTTTGAAAATTTTCTCCCTGCTTGCTAATGTTGCCGATGCCAAGAGCCTTGTAATCCATCCGGCGACCACTACTCACAGCCAGTTGACCGAAGAAGAACTGACAGACCAGGGCATTCGGCAAAACACTATACGCATTTCCGTTGGCATTGAACATATCGATGATATCCTCGCTGATTTGCAGCGTGGTTTTGACGCAGTAAAGGAGGCATAACGATGAGTAAGATTTATACTTCCGCCGATCAGCTTATCGGCAGAACTCCGCTTTTGGAATTGACGCATATAGAAAAAAACTTGGGACTGAAAGCAAAAATCGTTGCTAAGTTGGAATACTTTAATCCCGCAGGCTCGGTCAAAGACCGCATTGCAAAAGCTATGCTTGATGATGCCGAGGTGACTGGTAAACTGAACCCTGACTCCGTTATTATTGAGCCTACTTCCGGCAACACCGGTATCGGTCTTGCTTCTGTGGCAACAGCCAGAGGCTATCGCATTATCCTTGTGATGCCCGAAACAATGTCGGTAGAACGCCGTCAACTTATGAAAGCATACGGTGCGGAACTGGTACTTACAGAAGGCACAAAAGGGATGAAAGGCGCTATTGCCAAAGCGGAAGAACTTGCCGCTGAGATTCCGAATAGTTTCATTCCCGGACAGTTTGTAAACCCTGCTAATCCGAAGGCGCACAAAGAAAATACCGGTCCTGAGATCTATGAGGACACCGATGGAAAGGTCGATATCTTTGTCGCAGGTGTAGGTACCGGAGGTACTGTAACGGGCGTTGGTGAATATCTGAAATCCAAGAACCCGGATGTTAAAGTTGTTGCTGTTGAGCCTGCATCTTCGGCGGTTCTCTCCACAGGTGTGGCAGGATCTCACAAGATTCAGGGTATCGGCGCAGGCTTTGTTCCAGATGTTCTCAACACCGAAATCTACGATGAGATCATTCCTGTTTCCAATGAAGATGCGTTTGCTACCGGAAAACTAATCGGCAATCGCGAGGGTGTTCTTGTAGGTATTTCTTCCGGTGCCGCCGCCTTTGCTGCCATCGAGCTTGCAAAGCGCCCAGAAAACGATGGAAAGACCATTGTGGTTCTCTTGCCCGATACCGGAGACAGATATCTTTCGACACCGCTATTTGCGGAATAATGAGAAGCAGCGGTGCTTTCTTTGGGAATTGGCATGGCAATCGGCGTTGTTATTATGGTAATCGGTTATTCTTTCGGCAGAGCGTTTATTTACAAGCACACCGGAATACGCTATTCTCAAACTGCCTTATCAGATTTTGCAGGCAGGAGTTGGCGCTATCGTCGGTATGATACTTTGCTGGAAATGTAAACTGGTTGAATTGTTTAACAAGAAGGATTTAATAAAATGATAAGTAGAATGATCTATCTTGATAATGCAGCAACAACAAAAATGAGCAAAACGGCAATCGATGCTATGCTTCCGTATATGGACGGCATTTATGGTAATCCGTCCAGTCTTCACTCCGTAGGACAAAAAGCAAGTGAGGCGCTTGTAATCGCCCGTGAGCGTATTGCAAAGCTGCTCGGATGTGAGGCGAGAGAAATCACTTTTACCTCTGGCGGCAGCGAATCGGATAATCAGGCGATTATTTCCGCTGCCCGTATTGGTGAAAAAAGCGGGAAGAAGCATATCATTTCCACCGCTTTTGAGCACCACGCTGTTTTGCACACACTGAACAGACTTGAGAAAGAAGGATTTGAAGTAACCTTATTAGATGTACACGAAAACGGCATCATTCTGCCCGAGCAGATAGCGGAAGCAATCCGTGAAGACACTTGCCTTGTAACCGTAATGTACGCGAATAACGAAATCGGCACAATTCAGCCTATTGAAGAAATTGGTGCTGTCTGCCGTGAAAAAGGTGTGCTTTTTCATACCGATGCTGTGCAAGCCGTGGGTCACCTACCTATCAATGTGAAAGAACAGAATATTGATATGTTGTCTTTGTCGGCTCATAAGTTCCACGGTCCTAAAGGAATCGGTGCTTTATACGCTCGAAAAACAATAAGGCTTACAAACATTATTGAGGGCGGCGCACAGGAACGAGGCAAACGGGCAGGAACAGAGAATATTCCTGCAATTATGGGAATGGCGGCAGCATTTGAGGATGCCTGCAATCATATTGACGATAGTACGAAAAAATTAACCGTTCTGCGAGATAATTTAATTGCCGGTCTTTCTGAAATTCCGCACTCAATTCTCAACGGTGACGCAGAAAAGAGACTCCCCGGAAATGTGAATTTTTGCTTTGAAGGTATTGAGGGCGAATCCTTGATCTTACTTCTGGACGATAAAGGCGTGTATGCTTCCTCCGGCTCTGCCTGTACTTCGGGTTCACTTGAGCCAAGTCATGTTCTTCTTGCCATCGGCAGAGTACACGATATTGCTCACGGTTCTTTGCGCCTTTCGTTTTCAGAGGAAAACACCGAGGAAGAAATCGATTATACGATAAAAGCAGTAAAAGAAGTTGTAGAATATCTTCGCAGCATTTCGCCCATCTGGCGAGATCTCGTAAATGGTAAGAAAGAATTTGTAATTAAGTGAGGTTGTTAATATGGCTTTATACAGTGAAAAGGTAATGGATCATTTCCGCAATCCCCGGAATGTAGGCGTGATTGAAGATGCTGACGGAGTTGGTGAGGTCGGCAATGCCAAGTGCGGCGATATAATGAAAATCTATATTAAAATCAAAAATGACATTATCGTTGATGTGAAATTTGAAACCTTTGGCTGCGGCAGTGCGATTGCCTCCAGCTCAATGGCAACCGAGCTTATCAAGGGCAAACCCATTTCCGAAGCACTGACCCTTACCAATAAAGCGGTGGTTGAAGCTCTTGATGGTCTGCCTGCACATAAACTGCACTGTTCTGTGCTTGCAGAAGAAGCAATCAAATTGGCGCTGAAAGATTATTACAGTAAAAACGGTATCGAATATGACCATTCACAGTTCCCGAACTGTGAAAGTTGTGGTCACTGTTGCGGAGTGTAAAATGAAAAAGGCACTAGTCGCTATGAGCGGCGGAGTGGATTCTTCGATTGCGGCAAAGCTGATGAAAGACCGTAATTTTGAATGTATTGGCTGCACCATGAAGTTGTATCATAACGAAGATGCAGGCGTTGAACAATCTCGCACTTGTTGTTCTCTTGACGATGTGGAAGATGCAAGAGGTGTTGCCTATAAGCTCGGTATGCCTTTCTATGTGTTCAATTTCACTGATGCTTTTCGTGATACGGTTGTCCGTAAATTTATCGAAAGCTATGAAAAAGGAATTACGCCAAATCCCTGCATCGACTGTAACCGCTATATAAAATTCGATAAGCTCTTTGAAAGAGCGAAAATTCTCGGCTGCGACTATATCGTAACGGGACATTACGCAAGAATTGAAGAACAAGGCGGCAAATTCGTGCTTAAAAAGGCGTTTGACGCAACGAAAGACCAAAGCTATGTACTGTATTCCATGACGCAGGAACAGCTTGCACACACAATGTTTCCGCTTGGAAATATGAGAAAGACTGAGGTGCGGCAGATCGCAGAGAAATGCGGTTTTGTTAATGCGGATAAACCAGATAGTCAGGACATTTGCTTTGTACCGAACGGTGACTACGCAAGCGTTATCGAACTGCAAACAGGTAAGCAATCTGCTGGTGGTAATTTTGTAGATAAACAAGATAATGTTCTCGGACAGCACAAAGGCGTTATTCACTACACCATAGGTCAGCGAAAAGGGCTTGGTATTTCAAGTTCACAGTCTCTATATGTATGTAAGATCTGCCCGAAAAGCGGCAATGTCGTTCTCGGCAGTGATGCAGATCTGTTTCGTACTGAAGCGGATGTATCCGATTTTAACTGGATAAGCGGTTCTGTATCGCAAGGCGAATTTCGCTGCAAGGCAAAAATACGCTATCGTCAGCCAGAACAATGGGCAACCGTAACATCAATAGGTGAAAATACTGTTCATATCGTCTTTGACGAAGCACAGCGGGCAATCACACCTGGACAGGCTGCCGTTTTATATGACGGCGATATCGTTCTTGGCGGCGGAACGATTAAATAATAACATTCGCTCGACTTACCTACCAATAACGTGGTATAATTAGTTAAAAGATTGAGGTGACAGATTATGATGATTTCAACAAGAGGCAGATATGCGCTGCGTGTTATGATTGATCTGGCTGAACATTACCAAGACGGATATATCCCTATGAAGATTATTGCCGAGCGGCAAAACATATCCCTGAAATATTTGGAACAAATCCTTCCTTCATTAACAAAAAACGGTATGATTGAAGGTTTGCAACGAAAAGGCGGGGGATATAAGTTGACTGCTGAACCGAGCCAGTACCGCGTAGGTGATATCTTACGCCTTACTGAAGGCGATCTGGCACCCGTAGCCTGTCTTGGCTGTGAAGCGAAAGCGTGTGACCGTGCCGTAAATTGTAAGACGCTGCCAATGTGGACAGAATTTTACAACATGACAAACGCTTATTTTGATGGCATTACGCTATCGGCGTTAATGGAAAAAGGACGATTCCAATAAACGAATATCACATTTAGATAGGCGCAGAAAATAATGGGGTGTCCAGAGGGGAAAATTCCCTCGTCTCTGGGTTCCCAATTCCCGGCATATCAGCAATCATCTGGCGCAGACCGTATTTTTTTGGATCTCAAAGTCAATAACGGTCGATGGCTCATATCCGCCTACCTGAATTGCTTTTATTACATATTTTGCGCCGGAAAGCGCTTCCCTAAGTCTGACAGGATCGATGTCAAACAGGCAAATTTCAAAAGGAGCGAGTTCCGGTGTCAGAATACAGTCCCCAATACATTTAAGAAAAAATTTAGCGTGTCACCGGCACATTATAAAGAAGTCATTTAAATCAACTGTTGGTTGAATTTTTTTCTACAAATGGTTGTTTGTTTATTATGCGCGATCTGTGCTATATTAAATTCATAAAAATTGAAAGGATGTTTTTATGGGTAACGTTTTTTCCAAGAATTTAAGGGAACTCAGAAAGGAACGCAAGATGAGTCAGGAAGAGCTCGCCGAAAAATTCGGTATTACAGTACAGAGCGTCAGTAAATGGGAATGTGCTGTCTCCTATCCTGATATTGAACTTCTTCCGAAAATCGCTGATCTTTTTCATGTAACAGTAGACGATCTGCTGCGGAGTGGGATGCCACAGCACTGCCTGCATGCTTCGGAAGTGCTAGATCTTCCGGATGATGGAATGCTTCGAATCGTGCAATGTAAAGGAAATGTCGTTTTACGGAAAGATAAATATGATCCAAATCAGAAAATCCCGCTTTTTTTTGACCGGGAGATATTGGAAAAACAGAATGAGGAAGTACAGCTGGAAATCTGGGGGAGTGCTGAAATTGAGGGCGACATTTGCGGCAGTGTAAACGCAGGGGGCGGAGTCAATTGCGGAACTGTTGGTGGCGACGTAAGCGCGGGCGGCGGAGTCGATTGCG
>PPYF01129494.1_pt1 | contig 42952 bp, 40 predicted proteins | sample 1559871 | NCBI WGS metagenome assembly PPYF01 (sample SAMN08240021, study PRJNA423297) | Human gut metagenome, whole genome shotgun sequencing project.
TGGCTGGGAAAATAGGCTATGCGTTGCGTGACCCGAAGTTGAACGCAGTTCAACTTCCCGGGCTTTTTCGTCTATAGCTCACTGCAAAAATCGACCTTGCGTGGCGTGACCTAGGCTTGTACACAGGAGCTTCTGTAAAAAAAGTTTCCAGCAAGCTGCCGTCCTGCACTGCCCCGACGACCTTCCGGCGAATGGTTGCCAGGGGGCAGAAACCGAAAAGTAAAATCTCTTCCCTTAGCTGCACACAAAAATTGCCCCGTGCCGTTTTGGCACGGGGCAATCAATCCTACTTCATATTCTGCGCGCAGGCCTCCACAAAGGCGGTGAACAGGTTGTTCGCCACCTTGTCGCCAAGGCCCAGAATCTCCGGATGCCACTGCACACCCATCACAAACTTTTTGCCCGGGTAATAGGCGGCCTCCACAATGCCGTCGTCGGCAATCGCCATGCTGCGCAGCGGCTCGCCCAGCTTTTTGACGCCCTGATGGTGCAGGGTGTTGACGCCGATCTGCAGCAGGCCCTCGCTGAAGGTGTGCAGCGGGGTGTCGCGGATGACGTTGACCTTATGCATCACCTTGTCCTTCTCCTCGGGCTTGGTGCGCTGGTGCTCGATGTGCACGCTGCTCTTGTTCTGGGTGTTGATATCCTGATACATGGTGCCGCCGGTGACCACATTCAGCACCTGGAATCCGCGGCAGATGCCGAACACCGGCTTATCCATCGCGATGGCCTTCTGCATCAGCGGGATTTCCAGCGCGTCGCGCTCCGGCGCCAGAGCGCCGCAGCAGTCCAGCAGCTCCTCCCCATACAGTCCCGGGTGGATGTCCGGTCCGCCGCTGAACAGCACGCCGTCCACCCGCTCCAGCAGCTCATCCAAGTCCGCAACCTGGAAGGAGCCCTCCAGGCTGCTCAGCTGGATCGGGATACCCCCACAGGCGCTGACACAGTTGATAAAGTTCGGAAAGACATAGCAGAACTTGCTGTCCTCGTCCCCACCGTTTCCGGTCTTTGGCGTAATCGCGATAATCGGCTTTCTCATTGCTTCATTCCTCCGTTGATGATTGGTTTCTTATTCGTCATGCTGCCCGGGCTGCCGCAGGGAGGCAAAACCAGAGTCAGGCTGTTCTATAAAATACAGGAAGATTGCGGCTGCCAGTTCCTTCCAAAAGGCGGCCGCAAACAAAAATTCGGCCAGGCTGCCGCCGCCGGACAGGACGCTGTCGATCCGTTCCCGAATCAGCAGCACCACAAAGGCGCGGTCCAGCTTCTGCAGCTCCTCGCCCAGCGCGCGCAGGTCGCTCCAGTTTTCCCAGTCCACCGGGCGCTGACGGGCCTCTTTTGCTGCGCGCAGCAGCTCCTGCAAAAAGTCCCCGAAGGCATATTCCCTTTCCGGGCTCACCCCCAGCGCCTCCCCCAAAAATTCGGCGGCCATCATCATCTGGCGCGAGAGGGTGAATGCGGCGGGCCTTCCTGTGTGAACCGCCCTGCGGCGGAACTGACGCAGCATCCGGCGCATTACGCCGGCGCGCAGCGCCATAAACGAGCGCTCATCCCGTTGGCTCGCCCGCTCAAACAGCTTTTCCGACTGGGCGCGCAGAACCGGCGTGTAGAAGAAGGCGCTGTCCTTCTGGAAGGTGTAGAGCTGGCCGTCCGCCTCCCCAAAGGCTTTGCGCGCGTCCAGATAGCCCAGCTGGATATTCCGCCGGGCCAGCTTCTCCTCAAACTTCAAAAAGGAACCGAGCGGCCACAGGCTGCAGATCAGCGTCACCTGCTTCTCCGGGTCGCGGACCCGATGGGTAATGCCGATCGATTCCAGATCGACCGCAATCACCCGGTCCGCCCCCATCTTCAGCGCCAGGTTGACCGGCATATTGTCGTGGTAGCCGCCATCCATATAGCGCCGCCCGTCGATTTCCTTGGTCTGAAATGCCGGGAAACAGGCGGCGGAGGCCATCAGGTACTCCTGCAATTTCCCTTTTGGGATGTCCTTCTTCATCAGCTCCAGCGGCTTTAAGGAGGGGTACTCCACCGTCACCAGCGCAAAATCGACCGGCGAATCCCAAAACCGCTCCTCGTCCACCAGCCGGCTGACAAAGTGCTCCAGGGCGGACAGCTCCACTCCTCCGTGAGCAAAGGCCTGGTGCGCAAAGGCCCGGCGCAGAAAACGGTCGTCCGGGTCATCCTGCTGCGGGATTGCATCCCCCACAATCTCCTGGGAGCTGATGTTCTCCCAGACCCGCAGTGCCTTGTCATATTCCTGCTGCACCATCAGCGCGCCGTTTAACGCCCCTACCGAGGTCCCGGCCACCAGCTGATAGTCGATATGAAGCTCCCGCATCGCCTTCCAGACACCGATCTGGTATGCCCCGCGCGAGCCGCCTCCTGCCAGCACAACCGCTGTTTTTTCCATTTTCTTCGCCACCTCTTTTCCAGCCTCTGCCTGTCGATGGAGCAAGGCGGACCATTTTTCAAGTATCCTCTTTTATCCACGATTCATCCGTCGCCCGGCACCGCTCCCTTTCTCTGATTCAGGGGCTGCTGCTCCTGCTACTAGTAATACCATAAATTGCCCTGTTTTACAAGAACTATTTTTGTTGTTCGCTGTCGTTTTATCAGTTCTGCACAAAATTTGGCACAATCTTGTGGAGCACCCGGTTCTTGTAATCAAAATTAAAATATGATAATATTTACTTTAACGGACATGTTGCTTCGTGCTTTTGGGGGTGTGGAGCAACGGTTTTTTTATGGTATTTCATTTAAATAGGAGGGTATTATGAAGCATCGCATTGTTTCTGTAACGGACCAATCCAAGCATCCACTGCTCATCATCGTCATGCTGGCCTGGCCAATCTTTGTTGAGCAGGTTCTGGTCTCGCTGGTTCAGTCGGTCGACACCGCCATGGTTGGGGCACTCGGCGCCAATGCCACCGCCTCGGTCTCCATCAGCCAAAGCCCGATCAACCTGATCAACTCGGTGATCATGGCGCTGGGCGTCGGCTTCACCACCATGATTGCCCGCGCGGTCGGCGCCAAGCAGTTTGAGTACGCCCGCAAGCTGATCCGGCAATCGATCGTTGTCGTTTTCTCGCTGGGCATTCCTCTTTCGGTGCTGTGCTTCGTGCTCTCCCGCCAGATCCCCATCTGGATGGGCGGCGCTCCAGAAATACTGGATGACGCGCAAAGCTACATCCGCATCATCGCCTTCTCCATGCTGTTCCGCGGCCTGATGATGGTGCTCACCGCCATCTTCCGCGGCTTCGGCGACAGCCGCACCCCGATGATCATCAACATCGGCATCAATCTGCTCAATGTTGTCGGCAACTATCTGCTGATCTACCCCACCCACGACGTCACCCTTTTCGGCCACACCTTCACCGTATGGGGCGCGGGCTGGGGGGTTGCCGGCGCGGCGCTCTCCACCTCCGGTTCCCAGATTCTGGGCTCGCTGGTACTGCTCTTTATGTGTTTCACCCCGCGCTCCGGTCCAATGCGCATTTCGATTCACGAGAGTTTCCGCCCCAGCAAAGAGACCATTCAGGAGGTTTTCCGGGTCAGCTTGCCGGTTATGTTTGAGCGCTTCACCACTTCCGGCGCCTTTGTCATCACCTCGTCGATCATCGCCTCGCTGGGCACCATCTCGCTGGCGGCAAACTCGCTGGCAGGCCAGGCTGAGTCGCTGAGCTTCATGCCGGGCTTTGCGTTTGGCACCGCCGTCACCACCCTGGTGGGACAGTCGCTGGGCGCGGACAACGTCCCGCTGGCCCGCAAATATGTCCGCCTGTCCGGCATCATCGGGTCGGTGGTCATGTTCATCATGAGCATCTTCCTCTTTATCTTCTCGGACGGCATCATCTCGATCTTTACCCCGGACGCGGCCGTCATCAAGCTGGGCGGACAGCTGCTGCGCATCCTGGCCCTGATCCAGGTGCCGCAGATGCTGGCGATGGTCTTTTCCGGCGCGCTGCGCGGTGCGGGCGACACCAAGAGCCCGTTCCTCATCACCCTGTTCTCGATGTGGGGCGTGCGCATCCTGGGCTCCTTCATCTTTGTCCGCCTGTTGGGCAAGGACCTGCCGTGGGTCTGCGCCGCGATGTGTACCGACAACGTGGTCCGCTTTGTCCTCTTCCTCGCCCGCTACCTGCAGGGCAAATGGGCCGTCACCTACGCGCAGAACATCCGTCAGCCAAAGGAAGAAACCGTCAGCGAATAATTTTTGTCAACTCCCGCGGGACAGAGCAACTGCTCTGTCCCGCTTTTTTTCATGGACGCGGCTGCAAAACCTGCTGTCCTTCGCGCCAAATTTGTTTGTTTTCGCGCTTGAAATCACCTTTAATATGTGCTATACTGTTGCTATAAAGCACACAAAACATTTGATATTATAGGAGGCACCCGATGCGAAAGCAAATTCCACTCGACAACCCCGACCAATTTCCCGACCTGCTCAGCTGCTTTCAGGGCAGGACCAACGGCCGCCAGCGCGCGGAGTACCGCCGCTTTTTGTACCGCTCAATCAAGACACAGCTGACCCAGCGGCAGCGCCAGATGATGGAGCTGCGCTATTTCCAGGGGCTTTCCATCCCGCAGATTGCCCAGGAGCTGCACATCAACAAATCCACCGTCTCCCGCACCATCAACCGGGCGCTGAGCCGCCTGCGGGAGCTGGCGGACGTCTACTTTAATGAGTGAACAAAATAAAAAAGTTCCGGCCTCCCTTTTCAAAAAGGAGATCGAAACTTTTTCATCATTTATTCGGCAAAAATAGCATCAGCCCAGCACAAAATAGAGCAACAGAGCCGCCTGGATCAGGATGATGAGCGGGATGCCGATCACAAAATACCAGTGCTTGGTCTTATGCCGGAAGGTAAACATGCCCAGATACATCCCGACGCTGCCGCCCAGAATGGACAGCCCAAACAGCACCTTTTCCGGCACACGCCTTTTCTGACGCTGCGCGGCAAACTTATCCACCCCGCAGACGCTGAAGGTCAGCACACTCATAAACAGGATGTAGCCCCACAAAATATTTTCCATCATCTTCCTCCTTCTGCCTTTGTTGTCCCTACTACTGCTGGAACAGCTGCTCGATTCTGCTCCACGCTGCCTTAGCGTCCTCATAGCCGTTTTCATAAGCGGCCTGCAGCTTGTCCACATTGTGCTCGATGCGGTGCAGCACCATCGGCTTGCTCGGCCGAATCACCACCGCCTGGCCCTTCCGCTCCAGCTCCTTTGCGAACTGCTGGCTCTCGTTGTAATTGAGGTGGCGGTTCTCCATCGCCCGGCACAGGTTGGGGTAGTCGCGGTAGCGCCGGCGAATCAAGGGCATCATCTGGTTTGGTTTTTTGACATAGCCCTCATTCTGGGTCAGCACCACCACCTGCTTGTGCCAGCCATCCTCATAAGCCCTGCGGACCGGAATCGAATCGGCGACGCCGCCGTCCAGATACCGCTTTCCGCCGATCACCTTCATCGGGGAGAGCAGCGGCATCGAGCTGGAAGCAATCGAATCGGCGATGACGTCGTCCCCCTGCTGCCGGTTGGAAAACCAATGGCACTCCCCGCTCTCGCAGTCGGTGGCGCCCACCCGCAACTCCATCGGTGAAGCGTAAAAGGTGTCGTAGTCAAACGGCACATATTTTTCCGGAATCTCATAAAAGGAAAACTGCCAGTTGAAGATCGAGCCTTTGGTCAGCAGCTGGCGCATCCCCACATAGCGGGGGTCGTTGCAGAAGCGCTTGGCGATTGCGACATAGCGTCCCTTGTCCTGCGAAAGGTAGCTCAGGGCGTTGCACGCTCCGGCGGAAATGCCGTAAATGCTGGCGAACATCGCCTGTTTTTCCATAAAGAAGTCCAGCACCCCCGCGGTGTAGACGCCACGGAAGCCACCGCCCTCCAAAATCAAAGCTCCCTGATACAGCAAAGTCTCCACTTCCTTTCTGCTCAGCCAGCCTAGTCTGCCAGGAAGGTGAGGCCGATGATCTGCGGTCCGGTATTGATGGTGATGGCCGCGCCGATTTTAAAGGTGCCGACCGGCGGATAACCTGCAATCTTTTCGCAGGCTTTGGCCAGCTGCTCGCTGGTCTCGGTGTCTCGCGCCACCAGAATCATGTACGGCGCCCTGCGGTCCCTGGCGCTGCGCTGCTCCTTGAACAGGCGCTCCATTGTACTGAGGATGGCGGCGTTGCCGCGCACCTTCTCGACGATACTGGTCGTTCCCACCGCCGAGATCACCGGGCGCAGGCCGATCAGCTCGCCGACGAAGGCCGCCGCGCAGCTGACGCGGCCCGACTTCTTAACATATTTCAGTGTGAAGGGGCTAAAATAGATGCGCACCCGTCTGAGGTAGTCGCGGATGTAGGCGAGCACATCTTCAAAGCTCTCCCCCTCCAGCGCGCGCTGGCAGGCCTGCATGATGGGGTAGCCGTAGCCGACGCTGTAGCAGTTGGAATCGATGACCTCAATCTGCATCGCGTCCGGGTGCTCCTCCAAAAATGCGTCCTTGGCCATCAGCGCGGAATGGTACATCGCCGAGGCGCCGGAATAGATGGTGATAACCGCCACATGGGTGTAGCCATTCTGGTAGGCCTCCTCATACTTCTCCTGAAAGGTGATGGCGGGGATGTGCGAGGTTGCGGGGATATCCTGACAGTGGTCGATCAGGTCATAAAATTCCTCCGCGGTAAAGCTCTCCCTCTCGTAGTATCCCTTGCCGTCCGCGGTGACCGGGATGGGCAGGATGGCAAGATTCGGCAGCCGCTTCTCATCCTCTGCCGGGATGTCGCAGGCCGAATCGGTGATAAAAAAGATTTTCTCCTGGTTCATAGTTCCTCCTTAGTCCTGGGGAGCAAAGTCGTCCCAGCGAAATTTGTGCAGCTGCCCTTCATTTTGCAGCTCCGGGAATCCCCATTGGCGCAGTGTCTCATACACCGCGATGGCGACCGTGTTGGAGAGGTTCAGGCTGCGCACCGGACCGATCATCGGCAGGCGCAGGCAGCTCTGCGGGTGCTGCAGCAGGATCTCCTCGTCGATGCCCGCATCCTCCCGGCCAAAAATAAGGTAGCAGTCGTCCGGATAGGGCACCTCGGAGTAGACCTTTCTCCCCTTGGTGGTGAAAAAGTAAAGCTGGTCGTCCCGGTGCTGCTCCAGAAACTGCCGGGTGGAATCGTAGTAGGTGATATCCAGAAAATGCCAGTAGTCCAGCCCCGCCCGTTTGAGCTTTTTGTCGTCTACCGAAAATCCCATCGGCCCCACCAGATGCAGCCTCGCTCCAGTGCAGGCGCAGGTGCGGGCGATGTTGCCGGTATTTTGTGGAATCTGCGGCTCAAACAGGACGACGTTCAGCCGCGGCTGATGCTGTTGCAAGGTGGTTCCTCCCCCAAAAATAGCTTTTAATACGACATCATGTCGTGTTTCATATCAGTTTCTTTGTAACAACTGTTATCTCTCTAATATTAACCATTCCGCCGGTATTTGTCAATGACTGTGGCGGGGAAGATATTTAAAGATTTTTTGGATTTTTACCATTGATTTAGTCATAAATTTGCGATATGCTGAAAGTATGATGATATTGTTTTCTCTGTGGGCGCGGACGCCGCAGGGAAAAAGAAGATTATATTTCCACGCTAAGAAAGGACGTTTCAAATCATGGGACAAGTGATGGATAATTTAAAGCTGATGAAAAATGTCAGGGATCTGGAATCCCCTCAGACGCTGCTGGAGCTGATTGCCGGGATGGAGCAGCACATGGCTTTATACCAGTCGGGCATTCAGGAGATCCGCACCAAGCTGGAAATTCTGCAGCGGGACGCCCGTTTTGGAGAGGGGCACAACCCCATCGACTCGATCAAGAGCCGCATCAAAAGCCCGATGAGCATTATCGAAAAGATGTACCGCAAGGGCTTCCCTATTTCCCTGGATTCCATGCGCGCCAACCTCAACGACGTTGCGGGCATCCGGGTCATCTGCCCCTTCATCGAGGACATCTATACTGTGGCTCAGATGCTGACCCGTCAGGACGATCTGGTAGTCATCAAAGAAAAGGACTACATCAAAAACCCCAAGCCCAACGGCTACCGCAGCTACCATCTGGTGCTGCAGGTTCCGGTCTTTCTCTCCGACCGAAAAGAGATGGTGCGGGTGGAAGTGCAGCTGCGAACCATCGCGATGGACTTCTGGGCCAGCCTGGAGCATCAAATCCACTACAAAACCAGCTGCGAGGTGCCGGACAGCGTGGTTGACGAACTGAAGCAATGCGCGGACATCATTGCTCAGACCGACGAACGGATGCAGCAGCTTTCCAAACAGATTCGATGCTTTAACGCTCAGCCCACATCCGAGGGTGGTGAGGAAGCGCAGGAGCATCCTCTTGGCAGCCTGATCAGCGCCAGTGTTGTGGGGATGGCTGGAGGCATGGCTGGGAGCCACAACGATTAGTCAAAACAGACAAAGCCGTTCCCATAAAACCGGGAAAAATCCCGAAAGGCTGCAATTTCTCCGATAAAGCAATTGTAATTTGTGGCCGGATTGGGTATAATGAATCTATCAGAATCTGATGTTATCTCTTAAAGAAGGAGTGTGCTCCATGAAGAAAAGTGTACTGATTTCCCTGATTGCACTGGGCGTTTCTCTGGTCGGACTGCTGATCGCCCTTGCAGCCTGGCTGCACAAGAAAAAAGAACTGGACTGCGACGACTTTGACGACGATCTTTTGATGGACGACGATGACTCGGAGTACATCGCCGCGCAGTATATCGAACACGCCAACAGCTCCCCTTCCGCACAGGAGGACGGCGTTTCTGACTGCGAGCAGGAATAGTTTCGCTTTAAAATCCCGCCGTCTGGCGGGATTTTTTCCTCCTGCTCCCACTCTTTTGAAAAAAATCAAAAAAAGACTTGCATTTTTCTCTGAAATGTGGTATTATAGTAGAGCACTGGAAATTCAATATCGCGGGATGGAGCAGTTTGGTAGCTCGTCGGGCTCATAACCCGAAGGTCGTTGGTTCAAATCCAGCTCCCGCAACCACCAGACTGAGTCTGGACGCAATTCGCGTTCGGACTCTTTTCTTTTATCCTGCCGAAGCGGCTCGCGATGGCAGGCACAGTGAATCTTTCCCTCTCCTTGGCTGAGTCTGGACGCAATTCGCGTTCGGACTCTTTTCTTTTATCCTGCCGAAGCGGCTCGCGATGGCAGGCACAGTGAATTTTTCCCTCTCCTTGGCTGAGTCTGGACGCAATTCGCGTTCAGACTCTTTTCTTTTTATCTGGTCCGGCGGCTCGCGCTGGCAGTTTTCTTCACCGCTATCAAAAAAGGAAGGGATTCTTTTTTCAAAACACCCCCTCAAGGTCCAAGATTGACACCACTTTGCAGCCTGAGGTATAAAAATATTGCCCCATTGAAAACCCCCGGATCGCAAATAGCGACTCGGGGGTTTTTGTTAAATCTGTTCAATAAAGCGCAGGAACGCTTCCTTGCCTTCCGGCGTGCGCTTGTAGACGCCGGCATGCTCGAGAACCTTTGCAAACACAAGGCCGGTCTCCTTCTGCACAATCTCCATCGCGTTATCTTTGGTAATGGTGTAGTTTTTGGCAAACGCTTCTGCCCAGTCGGCGTGGGAGGCGGTCAACTCGTCGGCGCGCAGGTCGCTGCCGTCCGCCAGTTTTTCCGCCACCGCCGCCAGCTCCGCCTTCAGGCGGGCGGGCAGTACGGCCAAGCCCATGACCTCGATCAAGCCGATATTCTCCTTCTTGATGTGGTGCAGCTCGGCGTGCGGGTGATAGAGCCCCAGCGGATGCTCCTCGGTGGTGAGGTTGTTGCGCAACACCAGGTCCAGCTCATAGCACTCGCCGCGACGGCGGGCAATCGGGGTGATGGTGTTGTGCGGCTCGCCATCGGTCTCGGCAAGAATCATCGCTTCCCTGTCTGTATAGCTGCGCCAGGAGGTCAGGATGCGGTCGGCAAGATCGATCAGCCGCTGCGGATCCTCCCCATTCAGGCGGATGACCGACATCGGCCACTTGACGATGCCCGCCTGGACGTCGTCAAAGCCGGCAAAGCAGACCGGCGTCTCCACCGGGGCCTTCTCCATCGCGAAGGTGTAGTGGCCGCCCTGGAAGTGGTCGTGGGCCAAAATCGAGCCGCCGACAATCGGCAGGTCGGCGTTGGAGCCGACAAAGTAGTGCGGGAACTGCCGCACAAAGTCGAGCAGCTTGCCAAAGCAGGCGCGGTCGATCTTCATCGGGACGTGCTCGCGGTTGAGGCAGATACAGTGTTCGTTGTAGTAGACATAGGGCGAATACTGCAGGAACCACGGCGAGCCGTTGATGGTGATCGGCACGATGCGGTGGTTCTGGCGGGCCGGATGGTTGACCCGTCCGGCATAGCCTTCATTCTCCGCGCACAGCTGGCAGCGGGGATAGTTGGAGGCAGGCAGATTGCGCGCAGCAGCAATCGCCTTCGGGTCCTTTTCCGGCTTGGACAGGTTGATGGTGATGTCCAGCTCGCCGTATTCGGTCATCGTCTTCCACTGCACGTCGCGGGCGATGCGGTCGCGGCGGATGTAGTTGGTGTCCTGGCTAAACTGGTAGTACCAGTCGGTGGCCTCCTTCGGGCTCTGCCGGTAGAGAGTGTTGAATTTTTCGATCACCTGCGCCGGTCTCGGCGTCAGCGCGCCCATCAGCCTGGTATCAAACAGGTCGCGGTAAACGATGCTGTTCTCTTTGAGCACGCCGCGCTCATAGGCGTCGTCCAGCAAGGCGTCCAGCACCGCCGGCAGGTCGATCTGCTCCCCAACGGGGATTTCCGGCAGGGCGCAGCCGTCCAGCTCCAACATCTCCAGCAGGGTGTTGACCGCCCAGTTTTTCTCCTCCGGCTGGATAAGCTGTTTTTCCAGCGCATAGGCAATCAGTTTTGCAATCGCTTGGTTGCGGTCCATCTCTATTCCTCCTCAAATCCATGTGGGTGGCTCTTGTGCCACGCCCAGGCAGAAGCCACAATGGTGTTCAGGTCGTTGTACTGCGGCTTCCATCCCAGCACCCGGATGGCCTTCTCCGAGGAGGCAATCAGCTGGGCCGGGTCGCCCGCACGGCGTGGGGCAACCTTGGCGGGAATCGGGTGTCCGGTGACCGCTCGGGCCACGTCCACCACCTCTTTGACGGTGAAGCCGACGCCGTTGCCCAGATTAAAGACGTTGTTCTCCCCGCCCTGCATCAGGTAGTCCAGCGCCAGAATGTGCGCCTGGGCCAGGTCGTTGACATGGATGTAGTCGCGCACACAGGTGCCGTCCTTGGTGGGATAGTCGTCGCCGAAGATGCTGACCGCCTCCCGCTGCTCCAGCGGCACCTGCAGGATAATCGGAATCAGGTGGGTCTCGGGGTTGTGCGCCTCACCGATCTTGCCGGAGGGGTGCGCGCCGCAGGCGTTAAAGTAGCGCAGCGCCACATAGCGCAGGCCGTGCGCGCGGGAAACCCACTCCATCATCTGCTCCATCGAGAGCTTGGTCTGTCCGTAGCAGTTGGTGGGATTGGTCCTGTCGCTCTCCAAAATCGGCACCCGTTCCGGCTCGCCGTAGGTGGCGGCGGTGGAGGAAAAGACAATCTTGTCCACCCCATGCTCCACCATCGAGCGCAGCAGCACCATCGTTCCATAAAGGTTGTTGTCGTAATATTTTAAAGGGTCGCTCATCGACTCGCCCACCTGGGAGGAGGCGGCAAAGTGAATGACGCCGTCGATCTTCTCGGCCTGAAACAGGGTGTCCAGCGCGCCCTTGTCCCGGATGTCCAGCTGATAAAATTTCGCCTTGGGGTGAACGGCGGCCCGAAAACCGGTCTGCAGGTTGTCGGCCACCACCACCTCCCGGCCTGCATCAATGAGTTCGTACACTGTATGGGAGCCGATGTAACCGGCTCCGCCCAATACCAAGATTGCCATAGAACGATCGCACTCCTTTCGATGATGTCACTCTTTTTACGGCCAGAGAACCGCGCCGCCCACCGGACGGATGCTCAGCATGTGGCAGCAGCCCGCTCCCAACATGCTCTCTACCTCCTGGCGGAAGGCCGCACAGTGGTCCAGCGGAACAAACGCCTGGATGGTTCCAGCAAAGCCGCCGCCATGTACACGGCAGGCGCTGCGACCGTTCAGCGCGCGCTCCGCGATGGTCAGCGCGACCGCCATCGCCTGCTCGCGCACCGCGCCGGTTGGGGTGATGTCCTGCAAAAGCTCCCAGGAGGAGCGGCCCGACTCCCGCACCAGCGACAGGAAGGTGTCCATGTCGCCGCCTGCCAGCGCGTCGGCCTCTCGCTCAACCCGCTGATCGTCCGCGAAGAAGTGCAGCGCGCGCAGCACCGCGCGGTCGCCCAGCTTCTCCCGCAGCTGCGGCAGCGACTGAAGCACCTGCGCCTCATCCACCTCACGCAGCACCTGCCTGCCAAACTGCGCTGCAACCGCGCCCATCTCCTGCGGGATGGAGGCATACTCGGAGGTCAGAGCCGCGTGGCTTGCGCCCGAATCGATGATGCACAGCGCATAGCCCAAGGCGTTCAGGTCAACCGAAACGGTGCGCACCTTCGGGTCGGCCGGGTCGGCAAAGTCGATGGCGACAGCGCCGCCGACCGAGGAAGCGGTCTGATCCATCAGGCCGCTGGGTTTTCCAAAATAGAGGTTCTCCGCCTTCTGGCCCATCTGCGCAATGGTCACCGGGCTGAGCTCGTCGTTGCAGAACAGGTGATTTTCAATCACGCCCAGCAGCACCTCACAGGCCGCGGAGGAGGACAGTCCGGAGCCAGGCAGCACATCCGACACCGCGTAGACATCATAACCCGCCACCGCATAGCCCCGCTGCGCCGCCTGCTCGGCCATGCCGCGCACCAGCGCCGGGGTGCTCTCCTTCTCGTCCTCTCTTGGACCCTTGCCGTCCAGCTGCACTTCCACCATCGGCCAGCCTTCCGACTGGAAGCGAATGGTGTCGCTGCCGTTGGGAGCCGCACAGGCCAAAAAGTCCACATTCACCGCCGCAGCCAGCACGCGGCCGTGCTGATGGTCGGTGTGGTTGCCGCAAATTTCCGTGCGGCCCGGGGCGGAGCACAGGGTCACAGGTGTATCCTCTCCCCTGCCAAAGCTCCGCTCAAATCCATCCAAAAGCGCCGCCACCCGCCGACGGGCTGCGGCAGGGTCTGCGCTGCAGGTCAGGCGGGCCAGCGCCTCATCCATCTCTCCTGCGTTCAGCGCCTTGCGCACATCGCTCAGTTTATGCATCTCATCTGCTCTCCTTTTGTTTGCCGGACATGCCGCTCACGTCCGGTTATTTTGTCACAATCTCATGCCCATTTCCCCGTCAGCCGGGGAAAGCCGCCGCAAAGCAGACCTGTCCTTGTGTCTGCCTTGCAGCGGCTTTCTGCATGAAGGAAAAATTATTTCTTCTGAACGTACTTGAGGCAGTCCAGCATAACCGCCACAAGGATGATGATACCGGAGAATACAAACTGCAGGTTTGTGTCAATACCCAGAGTTGTCAGGGAGTAGGTCAGGGCGGTGAAGATGAATACGCCCACTACAACGCCCGAAATCTTACCGATACCACCGGTGAAGGAGATGCCGCCGACTACGCAGGCCGCGATCGCGTCCATCTCCCAGCCCTGTCCGTAAGCAGCCGAACCGGAACCGACCATTCGGATACACTCAAGCCAGGAACCGAAGCCGTACAGGATACCTGCCAGCACAAAGGCGCCTACTGTAACCCAGAATACCGAGATACCGGAAACCGCTGCCGCCTCGGCGTTGCCGCCGACCGCAAACAGGTTTTTGCCGAAGGTGGTCTTGTTCCAGATGAACCAGACCACGATAACCGCGGCGATTGCCCAGAGGATGATGGTTGGGAAGCCATTGATTCTTGGGATGATCATGTTCGGGATGGTCGAGTCGATCGCACCGAAGGAAACGCCCTTGGTGGAGTAGGTAACCAGACCGAAGATAACCAGCATGTTCGCCATGGTGGAAATGAACGGGTGCATCTTAAATTTGGCTGTAAAGAAGCCAGCGATGGTTGTGAAGATGGTGCACAGCACGATGCAGACCAGCAGAGCCAGAACGACACGCGCCAGAACCGGCAGGGTGCTGAAATCAAACACATGGCCAAAGACCGAACCGGTGTTCGGGCCCTGGTGCATCACGATGGTGGCGGCGGTCATGCCCATACCGACCATACGGCCGATGGACAGGTCGGTACCTGCCAACAGGATCAGGCCCGCTACGCCCAGCGCCAGGAACATTCTCGGCGAAGCCTGCTGCAGAATGTTCAGGATGTTGTTGACCGTCAGCAGCGGAACGTTCTTCACAATCGGGGTGATGATACACAGGGCGATAAAGATGACGATGATCGCCAGGTACAAACCGTTGCGCAGCAGGAAGTCTCTGCGGTTAAAGGTATACTTGTAGTTTTCCCATTTCTGTGCCAGCTGCTCAGCAAAGGTAAATTTGGACATGCGCAGCATATCGATCAGGTGATACTGATGGTCAAATGCGGCGTGCCGGCGATCCTTTGCTTCCTGCAGATCTTTGGCCAGCTGCATCTTGGCGTCAAACAGCCGGTTTTTGTGGACATATTTTTCGTCCTTGATCTCGCGCTGGTCAGACAGCTTGGAAACGGTGGCCTGATGCTCCTGATTGAGCTGTGCCACTGCCTGCTGATATTTCTGCTGGGCGAGTGCCTTTTCTTCGTTGGTGCTTTCCACCACCGCCTGATAATAATCCTTGTTGAAGTGTCCCTTCAGGTACCCCTCAGCGTCGGCAATCAGCTTTGCAATCTCGTCCTTGTTTTTGGATTCCACCGCCTTGGCTTTTTCCAGCTCCGCTGTCAGCTTTGCACGAATGGATTCCTTTTCCTGTGCGGTATAGATGCGGTCGCGTTTGAGGTTGTCAAGTTCACCCTGGATGTCAAGGACCTTATCGGTACCGTTTTCCCGCAGGGCATTGATCTTTTGTTGAATAGCGCCGACATAATCATCAATCGGCTGGCGGAGCTTTAATTCCTGCTCCGCCGTCAGAATTTTTTTGTTATCCGTTGCCATATGCAAATTCTCCCACTATAGATATTTTGCGCTCAGCCGCAAAAGTTCTTCCTGATCGGTTTCCTTGGTGTTCACAATGCCGGAGAGATGTCCGTTGGACATGACGCCAATGCGGTTGGTGATACCAAGGATCTCAGGCATCTCAGAGGAGACGACGATGATCGTCTTGCCCTGCTTGGCCATGTTGATGATCAGCTCATAGATCTCATACTTTGCACCTACGTCGATGCCTCGTGTAGGTTCATCCATCATAAAGACCTGCGGTTCCCGCTCCAGCCACTTGCCAAAGATAACCTTCTGCTGATTTCCGCCGGACAGGCTGGAGATCATGTCATCCGGTCCCATGCACTTGGTGCGCATGATCTTGATTTCCTTGTTGGTGGCCTTCACCATCTTTGGATTGGAAAGGGCCAGGCCGGTCTTGTACTGCTCCAGGTTTGCAATCGTGGTGTTGAAGGTCAGGTCACACTTGAGGAACAGGCCGTTGGCCTTGCGCTCCTCGGTGATCATGGCAAAGCCGTGATCGATCGCTTCCCGGGCGCTGTTAAAGTTCATCAGGCGGTTTTTAAAGTAGACGCGGCCCGCCGCTCTGGTACGCACACCAAAGATAGTCTCCAGAAGCTCGGTACGTCCGGCGCCCACCAGGCCGTACAGGCCAAAGATTTCGCCCTCCTTGACGTCAAACGAGACGTCCTGCAGATAGGGCGCATATTTGGTGGAAAGGTGCTGAACCGACAGGATGGTGTCGCCCGGCGTGTTGTCCACCGGCGGGAAACGGCTTTCCAGCGAGCGTCCTACCATCGCGGTGATCAGCTCGTTCATGTTGGTCTCTTCCGTTTTCTTGGTCATGACCAGGTTGCCGTCTCGCAGAACCGAGATCTCGTCGCAGATCTCGAAGATCTCATCCATCTTGTGGGAAATATAAATCAGGGCGATGCCCTGCTCTTTCAGCATCCGCATCATTTCAAAAAGTTTATCTACCTCCTGCACGGTCAGGGAGGAAGTGGGCTCATCCAAAACAATTACCTGCGCATTGTAGGAAATTGCCTTGGCGATCTCACACATCTGCCGCTGGGAGACAGACATATTCCGCATCGGCTGGGTCAGGTTGACGGTCATGCCAAGCTTGCGGAACAGCTCGGCCGCCTTTTTCTTCATGCTGCCCTCATCCACGACCCCCATGGAGTTGGTGGGGTAGCGTCCCAGGAACAGATTGTCGATGACATTCCGCTCCAGGCACTGGTTAAGCTCCTGGTGAACCATGGCGATTCCATTTTCCAGGGCATCTTTTGGTCCGGAAAAGCTGATTTCTTTTCCATTTAAGTAGATTTTTCCTTCATCCTTCTGGTAGGTGCCGAACAGGCACTTCATCATGGTGGACTTACCGGCGCCGTTCTCACCCATAAGTCCCATGACCGTCCCGCGCTTCACGTCCAGGTTGATATGGTCAAGCACCCGGTTTCGACCGAAAGACTTGCTCATACCGCGGATTGACAGGACAATATCGTCTTTCGAATCTGCCATTCTCGTTACTCCTGTTTCTTTCAAATTGCCAAAAGGGGGAAGTCCTTCTATCGAGTGGAGATCATTTCTCCCAAACGAAGAAGTCCTTCCCCCTTAACAGCAGTCAATTATGTCTTACAGTTTAAAAATGAGGTCCAGATTACTGGTTCAGCAGTGCGGTGTAGGAAGCCGCGTTGTCGGTCTTAACCATGTTGATGGCAAAGGCGTCATACTGGCTTGGGTTGCTCAGACGGTTGGTGATGTTCGCCTCGGTCTGGCCGTCGCCGCCGATGTACTCTACATTCAGGTTCAGCAGGTCGTCATATTTCTCCAGCAGTGGCTGATAGGTCGCGCTCAGGAAGTTATCCGCAGCGTTGTAGATGTTCAGCCATACATTCTTGGTCGGATGAGCAGTTGCATCCAGCTGGTTGGAAACAGGAGCGTAAACCTGGGTGGAATCCATGAAGTCCTCATAGTTTTCAGCGGTAACTGCAACGTTCAGAGCGTAGTAGGAGCGCTCGTCAGCATTGTAGTAGTATACGTCGTCGCTGAGCACGTTGCCAGCGTCGTCCTCGGTGCCGATACCGGTGTCAACATCAACGCCGTCCAGAGCGTTGCGCAGTACACGCAGGGTCAGGTAAGCCTGTACATCAGCGTGCTGGCTGATGGTGCCGCCGTAACCTTCTGCGATAGCAGCTACCGCGTCAGCGTTTGCGTCGTAACCGAAGGTCGGAACGTTGTTGGCTTTGGACCAAGCGTTGAACATGGACATACCCATGCCGTCGTTGTTGGAAGCGACAACGTCAATCTGATCGCCAAAGGAAGCGGACCAAGTGCCGATTGCGTTACCGGCAGTGGCAGCGTCCCAGGTAGCGCCGGCGGAGTTCTTCATTTCCTGAGAAGCCAGCTCACGAACAACATAGGTGGTGCCGTTTACTTCGATGGAACCGTCTTTAACGATGGTGGAGGTGCCGTCGGTGTTGGTGCCGACCGGGGTGGAATCGATGGAGCCGTCTGCCGCCTCAACGCCGGTGCCCAGAGCAGCGCGGACGCCGCGGGTACGGGCGATGGAGTCGTTGTGGCCGATATCACCGATGGCCAGAACGTAGCCGATAATGCCGTCGCCATTGCGGTCGATGGTGTCGATGTTTGCCTCGATGTACTCTTTGATCATGGTGCCCTGCAGCTCAGCGCCCTGGTTTGCGTCGAAACCTACATAGTAGGTGTCCTCGTTAAAGCTCAGAGCGGTCATGTCCAGTTCGCCGGTGGAGCTGTTGGACGGCTGGCGGTTGTACCAAACCAGCGGCTTGTCCTTATTTGCTACCTCAGCGGTCTCGGTTTCCTCAGCAGCAGGTTCTTCGGTTGCCTCCTCTTCGGCAGGAGCTTCTTCAGTGGTGGCTTCCTCTTCGGTCGCGGATTCGGTTGGGGTTTCGGTGGTAGTTTGTTCGGTGGTTTCGCCGCCGGAGCAGGCTACCATACCCATGGCCATAGCTGCGGCCAGAAGCAGTGCGATAATCTTTCTCATGTGCAATTCTCCTTTTTCATGTTTTCAATGGAGCACAATTACTCCATCCAACATAAATACATATTAGAGCAAATTGTTAAAAAAAACAAGATGAAAAAATACTGAAAATAGTGAAAAAAATTATCTTGTTTAAACAATAACGAAAAAGCATTCTTGTTTAAAATCGTATAAATTGATTATTTTTTTTCTTGATTAATCCGCGAAAAAGCCTCTTTTTTATAGTTATTTTGCACAAATTCCTCCTCTCTGTTTTCCCGTTGAAAGTGAGAGGAATTTGCAGATATTTTTTTGTATTGTTCAAAAAAATTTTTCATCTGGAAGCTAATTTTTCGATCCTCACCTGTTATTCAAATAGATCGGGGCGGCTGTGGCAAAATAAAGGAGGAGCAAAAAATTCCGACAGGAGGAAAAATTGCAAAATGCTGTACGAATTCGACGCCGTTATCCACAAACATCCGGATATGGACGCGGCCTACATTGAAATTCCATTTGATGTCAAAGCCGCCTTTGGTAAGGGGCGGGTGCTGGTCCACGCCACCTTTGACGGAGAGCGCCACGACGGGCAGCTTGTGCGGATGCAGACGACCTGCCACATCATCGGCATCCGCAAGGACATCCGGGCCAAAATCGGCAAGGGGCCGGGGGACACCGTCCATGTCACCCTGCGGGAACGCAAAGCAAAATCCGGCCGTTCCTCTTGACCTTTTCCCCTCCCTTTGCTATAATAAAGAGCATTGTAAAAAGAGATTCTGTCGCCGGGCAGACAAGAGCGTTGTATTCCACATCGATAGGCCGTTGGAGATGTGGAATGACAGCGCTTTTCTTTTGTCCAGGTACATTTTGGAAGGAGAAATGTTATGAGCCAAAACAACATTCTGCGGGATTTTGCCAAATATTCTTCCCTCAGCGTCCTCGGCATGCTCGCCATGTCCTGTTACATCCTGGCGGACACCTTCTTTGTCTCCCAGAGTTTGGGGACAAACGGCCTTGCCGCGCTCAATCTGGCCATTCCCGCCTACAACTTTGTCCACGGCGTCGGGCTGATGCTGGGCATGGGCGGCGCGACCCGCTTTTCCATCTGCAAAAGCCGCGGCGAGGAGAACGAAGCCAACATTATGTTCACCAACACCGTCTACCTCTGTCTTGGATTTTCCGTTATCTTTTTCCTGATCGGCCTGTTCTTTGCCGACGAGCTGATCCTCCTTCTTGGTGCGGACGAGACCATCTTTGACATGGCCTATACCTACCTGCAGACCATGATCCTGTTCTCCCCCGCCTTCATCTTCAACGACCTTTTCCTCTGCTTCATCCGCAACGACGGCAATCCGCAGCTTTCCTCCGCCGCCACCGTCACCAGCAGCCTCTCCAATATCGTGCTGGACTACATCTTTATCTTCCCGATGGGGATGGGCATCTTCGGCGCCGTTCTGGCCACCGGCCTCTCCCCGGTCATCGGCATCCTCATCATGTCGCCTCACTGGCTCAAAAAGAGCAAGGGCTTCCGCCTGACCCGCACCGGCCTGCGCGCATCGGTGGTGCGCTCCAACATCTCGCTGGGCTTTCCTTCGCTGCTGGCGCAGGTGTCCTCCGGCATCACCATGGTCGTCTTTAATGCCATCATCCTCGGCCTTTCCGGCAACACCGGCGTCGCTGCCTACGGCGTCATCGCCAACATCTCGCTGGTGGTGATCGCCATCTACAACGGCGTTGCTCAGGGCGTTCAGCCCCTCATCAGCCGTGCCTACGGGCAGCATCTGCGGGAGCAGACCCGCCAGCTGCTGCACTGCGCCATGGCCTCGGTGATTGCGCTGTCGGCTGTGATCTACCTTGTCCTGTTTTTGTTCGCCGGCCCCATCGCGCAGATCTTCAACAGCGAAAACAACCCCCAGCTGCAGCAGATTGCGGTGGAAGGGCTCAAGCTCTACTTCACCGCCATCCCCTTTGTGGCCTTTAACACCATCCTCTCCACCTACTTCACCTCGGTGGAGAACACCATCCCCGCCCACATCACCTCGCTGCTGCGCGGCCTGCTGCTCATCATCCCGATGGCCTTTCTGCTGGCGGCCATCGGCGGCATGATCGGCGTGTGGCTGGCCTTCCCCGCCACCGAATTGATTGCGGCGGTGCTGGGAGCTGTGCTGTACCTGCGCAGTAAATCCGCCAGCGAGCGCAAATCCTAAAACCACACAAGAAGAAACGGCGCAGGCGTTGTTCCACAACGCCTGCGCCTCCCTTTTTTTATCCCTCATTCCGGCACAAAAAGTCCGGTTCCCGCCGAAAATCAAACTGCACCGGCTCGGTCCTTTCCAGCAGCCGCTCCAGCTCCAGATACTGCACCCGCTGGTTTTCATAGCTGGTCCAGTAGCAGCGCAGCGACTGCGCGCACAGCACAACCGTGTAAAGGGTGTAGTCGAAGGGGACAACCCCCTCGTCCCGCTCGGTGACGTGTCCGGGCTCGCTGACCCGCACCGCCCCCAGCGGGAAGGCCGCGCTCTGCATCAGGTGGAACAGCTTTGCCACCCCGTCAGTCTCGTTTTGGCCCGGCACCGCGCATTTTTTGAGCATCGCCAGCCGCACAAAGCGGGACGGAGAGCTGAAATCCCCCGGCAGCCCCTGCATCCCGCTGCCGGAAAAGCACTGCGGGATGCTGTCCCCGCAAAGCTGCACCGCGTCATAGTCCAGGTCCCGCAGCCCCGCATAGTTGAGCAGGTTCAGGCGGTGCCAGCTGTAGGAGGGGCTGTTGGTCATCACCCCGATGGTGCGGCGGTAGATGTGCAGCCCGTCCCCGTCCGGCTCGACGACGATGCTCTCCCCGGTGCGGTCGCAGAAGGTCCAGTGCAGCGAAGGCACCGTCCCCAGCATGGGCAGCGCCAGGAGGCTGATCTTTTCCTGCAGCTGCTGCACCACCTCCTGTACACTGGCGCACTGGGCCAGCAGGTGGTAGACCACAAACGGCGGCTGCACTGCAAGCCGGCCGGGCTGCGGGGCATCTTCATAATGCGCAAATTCCCGGTAGTAGAGCTGTCCGCCCATCAGCCCCTTCTCGTTGATTCCCTCATACAGCACCGGGCTCTCCGGCGAGATGATCAGGCCGGTTCCCAGCGCGGCGTAGGCGGCTGTCTGGCAGCTGTCCTCCACAAGATTTCCTTCCCATTTGCTGCCGCAGGTGTAGTAGACCTGCCCGCGCGGGAAGAAGGTGGGCGCGCTGCCCTGCGCCATCCGGTTAAAGTCCATGTTTCTGCCCCACAGCACGCAGCCGTCCTTTGTCTGCCAGCTCACCGCGCTGCAGCCGGCGCCGTACATTTGCAGCATTTCTCTTTCTTTCACGGTCATTCCTCGCTTTCGATCATGGTCTTGTGCTGAACAATTTCCTTATTTGGATACCCGCAAAGCGCAAAAATATTCCGATGCCGCAAGGAGCGCCCCCGGCAGGCTGGGGACGCTCCTTTTTTTGCGCTTAGCGGTTATATTCGGTGTCGTGAGGATTCAGCTCCGCCGGGTCGGCCGGATAAAACTTTTTGTTGTAATAGCCCTGCGCCAGATAGACCGCCGCCAGTGGGTTGTGGCCGGTGACGCGGTCCTTGACCGCCAGCACGGTCATCGGGGCCTTGGCATACTTCATAAACAGGGTGTCGTGGCCGACGCACAGGCCGATCATCAGGTTGAAGTCAGTCTGCTGCTCGTTTAAAAACAGCGCCTGTCCGATGGGGTTGCACATCGACTCATTCTTGCAGCTTCCGTGCACCGACTGCTCGTCGGTCAGCCCCAGAAAATCCTTGGTGATGGCGCCGTTTTTGCAGATGATCGACACGACCTCAAAGCCGTTATACTCCAGGATGTTGACCACCTCCTGCGTCTCCTTAAACAGCCCGGTGCAGAAGGCGATGCCGATCTTTTTGTACCCGGCCCGGTGCATGAACTTGATGATCTCGACAAGTCTTGTGTCCTGGCAGTAGCCGCCCGCCTCGGTCAGCGCGGCGCAGTAGGCGATCTTGTAATTTTCCGGCTCCTTGTAGAGCGCCTTTGCCTCCTCCTGAATCTGGGCGTCCTTGCTGGGGCACTCCGGCAGGGTCTTGGTCATGTCCTGCTTGGTGCATCCGCGCTGAAAACATTTTGCACAGTTGTACATCAAAAATTCCTCCTTCTCCATTTGCTCTTGTCCTTTGGACGATTGCTGCTTTCATTATACCGCAATCCGCCAAAAAGTCCAGCCCCCTGCATATCCCGTCCCCCGGGCGCATAGCCTGTAGCAAAAAGGAGGGATGCGCATGCTCGGGCAGACTGTAGAACTGCTCTCCCAGCTGCTCTGGGGCCGGGGGACCATCGCCCTCACCCTGCTGTGCGGGCTTTACTTCACCGCCGGGACCGGCTTTTTGCCCCTGACCCGCCTGCCCACCGTGCTCAAAAGGACGGTCGGCTCGCTCTTTCAAAAGCGGGACAGAAAAAGCGGTGGCGTCAGCCCCTTTGCGGCGGTCAGCACCGCGCTGGGCGGCACCATGGGGGTGGGCAACATCGTCGGCGTGGGGGCCGCGCTGGCCCTGGGCGGCGCAGGCAGCATCTTCTGGATGTGGATCGGCGCCTTTCTGGGCATGATGACCAAATATGCCGAGGTGCTGCTGGCGGTGCGCTGGCGGCAGCGGGACAAGGGCGCAAAGGCCCTTCGCGGCGGCCCGATGTACTACATCTCTTGCGGGATTCCCAACGCCTTCGGCAAGGCGCTGGCGGTCCTCTTCTGCGTTTTCTGCGCGCTGGCCAGCTTCTCCAGCGGCAGCATGACCCAGACCGGCGCCATCGCCGAGGCGCTGCAGGAGAGCTTTTCCCTTCCGCCCCTTCTGTGTGCGGCGGCGCTGACCCTGCTGTGCGGCTGGGTGCTGCACGGCGGCTGCGACCGCGCGGTGCGCACCTGCTCGGCGCTGGTGCCGCTGATGTCGGTGTTCTACCTTGTGGGCTGCGGGGTGGTTTTGCTGACCTTCCGGCAGAACATCCCCGACGCCCTTGCGCAGATTGTCAGCGGCGCTTTCTCCCCCGCCTCCGCGGCGGCCGGCGGGGCCTCCGGCTTTTTTGTCTCCATGCAGGTTGGCATTGCCCGGGGAATCTTCACCCACGAGGCCGGCCTTGGCAGCGCCTCGATCGCCCACGCCTGCAGCGGGGCGGACAGCCCGGTGGAGCAGGGCTTCTGGGGCATCTTCGAGGTGTTCTGCGACACCATTTTGGTCTGCTCGGTGACGGCGCTGGCCATCCTCGCAAGCGAGGTTCCGCTGGGCCCTTCGGCGGCGCAGGCGGCCTTCACCCTGGTGATGGGCCCGGCCGGCGGCAGGATGCTGGCGGTGGCCGTCTCGCTGTTCGCCTTTGCTTCGGTCATCAGCTTCTGCCTGTACGGGCAGCGCTGTATCGAATATCTGTTTCCCAACAGCCGGCTGGCCCTGCCGCTCTACCGGCTGCTCTTCCTCACCGGCTGCTCGGCGGGCTGTTTTGCCCAGCTGCCGCTGGTCTTTTCGCTGGCGGATCTGCTCAACGCCTGCCTGCTGCTGCCAAACCTCGCCGCCCTGCTCATCCTCTCCCCGCAGGTCTTTGGGGCGACGCGGGAATACTTTGCCAAAGGAGGACCCCGATCATGTTCATCTGCTCGCTGAGGCCCAAAGCGATTGTCAAAAAACTGCTGTTCCTCGCGGTCATCGCTGCCGCTGTCTTTCTGCTGCTGACCTTGCTGAAGATTTCTTCCCGGCAGGAAAATGACCCCGGCAGCATCCCGCAGGCCTCCCAAACCCACGAGACCGAGGTACCCAACAACCTTGCCCGCATCACCTTTCTAAAGAGCTACGGCTGGGAGGTCAGCGAGGAGCCGAGCGAGGTGGTGTCGGTGGTGATCCCCCAAACCTTCGGGGATGTCTATGAAAACTACAACGCCATCCAGACCGCCCAGGGCTTTGACCTGAGCGGCTACCGCGGCAAGGAGGTCCGCCGCTACACCTATGAGGTGCTCAACTACCCCGGCCAGAAGGACTACATCCGCGCCAACCTCCTGATCTACCGCGGCAAGGTCATCGGCGGGGATATCTGCTCCATCTTTGCCGAAAACGGCTTCATGCACGGCTTTGCCTATCCCGAGCAGCAGCTTTAGTCTTTCTTCCTTCACCCAAAAGGGGGCCCGCGCACAGCTGTGCGCGGGCCCCCTTTGCTGTTTTTTTATTCCTCCTGCGGGCCAATCTCCCGCACCACCACCTGCTCGTTCCAGCGCACAACCTCCTCGTGCTGCCCATCCTTCGGCGGCAAGGCTGTACCCTGCGGCCGCATCAGGTCGATCAGCCTGCAGCCCGAACGCCGCGCATAGTTGACCGTCTGGGCGGTGCCGCTGCGGGTGGGGTTGACCATATAGTAGGCGCAGACGCTGCTGTTGTCCACCATGAAGTAGTTGCGCTTCTTCATACAGCTACCCGCATACTCCGGGCTGACGATATACACCCGGTCGGCGTGCTCCTTAATCTGCTCGTACAGGCGGGTGTCCAGCTTGGACCAATACTGGCTTTGTCCAGGGTATGGCACTGCCAGATACAGCTGAATCTGCGGGAACTGCGCCTTCAGCTCCAGCACTGTGACGGCGGCCAGGGTGTCAAAGCCCAGCGCCCCGCCGGTGTAGAACACCTGGATCCCCTCCTGTGCCAGCCGCGCCACCGTCTTGCGCAGGTTGTGCGTCAGCTCCATCCGCTCGTCCGGGTCGGACGGCAGCACGCGGTGGCCGGTCAGGCAGCAGGCGCGCCTGCGCAGCTGTCTTGCCTCGTCCTGTCCGCTCATCGTGTCTCCCCCTTCCATTTCTGCGAGAGGCAGGGGCTTTTGGTGTCGACAAAGCGGTACAAAAAGTCCCGTGCCTCCTGCGCGTAGTCGATGTTGATCCGCCTGGTGGCCGCAATCTGCTCCGGCGGCACCGCGATCCCCTCACAAAGATACAGCTCCTCCCCGGTCAGTGCAAGGCCGTTGTGTTCGCGGCCCAGCCCCATCCCGTTGCACAGCCTGCCCGGGCCGGAGAGAAGATTCTTTTCGTTTAAACTTTTGACCGGTTTTTTCTGCTGGCGCAGGGCGCGCATCGTCTCGATGCCCTCGAGCGGACAGGCCGCCCGGATGAGCACCGCCTCCGGCACCCCCGCTTCCCGGGTGGTGATATTAAAGCAGCAGTACATCCCGTAAATCAGGTAGACATAGGCCCTGCCGCCCGCCTCAAACATCACCTCGGTGCGCTCGGTCCTGTCCTTATAGGAGTGGCAGGCCTTGTCCGAAAAGCCGGTGTAGGCCTCGGTCTCGCAGATGATGGCCGACAGCTCCTGCCCGTTTACGCGGTGCACCAGCCTCTTGCCGATCAGCTGCCGGGCCACCTCGACGGTGTCCTGCAGGTAAAACGCTGCCGGCAGCTTTTTTGTGCTCATCGGCTGCTTATCCATCCTGCTCCCCCTCCCCCATCGTGAGGGGCGGCAGCGTGCAGAGCCTCCGCTCGATCTCCTCCCGGAGCTGCCTTGTCCTTTCGGCGAGCTGTTCGCGGCTTGGGCGGTAGGCGTCGTTCCACATCTCCTCCCGCGGCAGCCACCACACCGGGCCAGGCTGCGGGGTGTCCCCGCTGACCCGCGGAAACAGGTGCCAGTGCAGGTGGGTGTCCCCGTTGCCCAGCAGCTCATAGTTCATCTTTTCCGGGTGGTAGACCGCCGCCACCGCCTCGGCCACCAGCGACATCTCCTGCAAAAAGCGGGTGCGAAAGCCCCACGGCAGCTGATACAGCTCGGTGACATGGCGCTTACATAAAAACAGGGTGTACCCCTGAAAGCGCTGGTGGTCGCCCAGCACCACATACCCGGTCGAGAGCGCACAGACAAAGTAGGGATTTTCTCCCCGCTCAATCTGCCCGATCCGCTCACAGATAAGACAACCCATCCTCTATTCCTCCTCCCGCGAAGCGACCAGCCTCAATTCCTCCGGTGTCAGCTCCCGGCACTCGCCCTCTTTGAGGGTTGGGTCGAGCGGGAGACGCCCCATCTTGACCCGCTTTAGCTCCAGCACCTTTAAACCGTAGACGCCGAACATTCGCTTGATCTGGTGGTAGAGCCCTTCCCGCAGGATGACCTCCCCCCAGTCTCCCCGCTCGCAGGAGGAGAGCTTTTTGAGCGAAGCCGGCAGCGTCTGATCGGGGCCAATCCGGATACCCTGCGCAAAATCCCGCTCCATCTGCTCGGTGATGGGGCCATCCACCAGCGCATGGTAGGTTTTGGGGATGTGCTTTTTGGGGGAGAGGATATCGTGGGCAAAGGCCCCGTCGTCGGTCAGCAGCACAAAGCCGGTGGTGTCCTTGTCGAGCCTTCCGGCCGGAAACAGCCCCTTGCGGAAAAGATGCTCGGGCACCAGGTCCACCACCGTCCTTTCATGCCTGTCCTCGCTGGCGCTGACCACCCCTTTGGGCTTATTCATCATCAGGTAGAGATGCTGGCGCAGCGTCAGCTCCCTGCCCTGCACCGCTATCGTATCGCTGTCAAAATCGACGCCAAAGTCGGCGCTTTTGACCACCTGCCCGTTGACGGTGACCTCTCCTTTGCGGATGAGGGTCTTGACCTCGCTGCGGGAAAGCGCCCCCTGCATGGCGATGGCCTTGTCCAGCCGCTGTTTTTTTGCCATTTCTTTTTCTCCCCCTTGTGTTCGGTTAAGGCTATTGTACCACAAGGGGCGCACAGGGAAAAGGGGGTAAACCAAAATCGCTTTTGGAGGCAACGCAAAAGCGGGGGCGCTTCCCTGATCGGGAAGCGCCCCCGCCCTATAAAAACTCTCCTTGTCCGGACAGTCTCTGTTTATCTGACCACCAGCTCGCCGTTCTCGGCGTCGATGGTGACTAAGAACATCTCGGCGTTGTCGTCGTCCGAGCCGATCTCGCCTGCGATGATCTTCTTGGCCAGCAGCGTCTCGACATGGCTCTGCAAAAAACGTTTGAGCGGCCGCGCGCCGTAAATCGGGTCGTAGGCGTTGTCGATGATATACTGTTTGGCCGCGTCGGTCATCTCGAGGGTGATCTGCTTTGCCTTCAGCCGCTCTCTGAGGTCCTTCATCTGCAGGTCGATGATGCTGCCGATGTTCTCCTTGCTCAGCGGCTTATAGAAGACAATCTCGTCCAGACGGTTTAAGAATTCCGGACGGAAGCTCGATTTTAAGAGCGCGTTGACCTGATCCTTGGCCTCCTGACTGATCTCACCGTCCGGGGTGATGCCCTCCAGGATATAGGAGGAGCCGAGGTTGGAGGTCAGGATGATGATGGTGTTCTTAAAGTCGACAGTGCGGCCCTGCGAGTCGGTGATGCGGCCGTCGTCCAGCACCTGCAGCAGCACGTTAAAGACGTCCGGGTGGGCCTTTTCGACCTCATCGAACAGAACGACCGAGTACGGGTGGCGGCGAACCGCTTCGGTCAGCTGGCCGCCCTCCTCATAGCCGACATATCCCGGAGGCGCTCCGATCAGTCTGGACACCGAGTACTTCTCCATGTACTCGCTCATATCGATGCGCACCATGTTGTTCTCGTCGTCGAACAGCGTCTTTGCCAGGGTCTTTGCCAGCTGGGTCTTGCCGACACCGGTCGGGCCGAGGAACAAAAAGGAGCCGATCGGCCGGTTCGGGTCGGAGATGCCGGCTCGCGAGCGCAGGATGGCCTCGCTGACCAGGCGCACCGCCTCGTCCTGTCCAACCACGTTCTCGTGCAGGATGTCCTCCATGTGCAGCAGCTTCTCCCGCTCGCCCTCCATGATTCTGGCGACCGGGATGCCGGTCCACTTGCCGACCACCTTGGCGATCTCCTCCTCGGTGACCTTGTCGCGCAGCAGGTTGGACTGCTGTGCCTCCTCGGCCAGCTTCTCCTCCTTTTCCAGTTCGGCTTTGAGCTGCGGCAGCTTGCCGTACTTGAGCTCCGCTGCCTTGTTCAGGTCATACTCGCGCTCGGCGCGCTCGATCTCGCCGCCGACCTGCTCGATCTCCTCGCGCAGCTTCTGCACCTTGGTGATGGCGGCCTTCTCGTTGTCCCACTGGGCCTTCATCGAGTTAAACTGCTCGCGCAGCTGGGCAAGCTCCTTGGTGACCGTCTCCAGCCGCTCCTTGGAGAGTTTGTCCTCCTCCTTTTTCAGCGCCGCCTGGGCAATCTCCTGCTGGATAATCTTGCGGTTTAATTCATCCAGCTCGATCGGCATCGAGTCCATCTCGGTGCGGATCATCGCGCAGGCCTCGTCCACCAGGTCGATGGCCTTATCCGGCAAAAACCGGTCGGAGATATAGCGGTTGGACAAAGTGGCCGCGGCAATCAGCGCGGCGTCCTGAATCTTGACGCCGTGGTAAACTTCATACCGCTCCTTTAAGCCCCGCAGGATCGAGATGGTGTCCTCCACGCTCGGCTCGTTGACCATCACCGGCTGGAAGCGGCGCTCCAGCGCGGCGTCCTTCTCGATATACTGGCGGTACTCGTCCAGGGTGGTGGCGCCGATGCAGTGCAGCTCGCCGCGGGCCAACATTGGCTTTAACAGGTTGCCCGCATCCATCGAGCCCTCGGTCTTGCCCGCGCCGACGATGGTGTGCAGCTCATCGATAAAGAGGATGATCTTGCCCTCGCTCTTTTTGATTTCGCCCAGCACCGCCTTGAGCCTTTCCTCAAACTCGCCGCGGAACTTTGCGCCCGCAATCAGCGAGCCCATATCCAGCGAGAAGATAGTCTTGTCCTTCAGGCTGGCAGGAACGTCGCCGCGGACAATGCGCTGTGCCAGGCCCTCGGCGATGGCGGTCTTGCCGACGCCCGGCTCGCCGATCAGCACCGGGTTGTTCTTGGTCTTTCTGGACAGGATCATCATGACGTCGCGGATCTCGGAGTCCCTGCCGATGACCGGGTCCAGCTTTTTCTCCCGCGCGTCCTCCACCAGGTCGTGGCCGTACTTTTTGAGCACGTCGTAGGTGCCCTCCGGCGAGTCGCTGGTGACGCGGGTGTTGCCGCGCACCTCCTGCAGCACCTTCAGGAAGTCGTTTTTCCTGATGTCGAACAGCTTGAAAATCTCTTTGAGGTTGCGGTTCGGATTTTCCATCAGCGAGAGCATCAGGTGCTCGACCGAGACGTACTCGTCCTTCATCGAGTCGGCGATGTTCTCGGCCTTGGCCAGCACCGTGTCCACGTCCTGCGCCACATAGATTTTGCCCGCCTCCCGTCCGGAGCCGGTGACGCCGGGCATCCTGTCGATCTCCTGCTTGACCGCCTGCGCCAGCGCCTGCGGGTCCTTGCCCATCTTTTTGATGAGCTGGGCGATCAGGCTCTGGTCGATGGTCAGCAGGGCGTAGAGCAGGTGCTCCTGCTCGATCTGCATGTTGTTGTTGGAGAGCGCCAGGTTGTTTGCCTCCTGGATTGCCTCCAGCGATTTCTGGGTAAACTTTTGTGCGTTCATACGATCAATTTCTCTCCTTTCGTGGAGTGTGTCCTCTGTTTTTATTCTATAACTTTAACAAATAATCGGTGTTTCCTTTAAATAGCTCAGATAAATTTTTTCGATGATGCTGTCCCACTCCCCGCTGTCGGCGCCAAGGCAGCCTTTGAGCGCCCGGTCGATCATCTGGATGTAGGCGGCGATGGCGGTGCCGATCTCGCTGTTTTTGCTGCCCTCTTTAAGCAGCGAAAAGTTGCGGATAAACCGCCCCTGCCCGACCTGATAGTGCGGCGTCACCTCGGGGAACAGCCCGCGGATATACCGCTGCTCGATCTGCGAGAAGCGGTAGAAAAAGGCGTCCAGCAGCTCGATGAGCGTCTGGGACTGGGTGCGGGTCATGATTTTCAGCTGCCCCAGTTCGCTTTTGCTGTGCAGCGAGAGCTCCACCGTGTACTTGATGGTGGGGTTATACTTGATGCGCAGCGGGCTGCGGATGCTGAGCATGCTGTCCGACCCCTGCGCCTGCACCTGAAACGGCTCGAAGCCGCCCAGCACCGAGACCAGAGAATCAAAGATATCCTTGCGGCGCTTTTCCGGGGTAATCAGCGAGACATATTCCGCCAGCACCTGGTTGATCAGGTTGGACCGGCTGGTCCCAAGCGCGTAGGCTGCGCGGTCGATCTGCGCCACCACATCGTCGCTGAGCACCAGGCTGTATACGCTTTTGCTCATCTTTTTTCTGCACCTTCCTTCCCATGGTTTCTGAAACTATTGTAAATCAGATTATGAAATTTGTCAATCGCATTATATAATTAAATTTACGAATTTACAATTTGTATACAAACTTCCCCCTCCATTTTCTACATGCCGAGGATAGAAAAACCGCTTTCCCTTGCAGTAAAATGAAAGCAGAAGGACACGAAATAGATAAAGGAATCTGTACAAATAAAGGAGGCATCTTTGATGAAGAAAAAATGGTTTGCTCTGCTCTGTTCCCTGCTGATGCTGCTGCCCCTGGCCAGCCCCGTCCGCGCCACCTCCTACCCGGCCAGCGACATTCCCAATCAGGTCACCGAGGCGGGCCAGCAGGCCATTATCGACTACTTTACCAAGGATGGGGAAACTAACATCCCTGCCATCGCCGCGCTGTACGACCTCAACGTCCCCGCCGCGGAGCAGGTCGACTACATCCTGCTCTACGCCTACCCGCACGGCACCAGCTACGACGGCGCCTATACCGGACGGGTCTACCTCATCGAGGACACCGAAACGATCCGCCAGCTCTGCGAGGCGCTTTCCAACTGCGGCGCACAGGCCGCCACCATCAATCCCACCGTCACCGGCTACGACATCGGCGACTACATCACCGAATTTTCGCTGGAAATCCACAGCGGCAAACGGGTCAGCACCTACAACACCCTGTACGGGCTGGACGACTACCTGATGATGCTCGACGGCAAGGAGCTCGGCGACTACACCGACATCCCCTTCCGCTGCGGCAATCGGCAGCTGCTGCTGCCGCTGCTCGAGCTGCTGCAAACCCTTTCCAGCCAGGACAAGGGCGAGCTGACCTCGGTGCTGAAGGATTCCCCTTCCATCCGGCTTGTCGACAGACTTGCCCACACCTACACCACCACCGACGGCCTGACAAAAGAGGCCCGCGCGCCCATCGACCAGGCGCTGCAAGCTCTCTCCTGCACCACCCTCTCTCTGGACAAACTGGACCAGGCAACCAGCACCGCGCCCTACTTCACCCTCTCCAGCGGCTATGGACGGCTGCGGCTGGAGCAGAAGGGCGACGCCGCGCTGCTCACGCTGGAAAGCGACTCGGTCAACGCCCCGCAGATGGCCGTGCAGCTGGCAGACGACCAGCTCTGGCAGGCGGTGGAGCAATCTCTGGACGGCGCTGCCCAGCACCCCAGCTGGCTGTACAAGCTCATCGATGCGCCCTCTGTCCGGGTTTCCTTCCAGCGGCAGACCGGCGTGGAGGACTTCCCCGCCGTCACCGACACCTCCCGCTCTCCCTATGTGCAGAAGATGCTCGGCGACATCACCGTCCAGCCCGACAGCTTTGAGCGGGTGAGCAAGGACAAAACCCTGAAGGGCGCGGTCAGCTTTGAGGCAGACAACGTCTCCCACTACCAGATCAGTATGACCGAAAGTCAGCTTCTCATCCAAAACGACTCGGTCAGCTACGGCGCACTGTTTGCGCTGGAGGATGGGGAAAAGACCTTGCAGGCGCTTAAGGAGGCGCTGGGAATTTTTTAACAGCGGGTCTGGACGAAGCGGCTTCCGGCGTGCTATAATCAAACAAAAGGCCATGGCCTTTTGCCGCCTTTAAAGGCGGTGGGCCGGGCTGTCTGAGACGAAAGGAAGTTGGGAAACATGAATTGGAAAACCTGTTTTTTGCCCCTCCTGCTGGCAGCGGCGGTGCTGGGCAGCGTGACCGCCTTTGCGGACGGCGAGCCGGCCGCACCCGAGACAACCGAACCGACAGAGATGGAAACAAGGGAAACAGAAGGAAGTTGGAACAACAATATCTACACCGACAATCAGGGAATCGTCTATGAGTTGAACGGGTATTCCATCACCGTCACCCGTACAATTTTAGGCTTTCAAGGCGGCGAGATCACCATTCCCGAAGCGATTGAAAAGGGCGAGGAAAGCTACCCTGTCACCAGCGTCGGGAACACTGCTTTTGCGAGCTGCCGGCATCTCGTAAGTGTCACCTTCTCCGGCAATATTGACAACATCGGGAGCTATGCTTTTGCGCACTGCAATGATCTCGAAAATGTCACCTTCTCCGGCAATGTCGGCATCATCGGGGACTATGCTTTTGTGAACTGCACCGCGCTCGAAAGCGTCATCTTCTCCGGCAATGTCGGCATCATCTTGGACTATGCTTTTAGGGACTGCACTGCGCTCGAAAATGTCACCTTCTCCGGCGACGTCGGCAGCATTGATGGCAGTGCTTTTGAGAACTGCACTACGCTGACCACGATCTACGTCCCCGCCAGCATGTCAGATAAAAAAATCAAGATGATTGAAACTGCCCTCGAGGACAGCGGGCTGCAGAATGTGCAGATTGTTCAGCCTGAGCAGCCGTCCGACCCCGCCACCGACCCCAGTACGCCGTCCGCCCCCAGCACCGGCACACCTTCCGACCCCTCTACCGGTACCACCAGCACCGGCAGCGCTGTCCAGCAGCTGGAAGCCGCTGAGCGCCCCGACCCGATGGATGTGGAGGCCACCGAGCGGTACAACTTCTGGATGGATGTAAAATCCGACCTGCGCGCCGCCGGTGACGGCAGGACGGTGCGGGTTTATGTCCCCGCAGACTACACCAATATGCCCGCCAGCGTGATGGAGACCATCCGCACCCTTGGGAAGGAAATCACCATCGACCTGCGCTGGAACGGCCAGCGGCTCATCATCACCCCGCAGACCGCCCTCCAGCGCCCGGCGCGCAAGGCGTTCTGGACCCTTTCTCAGCTGTGCGAGGAATACGCGCGGTAAAATTTCTCCAAAAACAAAGGAGCTCCCCTGCGGGAGCTCTTTTTTTCATCGACAAGCCCTGCGGAATGTGATACAATGGAGAAAATACAATCGAGGGAGTTTTTTTCCATGAACACACTCATCCATTCGGACAACACCTGGGCGCTGTGGGCCATTCTGGTCGGCGTGGCGGCCCTCTCCATCTGGCTGGAGCAGCGTTTCCGCTGGGCCGCCAAGGTCACCGGCTGCGTCATCGCCCTGATTTCCATGATGCTCCTCTCCAACTTCGGCGTCATCCCCACCGAATCGGCGGTGTACGACACCGTTTGGGACTATGTCGTGCCGCTGGCCATCCCGCTGCTGCTGTTCCAGTGCAACATCAAGCGCATTGGCCGGGAAAGCGGACGGCTGCTGCTGATCTTTCTCATCGGCTCGGTGGGCACCACCGTCGGCGCGCTGGGGGGATTCTTTCTGCTGCACAACCTGTTCCCGGAGCTGTACAAGGTGGCCGCCATGTTCACCGGCACCTACATCGGCGGCTCGGTCAACTTTGTGGCGATGGCCGACACCTTCGGCGCCTCCGGGCAGATGAGTTCCCAGGCGGTGGTGGCGGACAACCTGCTGATGGCGCTCTACTTCTTTGTGCTGATCGCCATGCCGTCCATCGCCTTTTTCCGCAGGCACTACGCCCACCCGCTGGTCGACCAGGTGGAGGCCGGGCAGGGCGGCAGCACCGGGGAATTCTGGAATGCAAAGCCCATCTCGCTGCAAAATATCTCCTTTGACATCGCGGCGACCTTCCTCATCGTGGCGGTCTCGACGGCGATTGCGGACTTTTTCGCCCGGCTTTTCCCCGCCGAGGGCGCGGGCTTTATCCTCAACCAGCTGCTGGGCAACAAATACCTGATTATGACCACCCTGACCATGATCTGCGCCACCGCCTTCCCCAAGGCGTTCAACGACGCGCCGGGCGCCAACGAGATCGGCACCTTTTTGATCTACATCTTTTTTGCGGTCATCGGCGCGCCGGCCTCGATTGTCAGCATCCTCACCCAGGCGCCGGTGCTGCTGATCTACGCGCTGATCATCGTGGCGGTGAACATGCTGTTCTCGCTTGTCTTCGGCAAGCTGTTCCACTTCAATCTGGAGGAGATTATTTTAGCCTCCAACGCCAACATCGGCGGCCCGACCACCGCCGCGGCGATGGCCATCTCCAAGGGCTGGAACCAGCTGATCGGCCCGGTGATGCTGGTCGGCGTGCTGGGCTATGTGCTGGGAAATTATTTCGGCATCCTGGTCGGCACCTTCCTTTCCGGGATCTGATTTTCTAGGAGACAGCATAAAACGGGAGACGGCTCTGCAGAGCCGTCTCCCGTTTTATGCCAGTTGCTTTTCCATTTTAAAGTTCGTGAGGAGAACCCCCCTGCGCTCGACCTGCTGGCGGCACAGCACCCGGTAGCCGCGGCTTTCAAAGAAGGGCCGCGCCGTGATCGAGACGTCCGAGCACACCCTCTCGCATCCGGCCTCTCGCGCCGCCTGCTCCAGCCGGTCGCACAGGGCGGTGGCGACCCCGCGCCCCTGAAAGTCCTCGCCGACATACAGCCGGTCCAGATACCCCGCCGCAAGGTCGATGTCCCCAAAGCCCATCAGCGCCTCCCCTTCCCAGGCAAGCAGGCTCAGGTGCTCCCGCAAAGTCTGGTCCCAGCGCGCCCGCCGCTGCGGGTCCTGGGTCACATCGCCCGGCGCCCAGGCGTCCTGCTGCTGCGGGGTGTAGTCTTTGGCGTTCACCGTATGCACCGTCCGGTGAAAAAGTGCCAGCATCGCGGTCAGATTGTCCGGCTGATAAGGTTTCAGCTGCATTTTTCTTCCTCCCTCTCCGCCCGGTTTCGCGCTCTTTTGGCAGCGTTTTTGCGGGCGGCTCTCATTTTAACATTTTAAGCAATATTTTTTTAAAGGCCATTTACAGGGCCTTAACAAATAATTTTGCGGGCGCGGTATAATAAAGATGTACTCAACAAGAGGAACGAAGCCGCATCGTTCGTTGAGTATTTGCTCTACCCTCCTCAAAAAACACACCTCAGAAGAAAAAGGCCTGTCAAACCGCTTGACAGGCCTTTTCGCTGCCCTTTTTGGGGCAGCGGCTTGAGCGCTGCCGCAGCAGCGCTCAAGCTTTCAGCGCTGAAGCACCCACTCACGGCGGATGCACCACAGCGCCGCCTGCACCGCCCCAACGCCGCTACAGTCCCCCTGCAGCAGGGCCTGATGGTGGCGGAAAAGCCGCTGCCAGCTCGCTAAAATCTGCTCCCGAAAATCCGGGTAAAAGCTGGAGAGCATCACCTTGTTGAGGTCCAGCCCCCGCAGCGAAAGCTCCTGCAGCAGCTCCTTTTCCTCCTGCGGGTCGTCGGTCAGCGGGCGCAGCTGCAAAATTTTGTTCCAGTCGTACAGGTCGAACAGAATCACCTGATCGGCCGGCACCGACAGCACCAGCAGCTCCCCGCCGGCCGAGCGGTCGACGCTCTTTGGGTCGGCCACCGCCCAATAGGGGAAGGAAGCGCCGGGCGGCGGGGGAACGATCTTGGCCGCCTCCCGGACAAACCAGCTGTAGACCGTCAAAAACAGCGGGGCGCTCTCCCCGTACTTTTTGGAGATAAATTCCGGTCTGGAAAAGCAGACGCCCTCGCGGCGGATGATCTCGGCCACTTGGCTGCTCTGCGGGGAATAGAGGGTTATTTTGTCACGCTTACAATCCATTCTTTTCTGATCTCCCATATCAGTCCATATCGTTGGTCGCTGTTTACCTTGATCGCATCGTCGAACAGCCGGTCCCAGCTGTCGATGATCTCCCGCTTGATCTGCGGGTAAAACTGGGACATGTAGGCCTGTGTGTCGCTTGTGTGGTACTCTTCCAGCAACTTGCGGTGGCGTTTGGCGTCGGCCTCATCCTTCGGGATGTAGGAGTAGTTGAGAATCATCCCCCACTTTGCCACCGGCACCTGCACCACCTGCTTGGGGTCCACCTGCAGCTCCAACATAACGGTGTTGGGCTGCGGCAGGTAGGTGCCCTCGCGGCTGAAGGAGAGCCAGACCGGATAGTCGGCATCGGCGGGTTTCTGCGCCGCCAGCGGGCTGTGTTTGACCAGCCAGTTATAGGCCTCCAGCACAAAGCGGGAGCAGTCCTCGTTTTCCTTCAGGACATATTCCCTTTTGGCGGTATAGCGCCCCACCTGTTCGAGCTGCTCGAGGACAGCCCGGTGCTGTTTTGTCCAAACGGTGATTCTTTCCATCGGCAACGCCCCTCTCTTTTTTCTTTGCTTTTATCATAAAGCAGAACGGCGGGTTTTGCAAGAGGGGGGCGCCAGCCCCCTCCACCCCGGCCTACTACTTTATGATGCGAGGGGCTACGCCCCTCTGCACTCCCCGAAGTGGGGGCCTTCGGCCCCCACGGCCCCCATGGGTGGGCCTACCCGGCCCACACCCGGGGTTCCTTTCGTTTCACGACGAAAGGAACCAAAGACGTGCCGGGGCTGCGCCCCTGGACCCCCTGAGGGGGGCACGTTGTCCCCCCTGCGGCGTTGCCGCACCCCCCCAATAGGGTTTCAGCCACAAAAATAGACCGATTTGCCACTTTGAGTTGGTGGGCAAATCGGTCTTGTTTTTCTCCCAAAGCTACACCGGGGGTCACACCCCCTGCTGTCAATCCGTGGCGCGGCAGGTGGGTTGTGTAGCTTGCGGGCTGCCCGGAGTTTCTCCCCTTTCTGGGGGGAGCAACGCTTGCGTTGCTGGGGGGATGATAATGCCCCCCAAGGGGAGTACCCAGAGGGGGATACCCCCTCTGGGAGATTCTTTGGTGACTTTCTCATCGGGGAGAAAGTTACCCGGGGCGCGGGGCGGAGCGCCCGCATGGTGGGTGCAGGAGCTATCAGCTCCGCAAAAACCCCCGGGGCGCCGAGCATGGCAAGGCCATGCTCTCGCGGTGCACCTGCTCTGGGGAGTGCAGAGGGGGCGCAGCCCCCTCGCATCGTCAAGCAGGAGCTGCGGGGCGGAGCGCCTGCTCAATCCTCCCCTTTTGTTTGGGATATACAGAAAAGAGGACAAATTTTTTCTATCTTCCACAAAAACATTTTGCCGGAACGCGTCGCCTTTATGCAATACAAGGGAAATTCAAAAAACGCTGGAAACGGCGCCGTTTTCGAGCTATAATGAGAACAGAATTTTGCCGCCCGGCAGCCTTCTGCACAGGGCGGAGGAGATAGGAAAAACGCGCCGGATTTGACCGCAGGTCATATCCGGCATTTTAAAGAAGGAGAGTTTGACGTGATCAGAAACGATTTGAGAAATATCGCCATCATCGCGCACGTCGACCACGGCAAGACCACCCTGGTTGACCAGATGCTTAAGCAGAGCGGCACCTTCCGCGACAACCAGAACGTGCAGGAGCGCGTCATGGATAACGGGGACCTCGAGCGCGAGAGAGGCATCACCATCCTGGCAAAAAATACAGCCATCAACTATAAGGGCACCAAGATCAACATCATCGACACCCCCGGACACGCCGACTTCGGCGGCGAGGTAGAGCGCATCCTGAAGATGGTGGACGGCGTTATCCTGCTGGTCGACTCCTTTGAGGGGCCGATGCCGCAGACCCGCTTTGTGCTGTCCAAGGCGCTGGCGCTCGGACACAAGGTCATCATCGTGGTCAACAAGACCGACCGCCCCGACGCCCGCAACGAGGAGGTCACCGAGGAGGTTTATGACCTGCTGTTTGACCTGGACGCCAACGAGGAGCAGCTGGAAAGCAAGATCCTCTACTGCTCCGGCAAGGAGGGCACCGCCTCCTTTGAGCCGGGCAAGATGGGCGAAAACCTCGACCCGCTGTTTGACACCATCCTGTCGGAGATCCCGGCGCCGGAGGGCGACCCGGACGGTCCGGCACAGATGCTGATCTCCTCCATCGACTACAACGACTTTGTCGGCAGAATCGGCATCGGCCGCATCTCCCGCGGCACCCTGCACGTCAACGACCCGGTCATCGTCTGCGATTACCACAACCCGGACGTCTCCTACCGTGCCAAGGTCGTCACCCTCTATGAGTTCCAGGGCCTGCAGCGCCAGCAGGCGCAGACCGCCACCGTCGGCGACATCGTCTGCGTCTCCGGCATCGAGAACCTGACCATCGGTCAGACCATCTGTGCACCTCAGGCGCCGGAACCGCTGGAGTTTGTCAAGATCTCCGCCCCGACCGTCGAGATGACCTTCTCGGTCAACAACAGCCCCTTCGCGGGCCGCGAGGGCAAGTTTTTGACCTCCCGCCACCTGCGCGACCGCCTCTTTAAGGAGACGCTCAAGGACGTCTCGCTGCACGTCTATGAGACCGAGTCCACCGAGGCGTTCCGCGTGGCCGGCCGCGGCGAGATGCACCTGTCCATCCTGATCGAAACGATGCGCCGCGAGGGGTACGAGTTCCAGGTTTCCACCCCGCAGGTGCTGTTCCAGCAGGAAAACGGCCGCACCCTTGAGCCGATGGAGCAGCTGGTGGTGGACGTTCCGGACTTTGCCACCGGTTCGGTCATGGAAAAGATGGGCGTGCGCAAGGGTACGCTGGTTTCGATGAACCCCTTTAACGGCCGCACCAAGCTGGAGTTTATCATTCCGGCCCGCGGACTGTTCGGCTACCGCAACGAGTTTTTGACCGACACCAAAGGCGAGGGCATCATGAGCTCGGTATTCTACGGCTACGAGCCGTACAAGGGCAACATTCCAAAGCGCGCCACCGGCTCGCTGATCGCCTTTGAGACCGGCACCGCCGTCACCTACGGCCTGTACAACGCGCAGGAGCGCGGCACCCTCTTTATCGGCGCCGGCGTCGAGGTGTACGAAGGCATGATCGTCGGCCAGTCCCCGAAGGACGAGGACATCGTGGTCAACGTCTGCAAGAAAAAACACATGACCAACACCCGCGCCTCCGGAAGCGACGACGCGCTGCGCCTGATCCCGCCGAAGATCATGAGCCTGGAGCAGGCCATCGAGTTCATCGCCGACGATGAGCTGATCGAAGTTACCCCGAAAAATATCCGTATGAGAAAGCGGATTTTGGACAAGTCCGAGCGCATGAAGGCCTGGAGCAAGAATCGCGGTTAATCCTTTGCGAGGGGGCGCAGCCCCCTCTGCTCTCCCCCATGGGTGGGCCTACCCGGCCCACACCCGGGGTTCCTTTCGTTTCACGACGAAAGGAACCAAAGGCGTGCCGGGGCTAAAAAAATTTACAAAAGCCCTTGTTTTTTTAGAATCTATCATCTACAATAAGAATCAGAACGATTTATCACAACAAAGTGTGCGGGCGCGGGGGCCCTGCGCTCCACCTCGTTCGGCCCGGTTCATTCCGAGCGTCCAATCTTTCAAAAATGAGCAGATGAAAAAGAGGAGAGTGTGTTATGCGTATGTTGAAAAAACGACTGTTGACCCTGTTGGTTGCCGCCTGCCTGCTGCTGTCTCTGAGCGCCTGCGGCAGCGCTCCGGAAGCTTCTTCCGAACCAAACGCTTCTACCGAGCAGACCGAACAAACGACCGCGGAAGCCGAATCCTCCGAGGACACCACCGAACCGGCTGAACAGCCCGCCGACGCGGAAACCGAGGAGACAAAAGAGGCGGAAGAAACTTCCGACAGCAGCCTGCCAACTCTGGAAGAGTTTATGAACTCCGACATGATGAAAACCACCATCGAGGCCGCGATTGGACAGACCGAGAGCGAGGATTTCACCGTAGACCTGTACGCTGAGGGCAATCAGCTGCACTTTGATTACACCGTCACCTCCCTGCCGGAGACCACCGAGGAGGAGCGCGCGCTCTACGCCGATGTGCTGAAAGGCACCATGGAGAGCGCCGGAACCACCTTCAACGCCGTTGCCTCCCAGGTCAAGGATTCGGTATCCAACGAGGTTGTGGAGGTTGTCATCTCCTATCTGGACGGTGCCGGCAACGTCATCTACTCGGTGACCTATTCGTCGGCTGACGCTGTCGCTTAACCTTTTGCGGGCCGGTAGTCCCTGCACCCACTGGGAGGGCGCTCCGCCCCTCCACCCCGGGGGGAGTTTATGCGGGGCTGGCAGCCCCTACGCCCCCCGATATGCAGGCGCTCCGCCCTGCACCCGGGTGACTTTCTCCCCGATGAGAAAGTCACCAAAGAATCTCCCAGAGGGGGACACCGCGGAAGGTGTGACCCCCGGTAGAGATTGAGGAGAAAAATAAGACCGATTTGCCCACAAACTCAAGTGGCAAATCGGTCTATTTTTGTGGCCGAAGCCCTATCGAGGGGGTTGCGGCTTGCCGCAGGGGGAGCGAAGCGTCCCCCTCGGGGGATTCCAAAGGGCACAGCCCTTGGCGCGCCTTTGGTGACTTTCCCCGCGACGGGAAAGTCACCCGGGTGCCGAGCATGGCTTTACCATGCTCTCGCGGAGCGCCTGCATAGGTGGGTGCAGGGACTATGTCCTTGCATAAATCTTCCCCGGGCGCGGGGCGGAGCGCCCAAAAGGTGGGTGCAGGGGCTACCGGCCCCGCATAAACTCCACCGCCCGCTGGTAAGCGGCCTCATCCCCGACGATGAGTAGCTTGTCCCCGGCAAAAAACTGCGCGTGCGGGCCGGGGGAGAGGATGGTCCTTCCCGCGCGGTGGATGGCGACGATGGTGGCGCCGGTGTTGTTCCAGAAGCGGGTGGAGGCGATGGTCTGTCCCACCAGCGGGCAGGCTTGACCGATGGTCAGCTCGAAGGGGGTGATGGGGTTGAGGTAGTTAAACCGGTCGTTGGCGTCCAGCAGGATGTTGATGTTCTCCTGCAGGCGCGCGTTGAGCTGCTTTTGCTCCTGCATCAGCCGGCCGATGTGGCCCTTGATGGTGTTGATCGATTCCCGCTCGCCCGATTTGGAGAGAAATTCCTCCGCGTTTTCCACCGACAGGATGGTGATGCCCGAACCCTGGCGCACCTCCAGCACGCCGACCTGGCTGAGCAGAAAGACGGCGCGGCGCACCGTTTCGGGGGAGACATTGTACTGGCTGGCCAGCGCGGAGCGGCCGCGGATTTTCTGTCCGGGCTGGTATTTTCCGCTCACCACCTTGGCGGCGATATCGACTGCGATCTGCTTATAGACCGCCTTTTCGTTTGCTGCATGAGACATCCTGATTACGACCTTTCCATGGTGTCCGGTTCTCCCCGGGGAGAGCCGTTTGTTTATATCTATTTAAAATAGCACAAAAGGGGTAGAATGTAAAGGTTATTTTTATCGGCTGGGGGGAGAGCGGGGCAGGCAGCCCCAGCACCCACCAGTGGGCCTACCCGGCCCACACCCGGGGTTCCTTTCGTTTCACGACGAAAGGAACCAAAGGCGTGCCGGGGCTACTTTGAGATTGTGGGCAAATCGGTCTTGCTTTTTTCCTCTGGTTTCTTCAGAGTCACACTCCCTGCTGTCAATCCGTGGCACGGCAGGGTTGCCTCCGAGGATGCTTGAGGGTTTAAGTTATCACAACCAATACCGCTAGGGCACAGGGCCGGGGGATCAAAGGGGGCTACGCCCCCTTCGCCGGAGGTCCAGGGACCAGGAGGTCCCTGGCGTATCTTTGCCTACTTTCTCTACGCGAGAAAGTAGGCCGGGGCGCGGGGCGGAGCGCCCGCTCAAGGGGAGGAGCGCAGAGGACGGGGCGTTAGCCCCTCCTCGCATCGTCACGCTGGGGCCCGGGGCAGTCCCCCTCGGAAGAGAAAAATAAATTCCCCACCTTGACAGGCGGGAAAAATCTGCTATACTTAAATCGTAAGTAGTAAGTAATAAGCAGTAAGTGATTGCTGCTTGCCAATGTGAGGAGGAAAGCGATATGAAAGATATGACCTTGAGCCAGGAATATTTGATCTGTGCGGTCAACGAGAAGGGAAAGATCGGCAGCATGGACATCGAGAAGGTCGTCTGCCTGCTGGCGGCGGGCCTGCTGGAGCTGCAGCTGGCCGAATGTATCACGATGGATCAAAAGGCGGCCACCGTCACCGCCCCGCTGCCGCAGGAAAAGGAGTATCTGCGTTCGCTCTACGATGATATTGCCAACGGCAAGGGCGGCAGCATCAAGATGGATAAACTGCTGGAAAGCTACACCTATTCGCTCAGCAGCAAGCAGGTGCGCGCCCTGATGGGCGGCATCGGCGGCGAGCTGGAAAAGATGGGCCTCGCCACCCGCACCCCTGCCACCCTGTTGAGCAACGAGGGCTTTGCGCCGGTCAAGGGGGCGCTGGACGGGGTGATCGACCTGGTGCGCTCCGAGCTGTTGGAGGAGGGCGAGGTCACCGAGGACATCGCCGCGCTGGTCATCCTGCTGGAAAAGGCCGGCATCATCAAAAACTACTTCTCCCCCTATGAGCGCGGACAGATGAAGGACCGGCTCAAGGCAATCGTCCGCTCGCCGCAGGGCAGGCAGGTGGGCCGGATGGTCGAGTACGTCGAGGGAATGCTCAGCATCATGACGGTGCTGATGGTGATGTATCAGTAAAGAGAGGGGAGAGAAATGTCCCGACAAAGAAGCATGGAGGTTATCCGTCAGGCGGAGTATGTCACCATCGGGGAACTGGTGCGGCTGACCGACGTGCGGTACAGCACCTTAAAATTTTACACCGAGCAGGGGCTGCTGCCCTTTGAGCAGGCCGAGCAGAACCTGACCCGCCGCTATCGCCGCGAGAAGAGCGTTGAGCGGATTGAGCTGCTGCGCAGGCTGCGGGAGGAGGGGAAGTCGGTGGGGGAGATCAAGGAGATGTTGCGGGGCGAGTAGCCCCTGCACCCACCGATGCGAGGGGTTCCCCTTCTGCACTCCCCGAAGTGGGGGCCTCCGGCCCCCACAACCCCCATGGCGGGCGCTCCGCCCCGCGCCCCGGGTGACTTTCTTATGAGAAGAAAGTCACCAAAGACTCACCAGGAACCTCCTGGTT